>FWPV01008064.1_pt1 | contig 18674 bp, 18 predicted proteins | sample 2228371 | NCBI WGS metagenome assembly FWPV01 (sample SAMEA103939776, study PRJEB20133) | metagenome
CCGGGAGCTTACCCGTGGTGCCAAGACACGTGTCCAGCCATCGTAGTGCCCTGCAGGACATAACTTCGCAAACGCAACTGTAGAAGATGGGCTTCACCGGCCGCCGCTTCTTCAGGAGCCGGGGGAGCGCCATCGCCCCCGCTGTAGCGAGCAGGAACGCGTAGCCGACGATCCCGAGGTAGAAGATGACCGGGAACGGCCCGAGGTAGTGATAGGCGATCTCGCGTAGGGTGCCCATCTCACTCCTCCAGCTTCATCTCCACCGACCCGCGGGCGGTGTGCAGCGCCGTGAACGAGGTCGAAGAGCGGTGGTAGGCGAGGAGCACGGTGTACGTCCGGCCAGGGATGAGCGGCTTGTCCTCCGGATCATTGCTGTCGAGCGGGATCGCGAACTCGACCACGGTTTGTCCTCCGCTGGCCGTCCCTGCGGCCCGGAGGATGTCCTCCCGCCCGTCGCGGCGGTGCGACGTCGTGCCGGTACCGAAGTGGTCCTCGATCACAAGCCCGCCCGGGGTCACCGCGGCGAGGATGTAGTTCGCCCCCTGCATCCGGTTCACCGGGTCGAACCCAGCCGAAACCCAGCCCGTGCCCGGGCTGCGTAGGGCGGTGAACAAGACCACGAGCCCATTGCGCCAGAACAGCGTGACCCCGCTCCGAGGGTCCGGGGCGGAACGCGGATACTCCCCGTCCGTGATCTGGCCGTCCGCCACCGGCACGACGTTACCAGACGTGGTCATCACGACGTAGTCCGCAGCGCGGATCTTCCCGTCAGCAGTGAATTGAAGGAATGACTCGATGGCCACTGTGCCCCCGGGAAGGGCCAGCTCGATGGTTCCGTAGACCAGACGCGCCTCGGAAACGGCGCGCACGACGCCCGCCAACGCGTGCCCCTCGACGGGGAAACCCGCGAAGAACTGGCTCCACGCCGACACCACGTCCGAGCCATGGTAAAACCCGTCCCACACCGTGCCCAGGAACGCCACACCGCCGTCGGGGGCGAATCCTGTGGCCACCGCGCCGGCGTTGCCACTGCCCACGGCATCCCAATGGCCGAGGGCCCACCCCACCAGGTCATCGCCCGTCGGCTGGGCCACCCCCATCATCACCGTCATCGCCACGCACACCAAGACCAGGGAGAAACGCTGCATCCAAGCCCTCCTTCAGGACCGAGGCTTGAGACTACTGTACCCGATCTACACGCCGCCCACCGCCGTCCCGCCCGTGGGGGATGAAGAGGGTGGGGCGGAGGTTGGGACCTCCGCCCCTTGGGTGGGATCGCCGTGGATGTGTGCCACGGCGGGGGTGGCAGACCTGCATCTCCTGGCCCTGCACGCTTTCCCCACGCTCACCAGCCGCGGCTCTCACTGCCGTTGAGCCCCGGGGAGTGGCAGGCCCTCGCTCGCATCACTCCTTATGATGCGGTGCACGCCTGGATGTACCGTGTAAAACCTGTGGACTTCCTATGGAGGCGGGACATCGCGCCCGCCACCCCGTCGCGGCGCCCCGTGAAAGATCAGAACAGCAAGCCCCCTGCCCAGCCTTGACTTGGCGCGGCAACCGGGTAGGATCCGCCCCGAGAAATGGGACGTTGTCTCATTATTTGAGACGACATCCTCCCCACAGGGGTGATGGAAGTGGCGAAAACGTTGCTGGAGAAGGTCCTTGCCGAACACGTCGTCGCGGGCGCGCTCGTCAAGGGGAGCGAGATCGGGATCCGGATCGATCAGTGTCTGACCCAGGATTCGACGGGGACGATGGCGTGGCTGGAGTTCGAGTCCCTCGGCCTGGACAAGGTTCAGGCCGAGCTGGTGGTCTCCTACAGTGACCACACCTCGCTCGGGTTCAAGGGCGAGTCCACCGACGATCACCTGTTCCTGCAATCGATCGCCTCCCACTACGGGGCGAAGTTCTCGAAGAACGGGAACGGGGTCTGCCACCAGGTGCACTACGAACGGTTTGGGATCCCAGGCAAGACCCTGCTCGGCTCGGACTCCCACACCCCGACCGCCGGGGGCCTCGGGATGCTCGGGATCGGGGCCGGCGGGGCCGACGTCGCGGTGGCGATGGCCGGAGGGCCCTTCTACCTCACCGTGCCCAAGGTGATGCGGGTTGTCCTCACCGGGAAGCTCCGGTGGGGGGTCACGGCGAAGGATGTGGCCCTGGAGATCCTGCGCCGGATCTCGGTCAAGGGCGGAGTGGGGTACTTCATCGAGTTCACCGGGCCGGGGGTGAAGACCCTCTCCGTCCCCGAGCGGGCGACGATCACGAACATGTGCACCGAGACCGGGGCCACGTCGTCCATCTTCCCTTCCGACGAGGTCACGAAGGAGTTCCTCGAGCTGCAGGGCCGTGGATCGGACTGGCGCGAGCTCTTCGCCGATCCCGGCGCGAGCTACGACCAGACCCTGGAGATCGACCTCTCCTCCCTCGTCCCCCTCGTGGCGATGCCCGGGAGCCCGGACAACGTGGTCCCGGTGACCGAGGTCGTAGGTACGAAGATCGACCAGGTGTTCATCGGTTCGTGCACGAATGGGTCGTACCGGGACATCAAGGTCGTTGCGGAGATGCTCAAGGGCAAGCGCGTCGCGCAGGAGATCGACGTCATCGTGTCGCCCGGATCCCGCCAAGCGTGGGAGATGCTGATCGAGGATGGGAGCTTCCTCTCCCTGACGCGGGCCGGGGTGCGCCTCATCGAGCCGGGGTGCAACGCGTGCATCGGGATCGGGTTCGTGCCCGGCACGAACACCCTGTCGCTGCGCACGGTGAACCGGAACTGGAAGGGCCGGGGGGGAAACGAGCTCGGGAAGCTCGCCCTCACAAGCCCGGAGGTGGCCGCGGCGGCGGCGCTCCGCGGGGCGATCGCCGACCCCCGCGAGCTCCCCCCAGTCACGGTCGCGCTGGCGCAGCCCGCCGTCGACGACGCCCTCATCGTCGAGCCGAGGGGGAACTCCGTTCCCATTCGTCGGGCGCCGAACATCGTGAGGATGGCCCCCCCGCGGCCATTGCCTTCTCTGCTCAAGGGCGAGGTCCTGATCGTGGTCGGGGACGGGGTCTCCACCGACGCGATCCTTCCCGCGGGCCCGCTCACCCAGCACCTGCGCTCGAACCTGCCCGAGATCGCGAAGTTCACGTTCCACTACGAGGACAAGACGTTCGCCGCCCGGGCGGCGGAGAAGGGGGGCGGGTTCATCGTCGGGGGCGAGAACTACGGCCAGGGCTCGTCCCGCGAGCACGCCGCGCTCGCCCCGTGGCAGCTCGGGATCAAGGCCGTCATCGCCAAGAGCTTCGCCCGGATCCACAAGGCGAACCTCGTCAACGTGGGGATCCTCCCGTTGGTGGGCGACATCGCCGGGCTTGACAAGGGTGATGAGCTGGAGATCGATATCTCCGACCTCTCGCGCCCGCTCGTGGTGCGCAACGTGACCAAGGGGACGACGATCCCGGTCAAGGCGGAGCTCTCCGAGCGCGAGCGGCGGATGGTCAAGGCGGGCGGCCTCCTCGCGATGGCCGTGGCAGGGCAAGGAGTAGCGATCAGGTAGGGACAGGAGTGGAGACGCGGTTGAACACACTTCAGAAGTGCCTGCGCATCCTGACCCTGTTCGGGGAGGTTCGTGCGGAGCTGAGCGCCGCCGACATCGCCCGCTCGCTGGACCTCCCCCGGAGCACGACCTACCGCTACGTGCTCGCGCTCAAGGCCCACGGGCTCCTCGAGGAGGATCCGCGTACCGGTCTTCTCCGGCTGGGGGGGAGGCTTCTCCAGCTGGCAGGGGGGGTACGCAAGCGCGGGCTGATCGAGATCTCGCGTCCTGTGATGGAACGCTTGGCAACGGAGACGGGCGAGACGTTCATCCTCGCCGGACTGCATGAGATGAACGGGATCTGCCTCGAGCGGGTGGAGGGGCACCACGCGCTGCGGGTATCCCACGAGCGGGGGGCGATCTTCCCGCTGCACGCCGGGGCGACGGGCAAGGTCCTCCTCGCCCATCTCCCCAAGGAGGACCAGGAACGGATCATCGCCCAAGGCCTCCCCCGGTTCACCGAGACCACGATCACCGACCCGAAGGTGCTCCGGGCTGAGCTCCGGCGGATCCGTCGCCGCGGATACGCCGAGAGCGACGGGGAGGTCCTCCCCCACACCTACGGCCTGGCGATGCCGATCTTGAGCGACACAGGCTGGATCCTGGCCGCGCTGGGGATGTCCGCGCCGAGCACGCGGCTCGATTCCACGCGCAAAGCCCCGGTGCTGGAGAAGATGACCGCTGCCACGCGGGCGATCGCCCGCGAGCTGGCGGTCCACGATGTGACCTAGGAACCGACAAGGAGGTTCAGCGTGACAACGAGCGTTCAAGCCCCCAAAGGGGGCCAACCCATCACGATGACGGCCCGCGGCCTCACCGTGCCGGATCGCCCGATCATCCCCTACATCCGCGGCGATGGGATCGGGGTCGACATCACCCCGGTGATGATCCGCGTCGTGGATGCCGCGGTGGAGAAGGCGTACGGCGGGAAGAGGAAGATCGCCTGGATGAAGGTCTACGCCGGGGACGAGGCGATCGAGCACTACCACCCCGGCCTGTCCGCGGACGAGATCAAAGCCATTCCCCCCGACGAGCGGCAGAAGCTGTACCTCCCCGAGGAGACGGCCCAGGCGATCCAGAAGTACCTCGTGGCGATCAAGGGCCCGCTCACGACCCCAGTCGGGGGCGGGATCCGCAGCCTCAACGTCACCCTCCGCCAGATCCTCGACCTGTACGCGTGCGTTCGCCCTGTGCGGCACATCGGAACCCCCGCCCCGGTGCGGGAGCCGGAGAAGGTGGACATGGTCTTCTTCCGGGAGAACACGGAGGACGTGTACGCGGGGATCGAGTGGAAGGCCGGCTCGCCCGAGGCGGACAAGGTCATCGCCTGGCTGCGGGGTGAGATGAAGGTGAAGTCGATTCGCTTCCCTGAGAAGTGCGGGATTGGCGTGAAGCCGATCAGCGAGGAAGGCTCCAAGCGCCTCGTCAAGGCCGCGATCGACTACGCCATCGCGGACGGGCGGACGAAGGTGACCCTCGTTCACAAGGGGAACATCATGAAGTTCACCGAGGGCGCGTTCCGCGACTGGGGGTACGAGGTCGGAAAGACGTACCCCCAGGTCATCACCGAGGAAGAGGTCATGGCGACCTACGGGGGCAAGGTTCCGGCCGGCAAGATCGTCCTCAACGACCGAATCGCCGACCAGTTCTTCCAGCAGATGCTGCTCCGGCCCGACGAGTACTCCGTCGTCGCCACGACGAACCTCAACGGCGACTACATGACGGACGCCGCGGCGGCCCAGGTCGGCGGTCTCGGCGTCGCTCCAGGAGCGAACATCAACTACGCCACCGGCCACGCCGTGTTCGAGGCCACCCACGGCACGGCCCCCAAGTACGCGGGCCAGGACAAAGTAAACCCGGGGAGCCTCATCCTCTCCGCCGTGGAGATGCTCAAGTACCTGGGCTGGCGCGAGCCCGCCGACGCGATCCTCCGCGCGATCCGCGCCGCGATCGCCGCCAAGCGCGTGACCTACGACCTCGAACGGCTGATGCCGGGGGCGACCCTCGTCTCCTGCTCCCAGTTCGGCGACGAGATCGTGAAGCGCCTGTAGGGGGAAAGAAATGGCCCAGAAAGGAATCCGAGAGTACGACGCCAAACGGATGCTCGCCCGGGCGATCGGCGAGTACTCCGGCGGCCGGTTCGCGTTCGACGATCGCCTCGTCCTCGTCACGCCGGACACGAACCTGGCGACGTTGGGGAAGGACCATCCCTGGCTCCGGACGGAGAAGCTCGTCGTGAAGCCCGACCAGCTGTTCGGCAAGCGGGGGAAGAACAAGCTCCTCCTCCTCGACGCCGACCTCCAGGCCGCGGTGGAGTGGATCGCCGCGCGCATGAGGAAGGAGGTGACGATCGAGGGCGCGGGCGGCAAGACGACCGGCGTCCTCACCCACTTCCTCGTCGAACCGTTCGCCCCCCACGATGCGGAGTACTACCTCGCGTTCACGAGCTCCCGCGACGCGGACACGATCCACTTCTCCCCGCAGGGTGGGGTGGACATCGAGTCGGTGTGGGACACCGTGGTCTCGATCGAGGTCCCGGTGCTGACGGACCCGGCAAAGGTCGAGGTCCTGTCGAAGCTACCGGACATCCCGGACAAGGAGACCGTGGCTGCGTTCATCCAGGCCCTGTACCGGATCTACGTGGACTACCACTTCACCTACCTTGAGTTCAACCCGATCGCGTTCTCCAAGGGGAAGCTCATCCCGCTGGACACCGTGGCCAAGCTCGACGACACCGCGGCGTTCCAGTGCGCGGATAAGTGGGGACCGATCACGTTCCCACGCCCGTTCGGCCGGCCGATGACGCAGGAGGAAGCCTATGTGGAGTCGCTCGACGCCAGGACGGGGGCGTCGCTCAAGCTCACCCTCCTCAATCCGGACGGCCGCGTGTGGCTCCTCGTCGCCGGCGGCGGGGCGAGCGTGATCTACGCAGACACGGTAGTCGATCTCGGGTTTGGAGGGGAACTCGCGAACTACGGCGAGTACTCCGGCGATCCGTCCACCGAGCTCACCTACGAGTACACGAAGACCCTCCTCGATCTCATGACGCGGAAGCCGGATCCCCAGGGGCGCCCCAAGTACCTCCTCATTGGAGGCGGAATCGCCAACTTCACCGACGTCGCGAAGACGTTCACCGGGATCATCCAGGCCCTCGAGGAGTACAAGGACAAGCTCCGGAAGAACCACGTGAAGATCTACATCCGGCGCGGGGGGCCCAACTACAGGGAGGGCTTGGAGAACATGCGGAGGCTGGGGGAGCGCATCGGCGTCCCGCTCGAGGTCTACGGGCCGGAGACCCACATGACGCGGATCGTGTCCCTCGCCCTGGAGGAGGCCCAGCGATGAGAGCCGACTACGAGCTCTTCACAGCAGACACCCAGGCGTTCATCTACGGTGAGCAGCTGCGCGCCGCGCAGCGGATGCTCGACTTCGACTACCTGTGCCGACGGGCGAAGCCGTCGGTGGTGGCCCTCGTCACCCCCGAGCGCGGCGGGTTTGAGAAGCTGTTCTGGGGAACGAAGGAGATCCGCATCCCACGGGTCACGAGCCTCACCGAGGCAGCGACTCGGTTCCCCGAGGCCGACGTCCTCGTCAACTTCGCCAGCCAGCGTTCCGCGTACGACGTGACGGTGGAGGCCCTCGAGATCCCCACGATCCGCACGATCGCCGTGATCGCGGAGGGGATCCCCGAGCGGCAGTCGCGGCGGATGGCGGCCCTCGCCAAGGCGAAGGGAAAGTGGATCATCGGCCCCGCCACCGTCGGCGGGGTCAAGGCGGGGTGTTTCAAGATCGGCAACGCCGCGGGCACGATGGAGAACATCCGCGAGGCCAAGCTTTATCGTCCAGGCTCGGTGGGGTTCGTGTCCGTGTCCGGCGGCCTGTCCAACGAGGCGTACAACATCGTCGCCCGGGCCGCGGACGGCCTGAACGAGGGGATCGCGATCGGCGGCGATGCCTACCCCGGCTCGACCCTCCTCGACCACCTCCTCCGGTTCGAGAAGAACCCCGCGATCAAGCTCCTGGTGTGCCTGGGGGAAGTCGGGGGGACCAAGGAGTACGAGATCGCCGAAGCGGTGAAGGAGGGGAAGATCACCAAGCCGCTCGTGATGTGGGTGTCCGGAACGTGCGCCAAGATCCTCCCTGGCCAGGTCCAGTTCGGCCACGCCGGGGCCAGGGCTGACAGCGCGGCGGAGACCGCCGACGCCAAGAACGCCGCCCTTCGCGAGGCAGGGGTCATCGTTCCGAAGTCGTTCGACGACTACGGGCTCCGGATCAAGGAGACCTATGACCGGCTGGTGAAGGAGGGGACGATCGTCCCCGCGGCCGACGTGACGCCGCCCAGCATCCCCATCGACTACGCCCAGGCGCGGGCCGAGGGGCTCGTGCGCAAGCCCACGAACTTCATCTCCACGATCTGCGACGAACGGGGCGAGGTCCACAACTACTGCGGAGTCCCGATCGACCGGGTGATCGAGGAGAGGTACGGAATTGGGGGGGTGATCGGGCTCCTGTGGTTCAAGAAGGACATCCCGCCCTACGCCCGGGAGTTCATCGACATCGTCCTCCAGATCATCGCCGACCACGGCCCGGCCGTGTCCGGCGCCCACAACACGATCGTCGCCGCCCGGGCGGGCAAGGATCTCATCAGCTCGCTCGTGTCGGGAATCCTCACCATCGGTCCCCGATTCGGTGGGGCGGTCAACGGCGCGGCAGAGCACTTCCTGTACGGGCTACGCAGTGGCCTTTCCCCGCGCCAGTTCGTGGACGACATGAAGAAGCGCAACGTCCGGATCCAGGGGATCGGCCACCGCCTGCACTCCATGGAGAACCCCGACGCGCGGGTCGAGCTGATGAAGGCGTTCGCTCGGAAGCATTTCCGGGGGACGCCCCTCCTCGACTACGCCCTCGCCGTGGAGCAGGTCACGACCCAGAAGAAGGGGAACCTGATCCTGAACGTGGATGGTTGCATCGGCGTCTTGTTGGTTGATCTCCTCACCGAGCTCCGGTTCAGCAACGAGGAGATCGACGGGATGATCCGGGCCGGGCTGTTCAATGCGTTCTTCGTCCTCGGCCGCTCGATCGGGCTCATCGGCCACTACTTCGACCAGGTGCGGCTGGAGCAGGACCTGTACCGCCACCCGCTCGACGACATCCTCTACGACGTTCCCAAGGCGCCGGAAAAGGTCGGCTAGAGCAGACGGTCTCCCGATCGTGCCCCCTCGGCAGGCCCCGCCTGCCGAGGGGCTTCTCTTCCCTGGCCCAGCGCTTGCGCCGCATGTCCAAGGCTGCAGGCTATACTGGTTGACAACCATGGGCCCTGCGACACCAGACCGACGCGTGGCCGCGATCCTCGCCGAGCTCTCCTCCCTGGGGAGCGAGGCGAGCCGGGCGGGGATGGCGCGGTACGGGATCGAGGTCGAGCAGGCGTTCGGCGTATCGGTCTACGAGCTCAGGAAGCTCGCGAAGCGTCTCGGCACCGATCACGAACTCGCCCTCGCCCTGTGGGCGACGGGAAACCACGAGGCGCGGCTTCTCGCCGTGTTCGTGGACGACCCCGCCCTGGTCACCCCCGAGCAGATGGAGGCCTGGGCCGCGGACTTCGACTCGTGGGACGTCTGCGATCAGGCGACGACGAGCCTGTTCGACCTCACACCCCACGCCTGGGGCAAGGCCGTGGAGTGGGCGGGCCGGGAGGAGGAGTGGGTCAAGCGTGCGGGGTTCGCGCTCATGGCGGGGCTCGCTGTCCACGACAAGGGCGCACCGGACGAGGCGTTCGTCGAGCTCCTCACCCTGATCGAGGAAGGGGCGTTCGATCCCCGCCCGTACGTGAAGAAGGCCGCGAGTTGGGCGCTGCGGAACATCGGCAAGCGGAACCGATCCTTGAACGAGGCCGCGTTCGCCTGCGCCAAGCGGATCTTGGATGCGGCAAACGAACGTGCAGGAGGGGACCGCGGTGGGGACCCCGGGGCCCGCGCCGCGCGCTGGGTGACCTCCGACGCCCTCCGCGAGCTCACGTCGGAGCGCGTCCTCGGTCGCCTCCGCGACAGGGAAGCCAAGACCAACCCTCGTTCCACCCGCTCCCGGTGAGTAGAGGATCTGCGGTGCCCGGCTTCATGTTCGACGGCCATCGAACGCACGAGGCCGTCCCAGGCAGGCTGCGACGCTACGCTGTCCGACCTCGCGAGGGACTCGGGCCGGCAAGCTCGGTCAGTCCGTCGAGCCAGCGGCGCGTCTCCGCGGGCGAGCGGAGGCGGATCACCCTGAGGTGGGCGTGCTCAGGGCGGGCGAGGAGCTCCGGGTACTCCCGCTTCCGCCGCGGGTACGTGCGGATCGCCCAGAGGAGGATCGACTCACGCGAGAAGAACGACATCCGGAGCGACTCGCGGTTCCCATTCCACAGTTCCTCCCGCCGCAGGGCGCGGCGCAGCGTGCGCCGCAGGAGCTGGCCGAACACGCGCCGGAACGGGTAGTCGAGCCAGACCACCGTATCCGCCCGACCCCACACGATATCCCGCACCTTGCTGTAGTTCCCGTCCACCACCCACGCCGGGCCGCGCGTCCGCTCCTCCACGAGTTCCCGCAGCTCGGCCAGGGAGCGGTTCGTCCACCCCGGGAGCCACGCCAGCGCGTCGAGCTCGACGAACGGGATCCCCAACCGGTCGGCGATCGCCCGCCCGACGGTCGTCTTGCCCGAGCCGCTCGTCCCCACCACGCTGATCCGCTGCCCTGGCGTCCGGAAGGCTTGGCTCTTCATCTCACAGTCTTCCATCTCCCTGAAGGGGGCAGCGCCTGTGGTTGCTGCTTCCAACGCAGCCTAGAACTCCGCGACCTCCATCGGCGCCATCCCCTGGGCGGCGCGCCACACGATCGAGGTCCCCTTGGAGAGGCGGAACACGGAGAGAACGTCGTACCCGAACTGCTCCACGACCGGCTGGAGGAACGTGAACACGTCGTTCACGATCCGCTTCTTGAGGTCGAGGTCGTCGAGGTGCTCCATCTCCCCCCGAACGCGGACCTGAACGCCGGCCTTTTGGTCCCAGTAGGCGAGCTCGACCGAAGGATCGGCCACGAGCTGCCGGTGGACGTCCTTGTTCACGCCGGTGCAGAACGTGAGCCCCACGGGCTCGACAAGCGCGGTGTGCATCGCGCGTACGCGCGGCTTCCCGCCGTCCACGGTGGCCATGAACGACGCGGGGTTGGCCTTCACGAACTCCAAAACCTGATCTCGTGTCATAGTGACGCCATCCTACAGGCCAGGCCAACTAGACCCATCTTCTACACGTTAACCGCTACTCCTCGGTCGGAGATAGGGCGATTGTGTATCTACACCGCGGGCCGGGCCTCGCGAGTTCGTTTCCTCCGCTCCGCGCGGATCATGAGGAGCAGGAGGAGGCCCGTGCAGACGATCGCCCGCACCGCGTACACCGTGGCCAGCACGCCTTGGCTCGAGAGAAGCGAGAACACGGGCGCCACCATCAGGCCGATCCACATCGTGAACGACTCGGTGTTCCGCTCCGCCCGCCACAGGCGCCGCACGACCGGGAAGTAGGCGATCACGAGGATCGCCTGAATCGCGCTGTGGGCGACCACGTGCTGCCGGGTGACGGCCCAGACGATCACGATCGCCGTGACCGCGGCCAGGCACCCCAGGTCGAACCGGGTGAACCGCGTGCTCCGGTCGCCGTAGAGGGCGATCCACACCGTGACCGTGCCCACGAGGAGGATGTCGGCGGTATTGAGGATGTTGTCGAGCGGGCTGTAGCGGCCCTCGCCGAGGTAGGTGAGGAGGCTCCCCACGGTGGCGACGGTGAAGAACACCCACATCGCGAGCGCGGGGCTGATCCGACCGCGGCGGATGAGCCAGCAGTAGCGGAAGCCGATCACAAGGTTGATCGTGCACACGGCGGCAATGGACAGCGTTCTCATGGGATCAGCCCGCGCACCCTAGGGCCGACCTTCGGAGGTCGTGTGCGGGTCGGTGTCGAGCAGGCGGACGAATTCGCTCCACGCGGCCACGTCGCCTTGCAGATGGTACGCCAGCCAATGGAGGAGGTACGGCACCACGACCGCGTTCTGCGCTTCCGATCCCAGCGTGGGACCTCGCCGGCCGAGCAGCGGCAGCCCGGCCGCGCACGCGGCGGCCTCGGCCGCGACGCAGATTCCCTGGCCCGGCCCACGGGCGTCGGAGAACCCGCAGTGGTCGCCTTGGAGGACGGTCACGCGGAAGCTCGGGGAGGGGAGGTTGGCGTGGATCGCCCGGCTGTGGGTCCAGCACGGGGTGATGCAGTCCTCGCCGGCATCCAGGATCAGTACGGGCGCGCACACATCGCGCGCGGCGGCGATCGGGCTCGTGCCGACGATGGGGGTGAGGAGAAGGTTTCCCAGGGGGGCCAGCGCCACCACGGTCGTCACCCCGCGGGTCTGCGACGCGGCGAGGAGGGCCGCCCCACCGCCGGTGGAGTGGCCCATGAGCGCCGTCCCGTCGGCGATCCGGCCGAAGTAGCGGCTCGCCGGATCGCCCGCCAGGGCGCGCATCGCCGCCGCGACGAACAGGAGGTCCCGGGCGTAGGCATCGATGTCGATCGCCACGCTCGCCGACAGCTTGTCGGGGAAGGCGATGATGTACCCATGCGGAACGAGGGCCTCCCAGATGTAGGCGTAGTCGGCGTACGACTGCCGGTAGCCGTGCCCGAACACGAGAAGGGGGAAGATGCCGTCGGCTACGGTCCCGTCCGGGGAGCCGGGGTAGCGCACCTCCACGGGCAGGCCCGCGGCACCGTAGGGAGAATCGTGGAACACGATCCGCTCCGCCCCAACGGAGCACGTGCCGCCCCAACAGGTCTCTGCATCCACCCGCGAGCCCAAGACAAGCTCCGCACCGCACACCCCTCCCATCGCACCGAGAACGAGACATCCCGAAAGCATCGCCCGCCCGAGCGAGGCAAAGAACGAGTTCGAAGATGACCGCCGACGTCGCATGCCTGGGCATCCTACACCGGCAAGGTCCAACCTTCCCATGGGCGGAACCCGCAACGGACGGTCCCCTTCCCCCGTTCCAGGCCTCTCGAGGTCAAGGTGAGCGCACTCACCAACTCACTGCCCACGGTGCGCCTGTACGAGCCCATGGGGTTGACGGTCGAGACGACGTTCGCCGGGTCGCGAGGAGCCTCATGGTCCGACGCCACACGATCATGGAGCTCCTTCCCCCCTTCCCCTCACGGCGAGGCGGCAGGCTCCTACAGCGGCGCGGTGGGGCCAGGTCGCACTTGGGCCCGCCGATTGGTCCCAGCCGCCAGCTGAGCGCATGGGCCAGCAGGACCAGGCTCGCCGTGAGGGCAAGGAGGGTTGCATACGGGGTGCGGGCGAGGAGCCAGCCCCACGAGGACCGTGCTCCCTGGGAGTTCGCTCACGAACTGGGGCAGTACGGTGGTGAACCCAATGAAGACCACCCCGAACGGGCACTCGGAAACGCACGTCCTGTACCCGTGGCACAGCGCGGGGTCAAGCGCCCCCCTGGACCGACGCGGAGGATCTGTGCACACTCCTCCCGTGGATCTCCACACGGGACTGGACCAGCCAGCAGTCGCGCCCGCCGCGCACCGGCCAGCCGGCGGACAATCACCTTCCTCCGCGCCCGGGCAAGCGATCCTGTTCGCTGACATCCGCGGGTTCACGTCCTACACTCGCGACCGCGGTGATGAGCAGGCCTACCGCCTCGCCAAGGAGTTCATGTCCCTTGCCCAAAGCTGCGTCGAGCGGCACGGGGGGCGGGTCGTGAAGACATTGGGGGACGGGATCATGGCTACCTTCCCCCAAGCGTTGGCGAGTGTGCGCTGCGCGAGCGAGGTTCAGGAAGGGATTGCCCGCCGCAACGCCGCGCGCCCGGGCGACGCGTTCACCAGTGGGATCGGGATCGCCTGGGGAACGCCCATCGAGGAGGATGGCGACCTGTTCGGGTTCGTGGTCAACCTCGCCCAACGCTTGGCGGATCGGGCGCGGGGCGGGCAGATCCTCGTCTCCCCGTCCGTGGTCGAGCGCACAGCTGGGAACGGGATCCCCTACCTCCACCTCGGAAACCAGGATCTGAATGGCCTCGGGCCCCAGGAGATCCATGAGCTCCTGTGGCGTGACGAGGTCGCGCGCATCACCACGAAGGACGGACGCCTGAACCTGATCCTGACCCAGGATGCCCTCGTCATGGAACTGGATAAGGCTGTCCAGGAGAAGGTTCAGCTTGTCCGGAAGCTCCTCACGGAGCGCGCCGGGCGCAGGCGCGGCATTCGCGGGTTCCTCCTCAACAAGACGATGGGGCTCCTGGAACGACGCGTTCCCCAGATGGTGGATCGGGCTCTGTTCCAAGCCGGATTTGGACTGGAGCACCCGCTTGCGGACGTCACCGCCTCGTTCGACCGGAACATCCTCACGGTGAGGATCCGTAGGCACCGTGGGATCCGGCTGGGGCCGAAGGACGTCGATCCCTGGCTCGCCACAGAGTTCGTGGCGAAGTTGAATCAGCTGAGAGCGGGCCTGTCCCGAGGATCGTAAGCCCCGCCCGCAGCTTGGCCAGTTCTCAGCGACGGGTGAGGTCGCTTAAGTCCCACACCCGCACCGTCCCATCGCGGGATCCGGAGGCGAGGGCTCCTCCATCAGGGGAGAACGCCACACAGGTGACCCACGCCGTGTGGCCGGTCAGGACACGGATCCCCCGCCCCGTGGCCACGTCCCAAAGCCGCACCGTGTTGTCGTAGGCCCCCGTGGCGAGAACTCGCCCATCGGGGCTGAACACCACGCACGCGAGGTGGCCTGGGTAGGGGGTGGTGCGGACCTCCCATCCCCCTGCCACATCCCACAGCGTCATCTCCCCGAGGAAGAACTCCCCCCCGCGCGCCGTCGAGGCGAGGATCGCCCCGTTGGGGCTGAACGCAACCGCGGTCACGTAGTCCGTATGTCCGGCCAGCGCCAGGGATTCGAGACCCGTGGCCATGTCCCATACCCGGACCATGGTATCGTATCCCCCCGAGGCCAGAGCCCGCCCGCTGGGGCTGAACGCGACCGCGGTCACCCAGTCCGTGTGCCCGCGCAGCGTGCGGGACTCCGCCCCTGTGTCCACGGTCCACAGCCTGACGGTGGTGTCGTGGGAACCCGAGGCGAGCATCGCCCCCGAGGGGCTGAACGAAACCGAGGTCACAGGGCCCGTGTGCCCGGCAAGCACAGCGATCGTCTCCCCCGTGGCGGGGTCCCACAACCGGATGGTGCTGTCACTCGACCCGGACGCGAGGAGCTCGCCATCGGGGCTCCAGGAGAGGGAGTTGACCTGGCCGATGTGCCCTGCCAAATTGCGTACGATGCGCCACCCCGCGGTCTCCAAGATCAGGATCGTGTTGTTCGTTCCACCCACCGCGAGGTACTCACCACCCGGGGAGAAGGCCAATGCAGAGACAGGGCCAACGGAGACCGTGCGGAGCAGAGCGGCCTGCCCGTGGGCAGTGCCTGCACCCGCGGCCACGGCCACCAGAACCCCCGCTACGACAAGACCTCTTCCCTGGGTCATCTCCCCCTCCTTGATCCGGTCCTAGGGTACCACATTCCGCCCCGGGGCGAGGAGTGCGCACCTGTCCGGCCGCGGAGGTCGCACGAGGCACCCGCATCGAGGAGATGGCCCCCATCCCGATGCAACCAGTCCATGAGCAGGGGGAGCCCTGTTTGCTCCGTTCGCCCGGCATCCCTACAGCGGTGGGGAGGTGCGGTTCCCTGATTGAGGGGAGACTCTCCTGAAGGAGGTTCCAGTGCTTACAGCTCTGGCTTCTCGGAGAGGGAGCGTCCTGTTGCTCGCTGGCCTCGCTGCTGCCCTCCTCGCGAACATCCTCGTGTACCATACTTCCCAGACCTGCGATGGCGAGCGCCACAAGCGGGACGGAAATCAAGATCGTTCCGTTGAGCGGGGTATTCACCGGTGTGTACAACGGCCACGCCGTGATCTACGGGGTGATCCGCGCGGATGGCAGAACGCGCGTCGGATACTATGAGATCGTGCTACCTCCGGGAGGAGGCAAGGCATCTGTCTATCACTCAGAGACATCGGACATGATCGCGATTCAGTCAACCAACGGCCCGTAGCCCCATGGATCGGCATTCCCGTGGATCTCGCTTTGGATTCGAGCGATCCGGGCCGTCGCTCGACAGGGTAGCGCCCAACTGCCCAGACTGGTTTCGCCTCTCTGGAGAACCAGGACCCCAGCGAGGTACCAGCGTGCCCAGAGCTTGGAGCTCGTGCCCGGCGCCAGCTTTCGTGGACCAAGACGCCAACCCGGATCGAGTCCGTATGCACAACCGCCCGCCTCGATCTACGCAAGCGAGGCGAGCAGTGAACGAGGTGAAGGTCACACTCTTCCGCAGATCTGGGACGGAACATCGTGCGTGGCTCGATGCTGATTCAGAAGATAGAATACAATGACAGCGCCGTGGGTCTGGGTCCTGCCGACGAGTTCCCACCCTTCCTTGCCCGCCTTGATGAGTTCCTCGGTGAGTTTGCCCGGGGGACACCTGACGTCGGGCATCCACTTGCATCTCCACCGGTCGTTCGGCGCGGCTCACCTCCCGAACACGGCAGCCCACAACCGCTCCCACGGGGAGTGAGGTTCCCCGGAGGCAAGGGCGGGCTGGACCGCCAGAGCGACCTCCCGCCACTGATCCCGGTCCGCACGGAGCTCTGCCACCTCGCGGCGCAGTTCCTCGATCCTCTCCCGCAGGGCCGCCTCGACCGATGTTCCCTGGCTGTAGCCCACGGTTCCTGACCCGTTCTCGTTCCCCAGTTCCTTCACCACCCTGGCGGCGGCGACTTCGGCCGACAGCCCGGCCCGCTCGAGCTCGACCATCCGGCGGAGGGCAACGAGGACCGGATCGGCCACAATCACCGTGCGCCGGGGGCCGTTGGGGAAAACCTCGCGAGGAATCGGCTGGAGCATCCGAAGCCTGTTCCACGGCTCGCCGGTCGTGCAGCCCGCGGGTGTCCCCAGACCAGTGTCCGCATACATCGCGACCCGAGGCTACGCCGGGCCGCCCATGGGCCAAGGTGACCCAGGACGCCACGGCGGGACATCTGTCACGTCCCCGCCGCGCGCGACCCTTCGCAGGCGCGTTCGCACCCCCTCGTCTCCCCAACCCCGCACCACCACGAACTCGTACCGACGAGACGAGAGGATACTTCTAGCCGGCCCACCGGCCATGCGAATCCCATCCAGTGCGTCCTGTACCTCGTTCACCCCATCTCGATCCCCTCCCCCTTGACGGGACGATGTAACAGTGTTAATGCTGTCGTGGAGCGACGCAAAAGTGGGGCGAAGCTACCGGGGCGGCTGCGGATCGTCCAGGCGAACCCACGGGGCGGCTACTGGATCACGTTTCCCAAGGAGCTTGCGGAGGATATGGGCTGGCTTCCGGGGACGGTGGTGGAGTTCCGGCGGGTGGGGCGGCACGTTGAGCTCCACCGACAGGATGTGGTGAAGACAACAGCGAAGGAGGGGAGACACCATGGCAGTTGAACAGGAAGGGGGAGAGAACCGTGAACGAGACGCTCAGCCTTCTATCGAACGGTTGAGGGCCGAGAGGGAAGCACAACTTCGGCAAGTAGAGCATCCCTGGAGGCTCCCCAACCAACGTGGCATCGCGCCAGCGATTGTAGTCGCGCTGGTCTTGGTCGGATTTCTCGAGATGCTGGGAGGCGTCATTTTGTGCGCTGCTCTGTGGCCGGAGGCCCCTCGATACGGTCAGGAACTTCCGTTTGCTGCCTACGTTCCATCGTTGGTCTGGTTGATCGCCGGGTTTGTCTCAGCGATCTTCACTTTCGCCATTGCCGCGGTGGTGAAGTACCTGGCAGACATTCGTGACCGGCTCCGCGAGATCGGCTTGACAGGCAAGGGCGGCCCTGACCAACAACCCCAAGACGCCAACCTGTGACCCAAATGCTCGAGAGATGCACCATAAAGGAGGAGACCGACCTTGTGGCTTGACCTCCGGCGGCTCGTTGAGGCGCTTGTGGAGGCGGCGGAAAACGAGCAGGGGGGACGATGATCAGAAAGGTCAATGGTGAGTTCTTCAGAACCGTGGAGAGGGTGAAGAAGGAATCTCGTGAGTTCTCCTCAACTTGGGACCGGATATTCGGGAACCCATGGAAAGAGGTGCCCAAATACAGCTTCGCCTCTGAAGGGAGACGCACCGGGCCGGTTTTCTCCGCGGAGGAATACGCACGCCTGTTGAAGTGGCAGAGGATTGAACCACAGCCACTTATGCGCTCTGACAAATACGTCTGGTGGATGTTCCGGGACGAATTCTTCCGCGCCGATGACGACCTGACAGCTCTCGAGGTCAAAGCCCTGCTCTACGAAAGACTAGACAAGAAGGAGAGGAGAATCAAGAAGGCCCTGGCGAATTTGGCCGCTGGCGCGACTCCACTGGAGCCCCCCTATGCCAAGAGAGAGCCAATTCCGGAAGATGTCAGGGTCTATGTGTGGAGAAGGGACGGCGGAAGGTGTGTCAAATGCGGAAGCCAGGAGAATCTTGAATTCGACCACATCATCCCCCTGTCCAAAGGGGGAAGTAACACGGCCCGAAACATCCAGCTGTTGTGCGCGAAGTGCAATCGTGAAAAGGGAGCAGATGTCGCCTGAGAGAAAACGAGAGGTTGAATCGCGCGCTAGGATAAGGGGGTGTTGACAGTGTCAATGAGCGTGAAACTAGGTGCCGTCGAAGTCCCATCAGAGGTCTTACAGTCCGTCATTGCAGAGAGCAGCGGTACTGTCTCGTTCTCGGGGGCTCTCCTACCAGGAGAGCCCGGTGACTGGCTAGAGAGAATCATGCAGATGAAGGGATCAACGCAGCGGTTACAGTGGCGGAATGAGTCAGGAGGGCGTACTGACATTGTGCATGTCGAGGCCGTCAATGTCGAGGAGAAGGAATCCCCTGACGGTAAAGTGATCAAACGCTTTGGCTGCCGAACAAGGGTGGTTGGTTAGCTGTTACCGTTCAAGAAACGTGACCCCCCAAACGATCACCGAACGTGATCCCCCCGGGGGAGGGGGGGTCCGGATGACTTGCGCT
>FWPV01005892.1_pt1 | contig 18672 bp, 11 predicted proteins | sample 2228371 | NCBI WGS metagenome assembly FWPV01 (sample SAMEA103939776, study PRJEB20133) | metagenome
CAGCGCCTGGCGCCGGCTGCGGCCCAGGTGTCGCGGGAGCGGTTGCTCGCCAAGGCCGCCCTGCGCGAGAAGGCGCGGCGGGTGCGGGCCGGCCGCCGCAGGGTGCCGCGTGTGGCTGTGGTGGTTGCAGCCACTGCTGCGGCCGTGCTGCTTGCGGCGCTGGGATGGCTGCTGACGCGCGGCGGCTACCCCGAGCCGCAGGCCAGGGGCGACTACCGAGTGATTGGGGCCGCCGCCGTTGCCCGCGGCCGGCTTATAGCAGCAGGGCCTGGTGGCGCCAGCCTGCGCCTGGGCGGCTATTGCGACCTGGCCCTCGACCCCGGCACGCGGGTGGTCGTGCGCGGTCGGGGCCGCGACGAGGCGGTGGAGCTCGAGCGCGGCCGAGTCGTCTCCCGCGTTGACCCCGCCAAAGGCCGCTTCACACTTGTCACGCCCCTCGGCCACGTCGAGGTCAGGGGCACGGAGTTCATCACCAGCGTCGAGTACCCCGAATCGCAGAAAGGAGAAAACGACATGGGGACGCTGAGGAAGTCGGCAGTGGTGACGGTAGTGGTGCTCACGGGGGTCGTGGCGTGCCACCTGGGGGAGGTGGCGGTGCTCGGCCCTGGGATGAGCCAGGTGTTCGCGGGGGGCGAGGGGGAGCGGGCCACGCTGCCGCCCGAGCTCAAGGGCTTCAAGGGCATCCTCGTCGGCACCATTACCAGCGACGTGAGCCGCGAGTTCAACCTGAAGATCGAGAAGATCGTCACCGTGTGGCCCGAGAGCAAGGCCGAAGCCCCCGAGCGGGCGGTGGGGAAGACCATCGAGATCGTCGTGGGCCAGAACCGCATGCTCGAACAGCACCTCCACACACTGAAGGGCCTGAGGAAGGGCGACAAGGTGATCGTTGAGGCGTTCGACCTCCAGGGCTTCCGCCTGACCGTCATGGAGCTCTTCCGCAAGGCCGACGGCAGCGGCGAGGCACGCGAAGGCGAAGCCGGGGTCAGGGAGAAGAAGACGCGCCACGAGGGAGAGGGCGAGGGCCACAGCGAAATCCGCGAGAAGAAGCCCCGCCACCACGAGGGAGAGGGCGAGGTGCGCGAGAAGAAGATCCAGCGGCGCGAGGGCGAAGGCGAGGTCCGCGAGAGGAAGGTCGAGCCGCGCGGCGAAGGGATGAGGGAGGTTACCGGCTGGGCGAAGGCGACGCCCGACCGCGACTGCCCGGGCATCCTGAAGGTGGTTGAGAGGGTGGAGACCGAGGAAGGAGCGAGGGAGAAGGTAATTGTTTACCGCATCTCGCGCGAGGGTGAGGGTGAGAGACTGGTGCGGGAGGCCAACGGCCGCCGCGTGCGGGTGGCTGGCGTCGTGACGCCCGCCGATGACGGCGGGGAGCCGGCCATCGTGGTCAAGAAGTTCCGGGTGCTCGATGGCCAGGACGAGCCGCGGCGCGATAAGCCCGAGCGGCGCGATGGCGAAGGCGAGGTGCGCGAGAGGCCCGTCCGCCGCGACGACGAGGGTGAGTGGCGGGAGAAGAAGGTCGAACGGCGCCACGACGAGGGAGAGTGGCGGGAGAAGAGAATTGAGCGGCGCGAGGGCGAAGGCGAGGTGCGCGAGAGGCCCGTCCGCCGCGATGGCGAAGGCGAGTGGCGCGAGAAGCCCGTCCGCCGCGACGCTGAGGGCGAAGGGCAGCGCCGCGAGGAGAAGCGCACCGAGGATCGCGGCGAGGCTGCCAGCCCCGCCGGCGCCGCCGCCGTCGAGGGCTTCCGCGGGATGCTCGAGGGCACACTCGTGGGCAAGAGCCAGGACACGTTCGTCCTCCACGTCGCGAAGGTCAGCAAGGTGTGGCAGTCAAGCACGGCCAGGAACCCTGAGGGTCTGGTCGGGAGGACGGTGACGATGTCGCTGAAGGGCGAGGCGAAGCCGGCTCCCGCGCTCGTGGAGGCCCTTGCCGGCCTGAGGTCGGGTGACCGGGTGCTCGTCGGCGCTGCCCACCGCGAGGGGAGCGTGCTCCGTGTCATCGAGGTCCTGCGCAAGGTCCATGCGGAGGACTGAGCTGCGCCTCGAAGGAGTGGTGGCACCAACCGGACCCCGTCCACATAATACGAAAGCCCGACCCTTACCCCGCACCTCCCCCTGAGAGGGGCAGGGGTTTGCCGGTCCGCTCGCTTCAAGAGAGGCGGTAGGGGGAGGATCGAGGCCTGGTAACGCGACACACCACCAGGAAAGGGAACCATGCGAGTTTGTTGGTCACTTGTGGCACTTGGGGCCTTGTTGTTGGCGGCGCTCTGCGCGCACGGGGATGAGCTGGAGTTGCTCAACGGCCAACGCATCCGCGGCGTGGTGGTCGAGGAGACGGAGGCCGCTGTGACCATGCGCGTGTCCTCTGGCGACGGCGCGGCGCAGATGCGGTTCGCCACGAGCAAGGTCCATGCCATCACTGTCGGCGGCAAGCGGCGCGTGCTCAACGAGAAGCCTGCCTCCGCGGGGCCGAGGACCTCGCCGAAGGCAGAGGACAACTCCGGCACGGCCCAGGCGACGACGGGACGGGTGGCCCGCTCGCGGGCCGATGTGCAGGAGCTCATCAAGCAGGCGGGCGCCACGCCGCCCGACTGGTTTGAGGCCACTCCGCTGGAGTATCCGCCAACCCTGGACCTGTCGTGGCCCGAGAGGCCACAAGGCCCGTGGGACCCGGCGAAGAACGTTGGCCAGTACCTTTGGAGCACCATCAATGAGAACCCAAGCCGGTGGAAGAGCGGTATCCGCTTCCTTCACCACCTGCTGACGGTGCACAAGGACAACCCCGGTCCGCTGTGCCGGACGCTGGAGGCGTTGGGGAGCAGCTACTTCAACCTGATGCAGGACTGGGCTCGGGCCGCCTTCTGGTGGGAGAAGCTGGAGCAGCGGAAGCCCCTGAGCGTCTTCAACACCGTCCGCCTCGCCGAGTGCTACTGGCGCCTCGGAAGCAAGCAGATGGCGGTGGAGAAGCTCCGCGAGGTGGACCGCTACGTGTCCGGCAGCATCGTGAAGCTCTGGGCGGACATGGGGGAGGTGGACAAGGCGCTGAAGCTCGCGCACGACATGACCCAGGAGGACGTCAAGACGGATGCGGGCTGGGTGGCCGAGGGGCACCTGCTGATGGGCGACACCTATCGCCTCCACGGGCGCTTCCGCGAGGCCATCGCCGCTTACCAGAAAGTCCTCGCTGTCCCTGCCGTCGGGAAGCAGAAGGGCCGCGTGGAACGGAACCAGAGGCGGGCACAGGCCAACATCGACGCGATCAAGCTCAGCGATGCGCTGGACATCAAGCGGGTGCCCGACGGCACCTACCGGGCGAGCAGCATCGCCTACGCCGGCCCGCTGGAGGTGGCCGTCACCGTCGCCGCAGGCCGCATCGAGGCCGTCAAAGTCACTCGCACCGAGGACAAGCAGTACTACGCCTCGCTCGCCGCCATCCCCAAGCAGATCGTCGACAAGCAGAGCGTGAAGGGGATTGACGCCGTCACCTGTGCCACCATCACCTCCGAGGCCATCGTGAACGCCACGGCGAAGGCCCTGGCGGGGGCGATGAGATGAGCTGCGACCTGGGCCCCCGCTTGTTTCGGGCATTGGGGCGGACACGGCGCCACATCCAGGCGGCCTGCTTCGCCCTCTTCCTCTTCCTGTTCCTCTATGTGTGCTGGCCCTATGACGTTATGCAGCACGCCCAAGCGCGGGCGGCGCGGGAAGTCATTGACGCCGAGGTGTTCCTGGCCCTCGACCCGCTGGTGAGCATCTCGACTGCGCTGGCGGGGAGGGCGTGGGTGTGGTCCCTCGCGTGGGCGGGCGCGATTCTGCTGCTCTGCCTAGCCATTCCCCGGGGCTTCTGTGCCTACGTTTGCCCCTTCGGGACGCTTCTGGACCTCTTCGACTGGGCGGTGGGGAAGCGGACGAAGCGCCTGCACGTCAGGCGACGCGGCTGGTGGGTGCACCTCAGGTACTACTTCCTCGCCGGCACGCTGGCCGCGGCGGGCTGCGGGGTGCTCCTCAGCGGGTTCGTCGCCGCCATCCCTGTCTTCACGCGAGGGATGGTGTACCTGGTCGCTCCTGTGCAACTAGGCGTCGCGAAGGGCTGGTATCTCAACCCTGCGATGCACGCGGGCCACTGGCTCTCCATCGGGCTGTTCGCCCTCACGATTGCGCTCGGCCTGGTGGCGATGCGCTTCTGGTGCCGCTACGTGTGCCCTAGCGGCGCCGTGTTCTCCGCAGCCAATCTCCTGCGGCTTGCCGAGCGTCGGGTGACGGGCGCGTGCATTGGCTGCGGCAAGTGCGTACGGGCCTGCCCATTCGATGCGCTCAAGGCCGACTTCACCATCCGCGCGCTGGACTGCGCTTCCTGCCAGACTTGTGCGAAGGTGTGTCCCGCCAACGCCATCGAGTTCCGCTGGCGGCTGGTCACGCCTCGCGTCGCACGCGCCCGCGAAGGGGCGCTCTCTCGTCGCGGCTTTGCTCTGGGCCTTGGCTGCGGCTTGGCCGCCGCGGTTGGCATCCGTTCGCTTCGCGGCGCGCCGCCGGACGCCCCGCCCCTACGCCCGCCGGGCAGTGTGCCCGAGGCCGAGTTCCTGCGGATGTGCGTCCGCTGCGGCCAGTGCCTCAAGGCTTGCCCCTTCAGTGCCCTCCAGCCGATGGGCTTCGAGGGCGGCTTCGAGAGCCTGTGGACGCCCCACCTCGTGCCCGACTGGGTGGGCTGCGAGCCGAAGTGCAACAACTGTGGGCAGGTGTGTCCCACGGGGGCGATACGGGCGCTTCCGCTGGAGGAGAAGCGGGCCGCCCGCATCGGCCTCGCCATTGTCGTCGAGGCCAACTGCCTCCCCCACCTGGGCACCCAGGCCTGCCAGCTCTGCCACGACGAGTGTAAGGCCGCCGGCTACGACGCCATAGAGTTCGTCCGCGTGCACGTGGAGCTGGACGAGAACGGCCATCCTGTGGAGGGGAGCGGCTTCTCGGCGCCCGTGGTGCTCGCCGAGAAGTGCAAAGGCTGCGGGCTGTCCCAGACCCGCTGCTACCACGTGAACGTGAGGCAGAAGCGGCTCATGGCTGAGAGCGCCATCGTCGTCATCGCCGGCCCGGGCAAGGAGGACCGGCTGATGCGCGGCTCCTACCTCGCCCTGCGCGAGGCCGAGCGTCGGCGGCGCCAGGAGGAGCTCAAGAAGCTCCAGCCCAAGGGCGAAGCCTATTTGCCCGATTTCCTCAAGTGATGGAGGCGACCACATGCGATGCCTGATTGGGTTCGCGCTCGTCATCGGTGGCCCAGCCTGGGCCATTGAGGTGAAGGCGACTCAGAACACCCTGCGCCTCATGCCCTACCAGGCATTCGAGCTCACCTTCAAGCACGAGGGCAGGTATCACGATCCCAATTGGGATGTGACGATTGACGTAGCCTTTAGCTCACCGACCGGCAGGAAGGCCACGGTGGGCGGCTTCTTCTATGGCTCCTCCAAGCCGCAGAAGCCTGTCATCCGCACGTTCAAGGATGCCAAGGGCAGGGAGCGGTCCGACGCCACCTGGCCCTGCGACCCGGCCGACACCTGGAAGGCCCGCTACGCCCCGAGCGAGATCGGCGACTGGACGTTTGAGTGGGTCTTTCGGAATGCGGCAGGCGAGAGCGCGAAGGGGAGCGGCGGCTTCAAGGTCGTCAAGCCACCCGCCACCACACAGGGCAGTGTCCGCGACGCCCTGAAGGGGTGGGTGCGCATCAACCCGGCCAACCCTTTCACGTTCGTCCACGACGACGGCAGCCCCTTCTGGCCCGTCGGCACCCAGGACGGCGTGTTCGACGGGAACCACAACGGCTCGGCGATGGACCAGAAGGCAATGGAAGGCCCGTTTCGCCTGGACAGGGCCAACGAGCGGCCGAAGCCGCCGCCCGGAGCGCTCTTCGCCCGCGGCCCCTCGATGAATCCCGTCAATGGCGACGTCTACTTCGGCCGCCACGCACGTGCGGGGTTCAACCTCTGGCGCTTCTCTCCGCACAACTTCTCCCTCCCCGTCTTCGACATCAACTACGACCCCAAAATCGCCGCCCCCGCCCGCATCCGCTGGGAGCAGGCCATCATGGTTGACGAAATGCTCCAGCTCACACGCAAGTACGGAATCCGCAATTTCTATGGCATCTTCGGATTCGCACGCGTCTTCAACGACCGCCCCGACGACGAGCAGGGCATGGCCAAGGTCAAAGCCATCATCAAGTACTCCGTGGACCGCTGGGGCACCTACGTGGACTTCTGGGAACTCCTCAACGAGCAGAAGGCCAGTGACGGCTGGTACAAGATCACTATACCTTATCTCAAGTCTGTTGACCCCTACCATAAGCCCGTTGCCACGAGTTGGGAGCGGCCTGAGCTGGAGGGCATTGACATCTCTGCCCCCCACTGGTACGGCCGCGAGGACGAACTGGCCTCCGACCAGGCCTCTGCCGGCAACGCGAAGCACCACAAGCGCCACGGCAAGCCCGTCGTCTACGGCGAGCAGGGCAATGGCGGCGGAAAGCCCGAGCTCATACCCCAGGGCATTGGCGGCGTCTGGGACCCAGGCTCCGCCAGAAGAATGCGCGTCCGACTCTGGAGCGCCTTCTTCAACCAAATCTCCTTCATCTTCTGGGAGACCTCCTATGCCAAGGACGGCCACCACATGAACATCTGGCTCGGCCCCGAGGAGCGACAGTACACGAAGGCCCTCCAGGACTTCTCCTATTGCCTCGACGCCGGTGTGAAGCCGGCGCCAATCCACCTTGCCGGGCCGCAGGCAAAGGAGGTCCGGGCCTACGCTCTGCGCGCCGAGAAACGAGCAGGCGTCTACCTCCACCACATCGCTTGCGCCCAGTGCGCTCGACTCCGCCGCGAAGGTCGGCAAAGCGTCCACCACAACTGGGACCACGACCGCGGCGAGCTGAAGGACCTCCAGGTGACGATTGACGTGCCGGCGGCCGCGAAAGGCTACTGGTACAGACCCACCGATGCTGCCATCCTCGCCCGTGTTGATGCCCCCGCTGGGCAGCACACCTTCGCCGCGCCACCCTTCAAGGTTGACCTCGCCCTCCTCATCACCGAGGCCACACCGCCCGACAGTGACCGCGACGGCACGCCCAACGACCAGGACGACGATGACGACAACGACGGCGTGCCCGATGCCAAGGATGCCTTCCCACTCGAACGCGAGGAGTGGGCCGATGTTGACCAGGACCGAATTGGTGATAACATGGACGCCGACATTGACGGCGACGGCAAGGCCGATGATGTGAACAAGAACGGCGTGCCCGACAACGAGGAGGCGGACTGGGATGGGGACGGCCTGCCCAACGCCAGCGCTGTGCCCTGGGATGCCTTCCCCCGCGACCCCAAGGAGTGGCGCGACACCGATGGCGACGGAGTGGGCGACAACGCGGACCCCGACGCCGACGGCGACGGCTGGACCAACGAAGGGGAGAAGAACGCGGGCACCGATCCGCTCAACCCACTGAGCTTCCCCGAAAGATAGGAGAAGCCCTATGGCACGTTTCGCTCTCGCATTCGCCCTGGCGTCTTGTTATCCCCTGGCGCTGGGTGAGCAGCCCAGGTTCAAAGTGGAATATGCCACCTACTTCGGCGGCAAGGGGTGGGACCAGGCGCGGGAGGTGATCCCCTGTCCCGATGGCTCGGTGCTTGTTGGCGCACAGGTCTGCTCGGCCGGCCTGCCGACCACCGAGGGCGCCGTGCAGCCCAGCTACGCAGGCGACGACCCCGCCCTCGGCCACGGCGGCATCTACGGCGGGGACTGCTTCCTCCTGCGCCTGAGCGCCGACGGCTCACGGATTCTCGCCGCCACATACTTCGGCGGCTCAAAGCAGGAGCGCAACGTCTACGGCATGGGCCTCGACAGCACGGGGAACGTGGTGATCACGAGCGCCACACGCTCGCCCGACGCTCCGACCACGCCCGGCTCCTTCCAACCCAAGTATGGCGGCGGGCCGTCCGACATGCTCGTTGCAAAGCTCTCGCCCGACCTCAAGAAGCTCCTCTGGTGCACCTACGTTGGCGGCTCGGGCGACGACTTCCCCCGCGGCGGCCTGGCCATCGGGCCAGACGACTCGGTCTACGTCGTCGGCACCAGCAACTCCCCGAACTTCCCAACGACCCCGGGCGTCGTGCAGCCAAAGCGCAGCGGGCCGCGCGATTCCGCCATCGTGCGGCTGAAGGCCGACGGCTCGGGCCTCGTCTTCGGCACGCTCATCGGCGGCTCGGGCGAGGACGACGCGATCATGGGCATCCGCCTCGACGGCGCCGGCAACCTCTACGTCGCAGGCCACACGAAGTCCCACGACTTTCCCGCCACGCCCGGCGCGGCCCAGCCCAAGCTGGGCGGAGAGTCCGACTGCTATCTCGCCAAGCTCTCACCCGACGCCAGCCGCATCCTCTACGCCACCTACCTCGGCGGCAAGGGGAACGAATTCGCCGAGCATCGCCCGCTTCTTCTGCCCGACGGCTCCTTCATCCTCTCGGGGGTCAGCGCCTCGCCTGACTTCCCGACGACGGAGAGTGCTTTTCAACACGAGTTGAAGGGCAAGAACGACGGCTTCCTTGTGAAGCTGGCCCCCGACGGCCGCCGCTTCGCCTTCTCCACGCTCCTCGGCGGCTCGGGTGGCGAGTTCTTCCTCATGCCCACCCCCGACGCCGACGGCAACCTCTACGTCGTCGGCACCACCACCTCGCGCGACTTCCCCGTCACGCCCGATGCTCTCCAGCCAACCTTCCGCGGCCCCGAGGGCCAGGGCGAAGGCGACGGCGTGCTCGCCATCGTCAGCCCCGAGGGCGCGAAGCTCCTCTATGCCACTTACCTCGGCGGGAGCGGCGGCGACCTCATCCGCAGCGTCGCCCTCGGCCCGAAGGGCGAGGTCTACCTCGTCGGCAACACCTCGTCGCCAGACTTCCCCGTCACGCCCAACGCCGTGCAGAAGGCCCACGCCGGCAGGGGCGACGCCTTCATCGTCAAGCTCGTGCCCGCCCGGTAGCAGGAGTTCCGCGTGCGACGGCTGACGCTTGGATCCATTCTCGCCACCTGTGCCTTCGTCCAGGCGCTTGGCAGCGAAGGCGACGCGCTGGTGCTCGATGAGACGTGCTTCTGGCGGCGCTACTATCAGTTCGGTCTCAGCCGCATCTCGCCCGGTGCCTTGAAGGCGCTGGCTGGCAGGCCACCCGATGCCCGAATGGCCGCCAGGCTCAAAGCCGACACCGACAGGGCTCTCAAAGCCAAGGGCATTGACCCCGCCTCAGTGAACTGGCGCGACCACGCCGTCCTGGGCATGGGCGGCGGCGGATACCGCTCGAACGACCCCGTCCCAACGCCCCCACCACCAGAGGGCTGGACCGTGCCCAGCTTCGACGACAGCGGTTGGGTGCGTGAACGCCGCCCGTTCCAGGCCGGTCCCACCCCAGGTGTCACTAACATCAATCTCGGCCAGTACGATGAGAGCGTGGACCTGAGGCTCCTCGCGGCCTGCTACCGCACGCGATTTGTCCTCGACGACCCCCAGGCCGGCAGCTTGAGCCTTCGGCTGACGTATAGCGGCGGCGCGCGCATCTTCCTCAACGGCCGCGAGGTCGCCCGCGGCCATCTGCCGAAAGGCGACCTTGCGCCCGACACCCCCGCCGACGACTATCCCCCCGAGGCCTACGGCCCGAAGGGCGCCAAGCTCTCGGTGCGCTCGCTTGGGCCAGTGGCTATCCCGGCGGCTGCCGTGCGGAAGGGGGTGAACGTGTTGGCCGTCGAGGTCCGCGCGAGCTGCTTCCATCCGGTCGTCCTCACTAACCCAATCCAACCGAACTGGGGCGGCCCCCAACGTCCCTTCCCGCACTGCCGCCTGATCAGCCTCGAGCTCCGCTCCACGCCTAAGGCCGCGCGCTCCGCCCTCGCGCGACCCGCAGGCGTCCAGGTGTGGGCCGAGGACATGCACCATCGCACGCTCTCGACCGACTTCTTACCCCCCGGCGAGACGCCTGGCACGATTCGCTTCGTTGCCGTGCGGAACGGCACGTTCTCTGCTCAGATCGTCGTCGGCACCGAGAAGCCACTGACCGGCCTCGCGGCCCGCGCGAGCGATCTTACGAGCGACGTGGGCGGCAAGATGCCTGCCTCCACCATCCGAGCGTCCCACATGGCCCCCTTCCCCGTCTCGGAGTGGAGCCTGAAGAAGCTGGGCGACGAGCGTGGCCTCGGCGCCTCATTCCCTGACCAAGCCCAGCTTGCAGCCTACGCGAAGATGGAAGACGGCGGCCCCTGGCTCTTCGACCAGCTCATCCCCGCGCACTCAGTCTCACTGCCCGCCAATTGCGCCCGCCCCATCTGGCTCTCCCTCCGTGTGCCCGCCGATGCGGCGCCTGGCGTGTATCGCGGCACCATCGAGCTCACGGCAAGGGGCATGGAGCCGGCGAGCATCCCAGTCGAGGCCGAGGTCATCAACTGGCGCCTGCCCGACCCGTGGGACTTCAAGACCTTCGTCGCCTGCTTCCAGAACCCCTACGGCGTTGCGAAGCAATATGGGGTGAAGCTCTGGTCAGACGAGCATTTCAGGCTCCTCGACGCCAGCTTCCGCCAGCTCGCGCGCGTCGGGAGCGCTTGGCTGAACGTCCCCGTCATCGCCCGCACCGAGTTTGGCAACCGGAGCGACTCGATGATCCGCTGGCTGCGCAAGGGGGGGCAACTGGCCTTCGACTACGCGGTCCTCGACCGCTATCTCGACCTGGCCATCAAGCACTGCGGGCCGCCGCGCGTCATCCAGTTCGTCGTGATGCAGGGGATGAAGAGCCAGATCAATCCCAACGCCCCGCCACAGGTGATGGTCCTCGATGAGGCGACGGGCAAGGCTGCCCTCACGCCCGTGGACCGCCCGATGTGGGAGGCGTTTGCCCGTGCCACTGTCGCCCACATGAAGGCCCGCGGCCTCGACAAGGCGATGTACTGGGGCGCGCCGCTCGAGCAGGAGGCCGACCCCCAGCTCAAGCACATCCTCGCCGCCGCGGCGCCAGGCGTGTTCTGGACCGCCTGCGCCCACGAGATCATGGCCAACGCCAAGTACTGCCTCGACGACCGCTTCTACAGGGTCATCAGCGACATCCGCTACCACGGCGGCTGGCGGAACTTCCGGGACGACCAGGGCTGGCGAAGCCCCTGCGTCCACCTCGCCAACCCCCGCGTCGGCGGCACCTCGTTCGCACTCCACACCACCTCGCACCCCTTCGCCTATCGCGTGATGGTGGACCGCGCCCTTGCGATGGGGCGGAACGGCTTCTCGTGGGTGGGCGCCGACGAGTGGGCCGCCAGCCACTACGACGGCGCCGAAATCGTCCGCTGGGTCACAGGCACCCCGGTCCTCTTCCTCCTCTGGCCGGGCGAGGCGGGCGCCCAATCCAGCGCCCGCTTCGAGGCCCTCCTCGAAGGCATCCAGGAAGCCGAGGCCCGCATCGCCATCGAGCAGATGATGGACCGCGTGCAGTTCCCCAAACCAGTCAACACTCGCCTGACGAAGGTGCTCGCCGATCACTTCGACGAGACGACCTTCTTCATCGGCAACTCGATCCTCTACGGCATGGAGCAGTACCACCACGGCTGGCAGGCCCGCTCTCGCCGCCTCTACCAGGCCGCGGCCGAAGCTGCCAAGCCGCGGGGGCAATGAGGAGATGCCATGCGTGCCATCGGGCCCGGTCTTGCGCTCTTGTGCAGTTGTGCAGTCGCCACCGGGGCCACAGTGACCGTGGACCCATCTGTCCGCCACCAGACGATCATCGGCTGGGGCGGCACCGCAAACGTGCCTGCCGTCCACGACGCCGTGCGGGAGCAGGTGCTGGACGTCTTGGTGAACGACCTGGGGCTGACGGGCCAGCGCCTCGAGCCGCCAAGCGGCAACCGCGCCGAGTGCCGCCGATGGGAGTTCGACAACGACGATGCGGACCCGCGCCACATCCGCTGGGAGGCATTCGCCACCGCGGCGCTCGACCGCCGCGTGGCCGCCGCCGTTGCGCCCTTCAGGAAGCTCGTCGAGGCCAGGGGCGAGCCCTACTACCTCTACGTCAGCCCCTCCTTCTTCGACGGCGGCAGCAGCGGCTCGGCGCCCCCGTGGCTTCTCAACAGCCCCGAGGAGTATGCCGAGTACGCCATCGCCTGTCTCCTCCACCTCAAGAACAAGCACGGCATCGTCGCTAATGCCTGGTCCGTCTGCAACGAGGCGGGGAACAACAATGCATTCGGCCCGCAGGTGATGGCGCGGATGATTCGCGCCCTCGGCCCCCGCCTGGCCGCCGAGGGGCTGCCCACACGAATCCAGTTCTCCGAGGGCGTCAACTCCGGCGTCACCTGGCGCTATATCCAGGCCGTGAAGGACGACCCCGACGTGCTGAAGCACATCGCTCTGCTCAGCTACCACCTCTACGGCGACCGCACGAAGCGCCCGCTCATCCGCGACTTCGCCCGCGAGCGGAACCTCCCCACTGCGCAAACCGAGTTCATGGGCACCCGCGTGGATGACCTCTACGAGGACCTGACCGAGGGCGGCGTGAGCTACTGGGAGCACTATGTCCTCTGCGGCCACGGCAACCAGGTGCCCAGCGGCTGCTACCTGGCCGTCCGCCACGACGGCACGAGCATCATTCGCTACGGGCACTACTGGAAGTTCCGCCAGATCATGCACTACGTGCGGCCCGGCGCGGTCCGCGTCGAGGCCCGCTGCGACGACACGCCGCTCCGCGCCCTCGCCTTCCTGGCCGGCGGCAAGGCCACCGTTGTCCTCCTCAACACTGCGCAGGGCAGCAAGCCCACAACAGCCACCATCGCCGGCCTGCCGCAGGGGAGCTACGGGACATGCCGCGCCGTCGGCAACCGCCCCTACCAGGAACTTGGGGTCGTGAAGGTGGACGCCTCGGGCCGCCTCGACGTCCAGGTGCCCCCCGACGCCGTCCTGACGCTCTACCCGCACCCCGGCGGCAACACGCCGCCGACGATCACTGCCTGGGACGCGGCGCCGAGCTTCCTCACGCTTCCCGCCGCGCGCACCGTGCTCACGGCCGAGGCCACGGACGCCGAGGGGGACAAGGTGGCCTTCGCCTGGTCGGTCAAGGCCCAGCCGCCCGGCACAGAGGCGAAGCTCTCAACACCGACCGCCGCCAAGTGCGAGGCGATAGGCCTCAGCCGACCCGGCGACTACGCCTTCGAGGTCACCGCCAGCGATGGCACGGCCGCCTCCCGCCGCCAGGTCTTCCTCCGCGTCCACGCGGCCAACCAGCCGCCCGTTATCGTGGACCTCCACAACCGCCTCCCCGTCGAGCCGACGGCGGCTGGCGGCGCCACGATGCTGCGCGCCCACGCCTGGGACCTCGAGGGCGACCCGCTGAGGTTTCTATGGACCGTCGTCAGCCAGCCGGCGGGCGCCCGCCCGCTGCTTGAGACGCCCGATAAGAACGCCTGCAAGGTGACCGGGATGACGGTCGCGGGTGACTACGTCTTCCAGTTCGAAGCCAAGGACCCCACCCACACGGCCCACCAGCGCCTCACCGTTCCCGTTCGGTTCCGTTAGGCTCCAACAACTCTCAGCACCAGTAGCACTGACGATGCGCATCGGCTTCGCCAAGACCGACATCACCCCCCCGCGTGGGAGTTGAGCTGTGCGGCTTCGGGCCGTTCCGCTGCCGCAAGAGCATCGAGGTCCGCGACCGCCTGGGGGCGCGCGCGGTGGCAATGGAGCTGGGCGGCCGCCGCCAGATTCTCGTAGGTCTCGATCTCATTGGCACCGCGCCGTCCATCACCGAGAGGGTGCGGCAGATTCTGCACGAGCAGGCGCGCCTCGACGCCGATGCCGTGATGCTCTGCTCCTTCCACACCCACAGCAGCCCGTGCACCGGCCCCTACATCGGCTGGGGCGAGCCTGACCCGCCGTATGTCGAGACCCTCCCCTCCCGCATCGCAACCGCCTGCCTCCAGGCCCTCGAACGCCTCGTGAAGATCTTGGAGGCCGAGCAATGAGCAAGCCAATCGCCCCCTTGCAAGGCTTCGATTGCGTCGAGATGAAGCGGCGCATTCAAGAGAAGGTCTATGCAGAGACCCGTGGAATGAGTGAGGAGTAACTGCTCGCCTACTTCCGCCGCGGTGTATCCGCCAGCCGCTTTGCCCCCTTCTTTGGGCTGAAGCCCAAAGGCGAGTCCCGCAGCCGAGTCACCATGGCCAGCGCGACGCGGCGAAGGCCGGCCCCCGCGCTGGTCCGTGGGGTCAGGTCGTAGCGCTCGATTCCGCTGCCCCCCTTCCAGCGAAGGGCAGGCGCGCACATGGGCGAGTTTGGCTCACAGAAGCAGGCTCTTCTCGCAAAATCTGTCGATCGGTGATCGCCCGGAAGGGTTCTTCAGCGGAGTCTCTTCCCATGCCCCGACCCTCCCCTTGCCCCCTCCCTAGCCTGGGCTCACTTGGCGCCGGCGACGCGGAGGCCCTGGACGCGGATGGTGGGCATGATAGCACCCGGCTCGATGCGGGCATCCGAGGAGATGGCGTCGAGGTTGCACAGGAACTCCAGCATGTGGCCGGCGATCATCGTGTTCTTGACAGGGTAGGCGATCTGGCCCCGCTCGATCTTGAAGCCGAAGTCAATGGTCTCGGAGAAGTCGCCGGAGACTGGGTTGGGGGAGACGCCGCCGAGTGGGATGTAGAGGCCCTCGTGGGTGTCGCGGAGAATCTCGGCGGCGGTGCGGTGGCCGAGCTTGGGGATGACGTTGGTGGGGGCGATGCCGCCGCGCGTTGAGTGCCCGGTGTTCGCCTCCTTCGCCTTGTTCGCGGTGTAGGAGTTGTGGAGCCACGAGGCGAGCACGCCGCGGTCAACGACCGTGAGCGGCCTGTGGGGTACGCCCTCGCCGTCGTAGGGGGACGAGCCGAGGCCGCGGGGGATGAGAGCGTCGTCGGTCAGCGTGACCAGTTCCGAGGCAATCTTCTCGCCCTTCTTGCCGACGAGGTAGGAGCGGCGGCGCTGGACGCTTTCGGCGTTGGCGCTCCAGCACAGGAACCCGAAGATGCTGTGGGAGGCGAGCGGGCCGAAGACGACGGGGAGCACCCCCGTTTCGATCTTCTGGGCGCCGAGGAACTTGGCGGCCTCGCGCGTCGCCGCTGCGCCGATGCCGTCGGGCGCGAAGTCGTCGAGCACCCGGCCGCTGTCAAACTCGTAGAACGAGCCGACGTCGTCGCCGCGTCGGACGATTGCGAAGATGGTGAGGCCGACGTGGGAGCCGCGGCTGGCGACGCGCACGCCGAGGTTGTTCACCAGCGCGCCCTCGCCCCAGCCGGCGTTCACGCCGCCCGCCACGACCACGCCGGGGTCAACCTCCCGCGCCGAGTCCACGTTCTCGCCCGCCCAGCGAATAAGGTCGGCGATGCCGAGATCGGCCACCCGCTGGTCGTAGAGGCCGTCCACTTCCTGGTAGGGCGCCGGTCCGGGCAGGCTGACGAAATCGGGGTCGGGCTGAGCCACCTTCGCAAGCTCGACGGCTGTGCGGGCCGCGGCAAGAGCTTCGGGCTCATCCAGGCCGCTGGACGATGCCCAGCCCTGCGCCCCGCGCACGAAGGCCCGCACCGACACCCCGGCGCTCCAGCGGGCGTCGCATGACTTTATCGCGCCCTTCTCAAGCTCCACGCCGAGGGAGCGCCCGCGGCCAGCCGAAACGTCCACAAACTCCGCCCCCGCCGCAGCCGCGGTCTCGCAAGCCTTCTCTGCAAGCTTCAGCAGGTCATCCATTGGCGCCTCCTTGAGAGGAAGAAGACCAGGAGTTGAGGGAATCGAGGGAATCGAGAGAATCGATTCCCTCGATCTTCCTCGACTCGCGCCTAGCTCGCGGCCTCCTGGCCGCCGACGACGATGTCGCGCACGCGGACGTGTGGCCCGCCGGCGTTGATGGGCGCGCCCTGGCCGCTCTTGCCGCACATCCCTGGCATCTCCATCTCGAAGTCGCCGCTCACCGCGTCCGCGTTCATCAGCGTCTCCAGCGTCAGGCCCGAGATGCACACGTCGCGGAGGTGCTCGGCGAGCTGGCCGTTGCGAATCATATAGCCCTCGCCGGCGCTGCACGTGTACTGCCCCCTTTCGCAGAACACGTAGCCCCACTGGCCCCCCTTGAGGTAGACGCCGAGGTCAATGCCCTTGAGGAGCTCCTCGAAGCTCATCGTGCCCGGGGCGATGAAGGTGTTGCTCATCCGCACCACGGGGCGGTTGCCGAAGCCCTGCGCCCGCGCACTGCCGTTGGGCGCCACGCCCATCTTCGCCGCGGTCTCCAGGCTGTGCAGGAAGCCCTTCAGCACGCCGTTCTCGATCACCACCCGCCGCTGCGAGGGCGTGCCCTCCGAATCGAAGGCATACGAGCCCCACGAGCCGGGGATCGTGCCGTCGTCTATGATCGTGATGCAGTCCGAGGCGATCTTCTGGCCAAGCTTCCCTTCGAGGATGGACTGGCCGCTGAGCACCAGGTCGGCCTCGGAGTTGTGCCCCAGCGCCTCGTGGGTGAGCAGCCCGGTGATCGAGGGATGAAAGACGACGGTGAACTTGCCCGCTGGCGCGCGCCGCGCCTTGAGGAGCGCGACGGCGCGCCTTGCCGCCTTCGCGCTCAGGTCGTCAGGCGTCACACGCTCGGCCAGCTCGTAGCCGCACTGCTCGCCGCGGCGCTCGGCCGCCTGTTGGCGCACGTCGCCGTCGAGCGCCGTCATGCTCGCCGCCACCATCGTCCGCACGGTCTCTGTTTCCAGATACGTGCCGCGCGTGTTGCACAGCACGGTCCGCTCAACCCCATCGCTGTATGAGACCACCGTGTTGACCAGCTTCCCATCGCCGGCTGCCACTGCCGCCTGCTCGTATTGCGCCAGCAGCTTCATCTTGTCGGCGAGCGGCACCGAGCGCGGGTCCTTGTGGAACTTCGCCCTCACCGTCGCCCGGGTCGCTGGGGCTTCGGCGATTGCGCCGAGCTCGCCGAGCCTCGCCTGCGAAGCCTTGGCCATCGCAATGGCTAGCTCAAGGCAATCGAACGCCCGCCGGCGGTCGAAGCCATCGGTCGAGGCGAAGCCCCAGGCGCGGTTCAGGAGCACACGAATGCCCAGCCCGCGGCTGCGGCTCTGGCTCACCTTGTCCGCCCGCCCGTCCTGAAGCTGGATGCTCGTCCCCTCGCCCTCCACCGCCCGGACGTCCATGAAATCCACCCCGTGTCGCTTCGCCGCGTCACGAAGCTCCTCCAGCAAGTCGCGCATCGCCGGCCTCCTTGCGTGACGGCCATCAGTGCAAACGGCGAAAGCGGATTGTAGTTGACATGTGGGGGTGCCGCAAGTATGTTTCGGGGCAATTGGCCTCTCTTTGAGGAGACTGGAGATGCGCATTGGCTTTGCGAAGAACGACATCACGCCCCGCCTGGGGGTGGAGCTCTGCGGCTTCGGGCCGTTCCTGGGCCGGAAGAGCACATCGGTCCGCGACAGGCTTTGGGCTCGCGCAATGGCGGTGGAGCTCGACGGCAAGCGAATGGTGCTCGTCGCCTGCGACCTCGTCGGCACGGCCCTCTCCATCACGGACAGCGTTAGGGCGTTGCTCGAGGAGCGCGCAGGCATCGCCCCCGACGCCGTGATGGTCTGCTCCTCTCACACCCACAGCGGCCCGTGCACTGGGCCATACATCGGCTGGGGCGAGCCCGATCCGCCCTACGTCGAGACCCTTCCCTCCCGCATCGCCACCGCCTGCCTCCAGGCCCTCGAGCGCCTCGAAGAGGCTGAGCTTTCCCATGCTGAGGTGCCCTGCGAGGGCATCGGCTGCAATCGCGAGTACGACAAGGACGCCCAGCCGCTCGAAGATGTGCTCCGCGACGACTGGCGCCCCGCCAGGCCCGAGCTCACCGACACCACCTGCCACGTCCTCGTCGCAAGGGCAGGGGAGAGAGTCCTCGGCTTCGCCAGCTACTTCGGCTGCCACCCCGTCGTCTGCTGCGCATCCACCCACGCCATCCACGGCGACTACGCGGGCGTGGCCACCAACCTCATAGAGCGCGAGCACCCAGGCGCCGTCGGCCTCTTCCTCCAGGGCGCCCAGGGTGACGTCAACACCTGCGTCGTCCACAAGCCCGAGACCGAATCGCTCCTTGCCCTCGACGTTATTGCCGGCCGCTACGCCAACGCGGTTCGGGGCGGCATTGCGGCGGCGGAGCCGTTCGCCGTTGACCGCCTCGCCTCCGCTCGCCGCCAGGTCACATTCGCCCGCAAGCCCTGGGGCGTCGAGAAGCTGCGGGAACTCCTTGCCGAGTACGAGCCAAAGCTCCACAAGCTCGACGCCACGGACGCCCCGCACGAGGTTCGTGTGGCAATGGTCTATGTCATCGCCCTTCGCCGCCTGTTGGCGAAGGCCGCCGCCGGCCTGCCGTTGGCCGAGCCCACTGAGGTCGCCGGCATGCGCATCGGCCCCATCGCCATCCTCGGCTCCGGCTTCGAGACCTTTCAGGCCATCAAGAACGACGTGGTTGCCGCAGCGAAGGGGCCGATCACCCTCGTCTGCGGACTCGTCAACGACAGCATCGGCTACGCCCCCGACCGCACTGCCGCCGCCCGCGGCGGCTACGCCGCCGACATGGTCCCCTTCATCTGCGCCAGCCTCCCCTACGCCAACGCACACGACGACCTCGTCCGCGAGTTGCT
>FWPV01004409.1_pt1 | contig 18666 bp, 16 predicted proteins | sample 2228371 | NCBI WGS metagenome assembly FWPV01 (sample SAMEA103939776, study PRJEB20133) | metagenome
GAGCCGCTGCGCCCATGGCGCGAGGTCGTGGACGAGAGAGGACGTGCGCTGGATCGCCCGAGCGGCGTCGGCTACCGACGCGCGGAGACGCTCCAGCGGGGTCAGCGGCACCGGCGGGAGCGCGTCACCATGAGGGTCGAGGGCGTCGCCTTCCGTGTCTGACGCCTCGGTTCCCGCCTCGGCGTCCGGGCCTGGCTCGCAGAGCTCGAAGGTGCAGGCGAGCATCTCGTCGGCGAGCGCACCAAGCCGGTCGAGCAGGGATACCCAGGAACCGAGATCGGTGGGCGTCTCGGCGAGCGTGAGCGCCCGGTCGAGCGCGTCGAGGGTCTCCCTGCACGCATGCACACGCTCGGCGGGCCCGAGGTGGTCTTGGGCTTCGACGAAGTCCTCCAGCGCGAGCCTGACAGCATCGCGGGCACCGGTCAGCAGCTGAGGCCCGACGAGCGGCGCCTCGCTCGCCTCGAGGAGGCCGGTGCGCAGAACGAGCAGATGACCGGCGAGGTTGCCTGAGTCCACCGTGGAGACGTACGCCGGGTGCAGCGGTTCGAGGGTCTTGATGTCGTACCAGTTGTAGAAGTGGCCACGGAAACGGTCGAGGCCTGCCATCGTGCTCAATGTGTCCGAGCACCGGTCGATGAGGCCGGCGATGGTCAAGTAGCCGAGGTCGTAGGCGCTCAGGTACGACAGGAGCTGAAGGCCCATGTTCGTGGGTGATGTGCGCCAAGCGACCACGCGACCGGGCGCTTCCTGGAAGTTGTCGGGAGCCAGATGGTGCCCGGCCGGCACGACGAACGCGTCGAAGAAGCGCCACGTCTTCCGGGCGACGCGTCTCAGGACGGCGAGCTGGTCGGGGTCGAGCGGTTCGGGCGCTCGCTCGGGCAACGGCCGCGAAAGCCACCACGCGAACAGCGGGGCCGACACCCAGATGATCGCGACCGGGACCGCGACTGCGAGGCGCATCGGCTCGAGCGAGGCCGTTGCCAGGATCGCGACGGCCCCGACCGCCGCCGACGGGCCCATCGTCGACATGAAGGCGCGTTTCGTGGTGCCAGCTCGCGCTTCGGCGTCGGCTGCGGTCTCCCACTCGAGCAGGTGACGGCGGGAGACGAATCGGCGCCAGAGAGCGCGCGCCGCCGCGTCGGTGGCAAGGTGCGCCTGGTGCGGCATCACCGAGAATGCGAACAACTGCCGGGTCGCGTTCGTACGCAGGTCTTCGAGCATGCCCGGAAGGGATTCTGAGAGCGGGATGTCTCGTGGGCGGGTCATGAGGGCGTCGGCGAAGGAGAAGACGGCGGGGAAGAGCACCGCGAGCAGACCGGCGAGAGGCCACCACAGAGCAGGGGCGGGCACGAGCGCCCAGCCGGCCGCGACGAGCAACATGGTCGTGAAGGGGACGAGTGAGCGGCGCAGGTTGTCGACGATCTTCCAGCGGTGCAGGCCGGTGAGCGGGTTCGCTACCATCGTGCCGTCTGCGGTCCTGAGCTTGCCCGCCAGGAAGGGGAGCGTCTGCCAGTCCCCTCGGATCCATCGGTGCAGGCGGGACGCGGAAGCCAGGTAATTCGAGGGGCACTCGTCGAGGACCTCGATGTCGCTCGCAAGCGCGGTGCGGACGAAGGAGCCCTCGATGAGGTCGTGGCTGAGCAGCGTGTTGTCGGGGAACAAGCCCTCGAGCACGCTGTGGAACACGTCGACCTCGAAGATGCCCTTTCCGGTGAATGAACCTTCTCCGAAGACGTCCTGGTACGTGTCGGAGACAGCGTTGGCGTACGGGTCAATGCCTGGCACTCCAGAGTGCAGTGCCGCGAAGCGGCTTCGTTCGGCCCCGGAGATCGTCATGCCGACGCGCGGCTGCACGAGACCGTACCCTCTCTTCACGCGCCGCTGCCCCGGCTCGAGTCTGGCGCGGTTGAGCGGGTGCGCGATGGTGCAGATCAGCCGTCGTGCATCGTCGCGCGGCAGCAGCGTGTCCGAGTCGAGCGTGATGACGTAGACGGCGGAGCAGCGGAACTCCGCGTCGCCGAGCTTGACCCGGAACGAGGTGTGCGCGTTGCCGCGAATCTCTCTGACGAGTTCGGTGAGAGCGCCCCGCTTGCGCTCCCAGCCCATCCACGCGTTCTCTGATTCGTTGAAGGTCCGGTTGCGCACGAGCAGGTGGAAGGGGCGCCGTCCATCCTCGGCCTCATAGTGGTCATTGAGTTCCGTGACAGCGCGGACAGCGGCCTCGATGATGGGCGCGTCATCCGGCGTGGCCGGTCCCGAAGCCGCTTTGAGGTCTCCGAGCACGCCGAAGGCGATATTGGGGTCCCGGTTTGCGAGGTATGCGACTTCAAGGGCGGAGACGGCACGTTCAGCCGACGCGGCCGAAGAGAGAAGCGCCGGCACGACGACGAGGGTGCGCGCCTCGTCCGCCACGGGCTCGCGGTGGTCGAGCTTCGGCAGCACACGGGCCGGGAAGACGACCGAAGCGATCCGGTTCGTGAGCGTCACCGCTATCTCTGATAGTGGCACCGCGGCGAGCAGGACGACGACAGCCGCACGCCATACGCCGGCGCCTGACTGGGTCGCGAGCAGCAGCGTCACGAGCAGCAGAACGAGCTCCAAGCAAAGGAGGGTCCCTCCGAAGAACAGCCCTCTGTTGCGCAGGGGCCCCCGGTAGAGCCGCTCTCGTCTCAGGGGCCGGTATCCCACCTGGCGCTCGAGCTCGTAGCGTCCGGCGGAGATCAGCCACCAGCCCACATGCCCTCTGACCTCGTCGGCAGGGTCTGCCACGAGAGCGCCGCGCGCGAGGGAGACGACCTGCTCGGCGAGCTCGATCTCTCCGAGAGGACAGCGCCGCGCCATCGTCTCGAGCGCGTGACGGTAGCGGTCCCGGCTCTCGAAATCCATCGCCGCGTAGATATGTGCTGGATCGTGGCGCAGGGTGGCTTCGACGAGCGAGACGCTCTCGAAGAATCCGCGCCAGTCGTAAGCGTCGAGGAAGCGCACGGTCGTGATCGCGTTCGCGATCGACACCTGGTTCGCGGCCTGGAGCTGCTGTTGTTCTGTGGCGGCTGCATCGAGTGCGATGCCTTCCGATGCGAGACGCCGTTCAAGCCACGTGTTGACCGCATCGGCGCCGGGCCCGAGGTCTCCCGACCGCTGGGCGAGGCGCAGGAAGAACGGGACCGGCCTGCCGTGCGAGAACCGGTCGAGCTCGGCGAGCAGCCCCGGCAGCTCGGCTGGCGCGTCCTGCCCGGTGATCAGCAGTCTTTCGGCCCACTGGTCTGCGGCACGCTCTTCACGTTCCGTGCCCACGACGGCGCTCGACAGGCGGCTCAGGTTCTCGACGATGCCGATGCGCAACATGATCGGGACGGCCCAGGTCTCACCGATGGTCAGAGGCGTCACGTCCTGGTAGCCGTTCACGAACGCCAGAAGCCGGTCCTCATCGATGCGGGAATCCGTGTGGGTGATGAGCGCGAGCAGTGCGTCGTACAGGCGCGGGAAACCGGCATTGGGCCCGGAGGCGAGGCGGGGAAGCTCGACGCCGTAGCGAGCGGGGAGGTCCTCGCGCACGAGGAGCACCTGCTCTTCGATCAGGAAGTAGTTGTCGAGCAGCCACTCGCCGGCTGGAGGCGCGGCGTACCCTTGGCGCACGCTGTTCGCGAGCTCAGCGTTGTCGGCTGCCAGAGACGCCGCCGCTCTGGCCATGAGCGCGATGAGAGGCGTGGTCTTCGGTGGGGCTTCAGTCGTCCAGCGCTGAGTCGCCGCCACGCCGCGCGCTTCGTCTGCGAGCCGCTCGATGGACAGGAGCTCACCACGGAGAGGGGGCAGGGGCGGGTCCAGCGGATGCGCCGCCCGCACTCTCTGAACGTGAACGGCGTCTTGCAACGGATTCCCCTCGAAGTCTCTGGGCGATCGACGGATGGTCCGCATTTCGCATCACCGGCGGGCAAGGCGAAGAGTTTGCAGGTGTGATTATCCCCGACCTGCGCGAAGTGACCAGGGGATTGCTGTCAACATACCCCATCGGGTATACTGCACCCGCTGTCCTGACGTGAGGAGCATCGTATGAAACCCAAGACGATCGTATGGGTCGTCATCGGAGCCCTTGTGGTCGCGGTCGTCGGCTGGAACCTCTTCAGGCCTGCCTCCGCGGGGATCGTCAACGTCGACGCGCAGGGGGCCAAGGACGCCATAGCAGGCGGAGCGCAAGTCGTCGACGTCCGGACGCCGTCAGAGTACCAGCTGGGGCGGATAGCCGGGGCGATCAACGTGCCGCTCGACCAGCTGGAGGCGCAGGCGTCCAGCTGGGACCGCAACGCCACATACGTGGTGTACTGCGCGACGGGGGCCCGCTCGGCCACGGCGGTCGAGATCATGAAGAGGATGGGTTTCACGAGCATCCGGCACCTGGCCGCGGGTATCGTGTCGTGGCCCGACCAGCTCGAGACAGGTTCGTCGGGGGCGTCCGGCGGACCCAGGATCGCGACGAGCGGCCTGCCGGTCATGGTCGAGTTCTTCACGAACAGTTGACCCGCGTGCGCGGAGATGAAGCCCGTGGTCGACGGGCTCAAGGAGCGCTACGAGGGCAAAGTCGAGTTCAGGCTGCTGAACGTCGAGACCGACGCTAATGCGAATCAACTCGCGAACTCTCTCGGCGTCACCGGCGTCCCGACGTTCATTTTCGTGAACAGCGACGGAGTGCAGGCCGGGCGGATCGTCGGGTCGGCGCCCGAGAGCCGTCTTGTCGAGGCGCTCGACCGCTTGCAGTAACCGTTTGCCGGGATTTCGCGGCCGTATACCGTTATTCATCGCACGTCCGGCGCCTCGGATGGTCCGCTGGTCTTTCTTGAGCGAGGAAGACTCGTCTGTGCGGGGAATACTCTTGTCGGGACGGGAAGTGACCCGTCCCGGAGAATCGGCTTCGGGAAAGGAGACGTGCAGGGTTTGGAGTCGACTTTGAAAGCCGAACACACGACCGGGATGGCAGACTCAAGCCGCACGGCGACACGAGTGAGAGTCGTTCATTCGCTGAGTTCGAGTTCGCTCGAGTAAGGAACGCGCCCGCAGGGCGGGCGCACGAGTCCGTTTCGGAAGTCCCTTGATCGGAGTCGGCGTGCGCGCCTGGCATAAGCCCGATAGCCACACAGGGTGCGGACACGAGGAAGAAGTGTCCAAGAGTCCCTGAGGATAGCCCTTTGGAGGGGCCGCACGGGCGCAGCGAAGGCCATCCCGGTCACCTGTTCGAAGAACCGTCCCATGCTCTGCCCGCAGATGCGCCGGACGGTTGAGAGGGGGCGGGTCCGCTGGCGGGCCCGCCCCCTTGCCGTGCGTCTTACGTGCGCGTCCAGTGACCGGGGAGGCGGCTCAGAGGGCCTCGCTTCCCGTCTCACCGGTCCGAACACGAACGGCCTGCTCGACATCGCTGACGAACACCTTGCCGTCACCGATCCTGCCGGTGCGAGCGGTGCGCACGATCACGTCGATGCAGTCCGCGACCTCGTGTTCGTTGACCACCACGACGAGCGTCACTTTCGGCAGCAGGTCGACCACGTACTCTTCTCCGCGCCACTGCTGCGTGACGCCCCCTTGGATGCCGTGGCCGCGCGCCTCGTAGACCGTCATGCCCCGTACGCCGAGAGCCGACAGGGCCTCCTTGACCTCATGGAGCCTCTCAGGTCGTATCGTCGCCTCGATCCGTTTCATCGTGAGACCTGCGCTCCCGGGTCCGCGACCGCTTAGACGGCTGCCTCGCCGCTCTCTCCCGTCCGGATCCGGATCACGTCTGCGATGTCGCTGACGAAGATCTTGCCGTCACCTACTTCTCCGGTTCGCCCCGAGGTCACGATGGCCTCGATGATCTTGCTGCACTCGCCGTCGGTGCAGACGACCTCGATCTTGTACTTGGGCAGGAGCTCGACCTTGTACTGCCGGCCGCGGAACTGCTGCAGGACGCCTTTCTGCTTCCCGTGGCCTTCGATGCGGGTGAGCATCAGGCCGGGATACCCTGCGGCCTCGAGGGCCGCTTTGACATCGTCGAGCCGCTCGGGGCGGATCACCGCTTCGATCTTCTTCACTGCATTCACCTCCTGGCGTGGTATCGCCTCTAGTCTTCCACCGTGAGGAAGTTCGCGTACGCCGGACCGCCGTGCTCTTGGATGTCCAGACCCTCGATCTCCTCTTGCGGCGAGATGCGGATGCCGGTGATGAGGTCCATGATCTTGAAGGTCAGGAATCCGAGGACGAAGGCCCATGCCATCACCGCGGCGGCGCCGATCAGCTGCGTGATGAGCTGCTCCGCTCCGCCGCCGAAGAGCAGGCCTTTGATGTCGGCGTATGTACCGTCAGCGAAGAGCCCCACCGCGATCAGGCCCCAGATACCGTTGACGCCATGGACCGAGAACGCGCCGACCGGGTCGTCGATTCCGAGGTTCTCGACGGTCAGGATGCTCGCGACCACGAGCAGACCGGCCACGACCCCGATGATCAGGGCCGAGGGCGCCGACACGACCGCGCAGGGCGCCGTGATGCCGACGAGGCCGGCGAGCGCACCGTTCAGCGCCATGCCGATGTCCCAGACCTTGGTCTTGGCGTAGATCGTCAAGAGCGCGGCGATCGCACCGGTCGCAGCCGCGAGCGTCGTGTTGACCGCGATCACGGCCATCCTCAGGTCTGTGCCGGAGAGGGTGGAGCCGGCGTTGAACCCATACCAACCGAACCACAGGATGAAGGTGCCCAGTGCTGCGAGCGGGATGCTGTGGCCGGGAATCGCCCGGGGCTTGCCGTCGGGGCCGTACTTGCCGAAGCGCGGTCCGAGCACCATCGCGCCAGCGAGACCGACGAACCCACCGAGCGCGTGCACAACGCCGGAACCGGCGAAGTCATGGAATCCCATCTCGGAAAGCCAGCCGCCGCCCCAGACCCAGTGTCCGTAGATGGGATAGATGAAGGCGGACAGCACGAGCGAGTACACGAGGTAGGAGCCGAACTTGAGCCGTTCCGCGACGGCTCCTGAGACGATGGTCGCGGCGGTCGCAGCGAAGACGACTTGGAACATGAAATCGCGGTAGACGGTGACGTCGTATGCGTCGCCGCCCAAGAAGAACTGGCTCGTACCGATGAAGCCGCCCATGTCTGTGCCGTACATGAAGGCCCAGCCTATTGCGAAGTAGGCCACAGCGCCCATGCAGAAGTCGAGCAGGTTCTTCATCATGAGGTTGCTGGCGTTCTTTGCGCGGCAGAAGCCTGCTTCCACCATGGCGAATCCAGCCTGCATGAAGTACACGAGGGCGCCCGCAACGAGCATCCAGATGAACGTGAGTGGGGCTTCAGGGGTCTCTTTGAGGGTGTCGGCGCCGTTCGGGTCCCCAGCGGCGAAGGCTACCGCCGGCAACGCGACCAGTGCCGAGACCAGAAGGAAGAGCATAAGTACCTTACGTGTGCGCATTGACAAGACCTCCTTTGAGGCAACGGGACTGTTTCCGGCTGACGACCACATCCCTTTCGACACCTCCTTCATGGCGGAACGTGTGAGGTCGATCCAGTGCAGGCGGTCAAGCCCGCAAGCGCATTGGACCAGCAGCGTGTTTCGCGCTGGGTGAAGCCGTGTTTCGAGCGCATGAACTCTGAGAGGCGCTCCTGTGACACCGGTGTGACGCGGTCGAGGAATCGGTTCACAAGGCCGGCCGGCCTCCGGTTTCGAGAGAACCCGGACGGCGCGCACCTGCTATACTCTCCCGCGCACGGGGACGTAGCTCAGTTGGGAGAGCGCGGGCTTTGCAAGCCTGAGGTCGAGGGTTCGAGCCCCTTCGTCTCCACCAGGTCACCGATGGGGCGGGCTGCGTGTCCGCACCCGCCCCTCATCGTCAGGGAGAGACCGCCCATGCGGTGCTCGAGAGTCGCGGCCATAGCGATGCTCATCGCCGCAGCGCTCGCTGTCGGTTTCACGTCGCAGGCAAGCGGGGCTTGAGGGCCCGTCGTGCCGGACTGTGGGTCCGGAACGGTGGACCTCCAGCCCCCGACCACCTCTATCGAGGGGTTGCCCTTCGGGTGGCACTCGGACACCGGCCCGGTGAGGCTGTCGCTGTCGGCGCGCGAGGCGTCGAGCCCCCCGGCCATCACGTACTACCGGATCGACACAGGTCCGGTGACGACGTACACCGCGCCCTTCGAGATCACGGCGGAGGGGACGACCACCGTTCGATACTGGTCGAAGGACAGCGCGAGCCCTCCCAACGTCGAGGCCGAGCAGGTCCGCTATGTCTTCATCGACCGGACCGCGCCGCGCGTGACGCTCGCCCCGTCAGCCGAGTATGCGACACCGGCTTCAGTCAGGTTTGGCATCGCGGATGCGCACTCGGGTCTGGCTTTGGTCCAGTGGCGCTTGGACGGGTCACAGCTGGCGGTGCCGGCGGCAGGCGGCACGACGACCGTCACCGCACCAGGGGCACACACCTTGTCGTGGCGCGCGATCGACGTCGCGGGGAATGTGGCGACCGGGTCTGCGATCTTCGTCGTGAAACGCAGGCAGTCGCTCTCCCGCACGCCCGCACGGTCTGCACTGACACTCACCCGTGTGCGCGGAGTGGCGGTCTACCGCGCTGCGGTCAGCGTCAAAGCGACCCCCGAGGCCGCTCCCTTCACCGGGTTCGTCACGACGGCAGGCAAGACGGTGCTCTTGCAGAGCAGCACCGATGGGATTCGATGGAGGACCGTCGCAACCCGCACCACGTCTGCGCAGGGAACCGCGAGCGCAAGCGTCCGGCTGACCAAGGCCGGGAGGGTGCGCTTCCGGTGGTTCTCGCCGGGTGATGACACCTTCGCGCCTCGCGTGTCGGCGGAGACGGTCGTGACCGTGAGGTAGCGCGAGAACAGCGGCGGCCATGCGAGCGGGCTTCCACGGACTCGCGCAAGGGGAGAGGCTGTGCGGTTGCGTATCCGCATCGTTCGCAACATCGCGTTCGAAGGACCGGCGCTCATCGGTGAGTGGGCGACAGCGCGCGGACATTCGCTGACTGAGAGCCTCGCTGTGACGGAGCAGTACCCCCGCGCCAGCGATGTGGACCTCCTCGTGGTGATGGGCGGCCCCATGGACGCCGACGACCACGACGCGAGCCCGTGGCTGGCGGCCGAGAAGGCGTTCGTGCGCGACGTGCTGGGCGCCGGTGGCCGCGTGCTCGGGGTCTGTCTCGGCGCCCAGGTACTCGCCGAAGTGGCCGGTGGGCGCGTGAAGCGCAACCCGGTCCGGGAGATCGGCTGGTTCCCGGTGCGTGCCACGGAGGCCGGACGCCGTGACCCGCGATTCGCTGCGTTCGATGGCGCCGTCGTCGGGCACTGGCACGGCGACACCTTCGACCTGCCGGCGGGTGTCGATCCGCTGCTCAGCAGTGACGCGACGTCGAATCAAGCGTTCGTGACCGCGGACGGCCGAGGTGTGGGACTGCAGTTCCACGTCGAGTGGACCGAGGAGTCGCTCGCCGAACTCGTTCGCGGATGTGAGGATGAGTTGTGCGAAGGGGGACCGTACGTCATGTCCGGCGAGGAGATGCTCGCACACGCGACCAGACATATCGGCACATGCCGCCGCTTGCTCTTCACGTTGCTGGATTCCCTGCAGGGCCGTCCGTGAGGGTAGCGGTCAACGGATCTCGAACCCGTGGAGTCCCTGCGGAGCCTCTTCGACGCGGACGAGTCGCGTGACGACGGCGCGTTCGGGACCTGAGTGAGCCCATGCGACCAGCGACTCCACTGCTGCCGGTGTGCCTTCGAAGACCGCTTCGACGCGGCCGTCAGGCAGGTTGCGAATCCAGCCCGAGACGCCGAGGCGCTCCGCCTCACGCCGCGTGGACTCCCGGAACCATACCCCCTGCACGCGCCCTTCGATGAGCACCCGGACGCTGACGACGGCTGTCATCGGACCTCTCAGTAGCGTGTCGGAACCGAAGCATCATGGCCGCTCGGGACCAAGCGGGATGGTACGCTTGTACCCGAAAGTGACGAGCGCGGGGCGGTGATCGATGGGAACCGGGACGGCGAGCGCGACCGGCGCGATGGGTGGCCGGCGCGAGTACACGCTTGGCGAGGAGATCGCGAACAGCATCATCCACGGCCTCGGCATCGGCTTGTCCGTGGCCGCTCTGGTGCTGCTCGTCGCTTTCGCCGTGCTGACAGGTGACGGCTACCGGCTTGCGGGCGCGATCGTGTTCGGTGTGGCGCTGGTGCTCGAGTACACCGCTTCGACGCTCTACCACAGCTTTCCGCAACGGCAGGTCAAGCACGTCTTCAAGATCCTCGACCACTGCGGCATCTACGTGCTCATCGCCGGCACCTACACGCCCTTCTGCGTCGTCACGCTCCGTGACGACGGAGGCTGGCGGCTGTTCGGGATCGTGTGGGCGCTCGCCGCCGCCGGGATCGCGCTGGAGGCGTTCTGGACGTATCGCCCGCGGTGGCTGTCGGTTCTCGTGTACCTGGGTATGGGCTGGATGGTCGTGCTCTCGATCGAGTCGCTGCTCGCGAACCTGGATCCGGCGGGCTTGTGGCTGCTCGTCGCCGGTGGGCTGTGTTACACGGTGGGCACGATCTTCTACGTGCTCAAGCGCATCAAGTACATGCACGCGGTGTGGCACGTCTGGGTGCTCGCCGGTAGCACGTGTCACTTTCTTGCGGTCTTGCTGTTCGTGATGCGGTAGCGCGTCACTTACCGCGGTCCCTCTCGGGCAACTCGCCGCCGTTGTCGTAGCCGCGGCTCTCCCAGTAGCCCTCGTAGTCGGCGTCGCCGCTCACCTCGATGCGGGTGACCCACTTGGCCCACTTGTACCCCCAGCGATCCTCGGCCACGACTTGGAACGGGAAGCCGCGCTCCTTGGGCAGCGCGATGCCGTTCATCTCGTACGCGAGCAGGAGCTGCCGGTCCTCGACCACATCGAGCGGCAGCGAGGTCGTGTAGCCGTCGGCGCAGTGGAAGATGACGGTCGGGGCCCGAGGGTCACGTCCCGCCTCTGCGAGCAGGTCGGCGATGCGCACCCCTGTCCACAGGACGCGCACGCTCCACCCTTCGACGCAGTGCAGCGTGACGACCTTCTTGAACGAAGGCCGGGTGAGGACCGCGCCGTACGTCAGTTCGAGCGGGGTGGTCACCTCACCGTCCACGCGGAGCCGGTACGTTGCAAGGTCGATGCTCTGCGGCCCCCGGATGGAGTTCTCTCTGAAATCGGCGACTGACCCGAGTCTCTCGCCCCGGTACTCGCGCACCTCGACCGCGCCGAGGTCCACTGGCCGCCCAGTCGTGCCGTCGGTTGCCGTCTGCGGACGGCCGGCCGGCCCGCCGCAGCCTGAGGCGGTCGCCGCGCACAGCAGGAGCGCCGAGAGCGCGCGTGCACAGCGGACGTCAGCGGAACAGACACCGAGGGACATGAGAGACCTCCGTGCGTGGTATGTTCCCGGATGGCCCGATCACAAGAACGGTCGGGAGCCGTGACTTCAGGGGGGCAGATGCGTGGCGTTGGTCCGCTTTGCGAGCACGGTGGAGGCGGTGGAGCGGTGTGGCGACGACGTCGTGCTGCTCGCGCTGTCCAAACCGCAGGGCTACCGGTTCGCCGCCGGCCAATGGTTCCGCATGTTCTTGACGACCGGAGAAGGGGAGCAGGGTCGGACCTTCTCGCACGCGTCTGCACCTCACGAGAGATCTTTGCTCGTGGCGACTCGCTTGTCCGGTTCCGCATTCAAGCGCGCCTTGACGAAGGTGGCCGCAGGCGACGTCGTGGAGATCTCCTCGTCAAGCGGAAGGCTTGCGCTCCCGGAGGCAGCCCGGCACCTCCTTGTCCTGACCGGAGGCGTCGGGGTCGCGCCCGTACGTTCGCTCCTGTACGGCGCGCGCGGCGAGGGCCGGCGCTTCGCCGATGTTCTCGTCGTGTATGGAGTGCGTGACGCGTCGTGCGTCCCGTTCGCAGAGGATCTCGCGGCACTATCGGACCTCGGTGTCAGAGTGGTGACCGTCTGCGAGCACCCCGGCACCGGGTGGGGCGGGGAGTCCGGTCTGATCACCGGCCCTCTGGTGCGCCGGCACCTGAGAAAGCCGTTGGCGCGTCCGACCATCATCACCGGTCCGCCGGCGATGGTGGAGGCGATGGAGGGTGTGCTCGACGCCCTCGGTATCGACGAGTCTCAAAGGATCGTCGAGAGATTCGGCGCCGCACACAGCGCGGGATGAAGGGGTATATGCGTCTCGTGCGAATACAGATGGCGTCGGGAGGCGGGATGCAGGCCGCCACGCCGGAAAGGAGCGGGAGATGGAGCTGCTTGCGCGCACGTGCAAACTCGAGCAGATGAACTTCCAGCGGATCTTCGCCCGGATATTCGTGATCGCCGGGGCGATCATGTGGGGATTCATGGCGTGGGGCGCGAAGTGGGCGTACCAAGGAGTGCCCCTGTCCGAGGCTCTTCGTGCGGGCTTTCTGTATGCCGGATCGATACTGCTGCTGTTCGTGGTCGGCCTGTTCTACGAGAACCTCGCAGCGCTGCTTGCGGCCCTCGCCTCGGTCGCGGTGATAGTGGCCGGTCTGTTCAGCGGCTGGGAGACCGGAGTCTGGGCGACGATGCTCGTATTCTTCGTGCTCCCGCTCCTGATCGCGGCCGTACTGTATTTCCTTGCCGCTCGCATGCAGAAGATCTGCACGATGTAGGCTCGAAGACTCGAGCGTGCGCGATACGAGAGAGCGCGTTCATCCGAATGATGACCGTTCGTCATTCCGTTGGTCGGAACAAGGTGTCGTTCGTCCTCGATAGGGACCGTTTGTCGTCAAATGTATGCGATTTTCCTCCGTTGTGTAAACTGGTTGCACTCATGCTGCCGATACACGATGCGCGGGGGGCGTGACTCATCGCTTGCATCGCAGGAGCGCTTCGACAGACGAGGGTGGTCGCGAGCAGGTGTTCGATCTCGAGGGGGTTCTCGGACCCGACGTCATACGGTTCGTCGAACGCCACGTAGGGTCCCTTCTCGCGTGGGACATACTCGTGTTCTTCCACCGCAACCCCGACGCGGTCCTCGACGTCGAAGGGCTCGCGTCGCGTCTCGGTCGCCGGGTCGAAGAGGTGGAACCTGAGGTCGAAGCTCTCGGTGAGGGGCGCATCCTGCAGTGTGCCGGGGGCCTCATCCGCTACCGTCCGAGCGCGGAGCTGAAGCGCGAGATCTCTGAGTTCGTGGAAGCATGTCAAGACCGCGGCCGGCGCTTGGCCCTGATCGCTCTCGTCCTGCATCGCATAGGCAGGAACCCGCCTGATGCGTAGCGGCAGCTGAAAGCCCGGCGTCAGAGCTTCTCGGCGACGTCGACGCGCAGCGCGTCGGGCTCGATGACTTCGACGATGCGGACGTCGCTGTCTGCAAGGTCGATCTCGGCGGGCTCGTCAAGTTCGCGGCCCCGTTCGTCGTATGCGATGCGCACCACCGGCGCCAGCGGGTCCTCGCCCGGCCGTGCGACCACTCCTACACGATGGTCCTTCAGGCGGACGAGGCAGCCGACGGGGAACACGCCGAGCGCGTTCGCCAGCAGGCGCGCGAAGAACGGATCGAGCATGGTGCCGGCCTCACGGAGCACCTGTACGATCGCGCGGTCGGGGGTGAGAGGGCCGGTGCCGGTGGTGCCAGCGACAAGGTTCTCGTACCGGTCCGCGATCGCGACCATCCGGCTGTACGGGTGTGCGACGTAACCCTCCTCGCGTTCAGGCCAACCGCCACCGTCCATCGACATGTGGTGCTCGTACGCGACGAGCATCGGCCCGGGGTCATCGAGCGCGACCCGCTGGAGGATCTCCGCGCCGACCTTGGGGTGCAGCATCCGCATCGGCTCGGCTTGAGCGGGATCGTTGCCGTCGAAGGCGGACTTCCCGATGTCGTGAAGCAAGGCCGAGAGGCCGAGCGATTGCAGGCCCTCCTCGGGCAGACCGAGGCGCTGGCCGAGTGCGAGGGCGTAGATCATGACGTTCAGCGAGTGGAAGAGGACCCGGTCGCTGTCCCCGCGTATCGTAGCCAGGCCGACCACGGCAGCCGGATCGGCGAGGAGCCGGTCGATGACGCCAGCGACCACGGTCACGGTCTCGCCCATGTCGCCCGCACCAGCGGATGCGAACTGGTCGTGCAGACGTCTGAGGACGGCGAGCACCCTCTGGTACATCGCCCGGTCGGCCTGCCGCTGCCGCTCGCGCTCCTCGTGCTCCGGGTCGGACTCATCTTCGATGAACGACACCGTCACGCCGGTCACCCCGCGTGCGGCGAGCTCCGCTTCGACGTCGAGTGAGGGAGAAGGACGCAGCGACAGGACTTCGGTCAGACCGCTCGCATCCTGTCGTGAGAACGACGGCAGGAAGGTGAGCGACTCGATCGAGCGGTCGTCGAACGCTTCGGCGATGGCGCGCGCTCCGTGGACGTCGTCAGGGATGACCACGCTTTCGTGGTAGAGACGTCCGTCGTGTAGATTCAGCACGAAACTCACGCCCCCGGTCGCGGCGGCGACGGCGGTGACGAGGGTATCGAGCGCTTCGGCGTGCGCGGGGTGCGTGGGCGGGTACAGCTGAATCGCTCTGCGTGCGGACGACAGCGCACCGATGACGTCAGCAGCTGGTGTGGTCACGAGGCGACACCGCCCTGCTCGCGAAGGCGCCTGGCTTGACGGACGAGCTCCTGGACCTCTCCGAAGTGGCCGCGCTTGATGAGCGGGTTACGGTCGGCCAAGCGCTGGAGAGCCATGTCGGCGTCCCCCCCGGGGACTCTCGCGAGCGCCGCGATGAGTTCGCGCGCGAGCAGGTAGTCGTTGTTGTCGAGGTCGATTCGTGAGAGGCGTTCGGCGAGGGGCAGCGCCGCTGTGGAGTCCCCGCTTCGCCCGAGTGCTCGCGCCGCGGCCGCGGCTACATCGACGACAGGGTCGGCCAAGGCCAAACCCAGCATACGGGTCGAGAGAGGTCCCGGTGCAAGAGAGAGCCCGGCGACGACTTCCTTGCGGACCTGTTCGTCGCGGCGCATGAGCGCGTCGACCGTGGCTTGCGAACGAGGGTCCGACTCGCGGGCGAGACGGGCGGTCAGAGGTGCGACGTGGTGCCAGGGCGCTGTCGGCGCCAGCCGTGCGAGCTCGTCGATGAGCCGCCGGCCGATCAGCTCCTCAGCGATGTCGAGTCCGGCGGACTTGTGGGCGAGCGCTTCGGACACGAGCGCGGTGACGCCTTCTTCGCCCGCGTGGCGCACGATGCCCCTCGCGCGTGCGATGAGAGTCCGGTCGGCCACGAGCGCCCGGATGAGAGCGGCCATCGTTCGCGGGCCGGTGGCGGTGACGAGTGCGTCCCGGACTCGCAACGGCAGCTCGTTCCACGGCCCTGGCGCGAGTTCGCGCGCAGCGAGCGACGCGAGCACCGTGTCGGCGAGTTCGAGGTCGCCCTGTTCGACCAGTCGCGGCACGACGGCCGCGATGGCGTCGATGCTCGAGCACATGAGTCCGAAGTCGGTCTGTTGGTCGAGCAGTGACAACATCGTCCGCACGCTGGCGGCGGTCAGGGTCTCGGCCGACCCTGTCACCGCGGTGCGTGCGCGTTCGATGAGGTCATCGGAGAGCGACGCCGCCTCGAGTACCGCACGGTACGTATGGTCCGCATCAGCGAGCGGGGTCTCAGGTTCAGTGCGCTCACGCACCTCGATCATGTGGTCCAGGAACTGCGCTTCCTTGCTCGTGTGGCCGGTACCGGGCAGCATCGCCTGCACCTCGGCGCGGACCTGGGCGGTCACCTGGTCGAGCGGCAGGCGCGTGAGCGCGCTCGACAACGAGAGCATGTTGCGGCCGAAAGCGCCCCCGAGCACCGACGCCGCGATGTCGCCACTGCCGAGAAGGGCGAACATCCCGCCGGTCAGGTCGCGCACCGGACCGGGATCCATCGAGAGCGCGAGCAGCGCGTCTTTGCTTTCGGGCTCCTGACGGATGAACGCTTCTGCGAGGGACTCGAGCATCTTTGCGAACCTGCTCGGACCGGAGACCCGTACGAGCTCCATCAGGCCCTCTTCGAAGGTCCGCGGGTCCCCTGCGGCCACCGAGGCGAACCACGTGGCGAGCCTGTCCGGGTCAGTGGCGAGCTCCCGCAGGAAATCCTCGACGTCGACGCCTTCTTCCGGGCCGACCTGGTCGACGACGGTCAACTGGACCTCCGTCACGGTCAGCTCTGTGACGCCCTTCGCGGCCAACACGGCGCCCGGCCCGCCTTCCGCCCGGACCGATTCGGGGTCGCGTGCCAACGTGTCCAGGAATCCCATCAGGGATCGCGCGGTGCACCCGGGGATGATGCTGATCTCGGCGATCCCATGGTCGCGCAGGTCGTCGACGAGATCTCCTGTGCCCGCTGCGCCTGCGCCGACCGGCGTGCCGCGCCATGCGAAGCCCTCTCGGCTCACACTCAGGCTGAGCAGTTGGTGGCCCTCGGCGAAGAAGTCGGCGAAGGCCGAGACCGCGGCATCGACCGACTGCAGAGGGATCGGGCTCGTGGGAGGGTACAGCCGCAGAGACCTGCCTGCGGTCGCGAGCGCTCTGAGCGCAGCGTCGAGTCGACGGGTGTCTTCGCCTTCCAGCACCTCGTCCTCGCCCCCTCCGTCCGGCCAGCTCTACCATCATGCGTGCGGGTCGCGGTGCACGTGTCATTGTAGTATCGGGTCACCTTGTGGCGAGGTTTAACGTGGCGGCCGCTCGCCGGCCGCCTGGTAGGTGTGCGCACTGGCTCGCGCATGCGCCGGTGCTGGTAACCTAGAGGCCATGGACTCGATGGTACTGGAACTGGCGCTCGTCTTCGCGCTCGTTGCCGTGAACGGCTACTTCGCCGCTGCTGAGATCGCGCTCATCTCGGTGCGACGGGCGGCTCTCCAGAAGCGCGCCGAAGACGGTTCGCGCGGCGCCCGGGCCGCTTTGGCGCTCACGGACGACCCGACCCGTCTGCTCGCCACGATCCAAGTGGGCATCACGCTCGTGGGATTCCTCGCCTCGGCCGCCGCTGCGGTGTCGCTCGCACGTCCGCTTGAGGCATGGCTACGCTCGCTTGGCGTCAAGTGGCTTGCGCCGGTCGCCACAGGACTGTCGGTCGTGTTGGTGACGCTCGGAGTGAGCTACGTGACACTCATCTTCGGCGAACTCGTCCCTAAGAGGCTCGGACTGCACCGTGCGGAGCGGGTGGCCGTGGCGGTGGCCGCTCCGATCGCCTGGCTGGCGCGGATCTTCGCTCCGCTGGTCTGGCTGCTCACCGTTTCGACCTCGGCTGTGGCGCGGATCGCCGGCGTCGGCGGCGATGGCGGCAGACCGGGAGTGTCGGAGGAGGAGATCAAGCTCCTCGTCACCGAGCAGGGCAGCCTGCTCGACGAAGAGAAGCGGATGATCCACGAGATCTTCGAGCTCGGGGACACCGTCGTGCGTGAGATCATGGTGCCCAGGGTCGACATGGTCTTGGTGGAGGACACGGCGACCGTGGGCGAGACCGTGCACACCATGCGAGCCACGGGATTCTCGCGGGTGCCGGTGTTCCACGAGGACCGCGACCGTATCGTGGGGGTGGCCTTCCTCAAGGACCTCGTCGTGCCCCTCACGGAAGGCGCGCGTGACGACCCGGTCCTCGCTCACGTCAGACAGCCTGTCTACGTGCCCGAGACGAAGGGCATCCTGCCGCTGCTGCGAGAGATGCAGGAGCACCGCAACCAGATGGTCATCGTCGTCGACGAGTACGGCGGGACGGCGGGGCTCGTGACCGTCGAAGACATCGTCGAAGAGGTCGTCGGAGAGATCGCTGACGAGTTCGACCCCGACCTGCGCTACATCACCACGGTGGGTGACGCGGAATGGGTCCTTGACGGCAGGCTGCCACTGGAAGATGCGATCGCGCTCGGGCTTCCGGTCGAGGAGTCTGATGAGTACGACACGCTGGCAGGATGGCTGCTCGCCCGGCTGGGGCGCATCCCGCGCCCAGGGGAAAGATACTCGGAGGGAGGGTTCGAGTTCAGGGTACAAGCGATGAGGCGGCGCCGTATCGCGCGGATATACGCGCGCTCCGCGAAAGAGAGGGCCGAAGGCAGGGGGTCGTGATGGACGAACAGACCACGAACGCTCCACCCGCGCAACCCGAGCCGCCCCCGATGGCCGCTCCAACGTACCCGGATGCCACCTCCGCCTCCGCGAGCGCCCCTCCGTCGCCACCGGCTCCGGAGCCCGGAAGCGCCTCCTCAGGCAGGTATGCCGCGGGCGTCGCGCTCATCGTGATCGGTGTGCTGATCCTCGCAGGGCGCTTCGTCCCGGGGATCGAGTGGTGGACGCTCTGGCCGCTCGTCATCGTGATCGCCGGCCTCGTCCACGCGTTCACGCCCGGTGGTGAAGGCTGGAGCGTCGCGCGCATGTTCGACGGTTTCGTGACGGTCGCGTTCGGCGGGGTCTTCCTGGCGATCACGAGCGGGGTGGTCGGATGGAGCGTGTGGCTGCGCATCCTCGAGCTCTGGCCGGTGCTGCTGATCTCCCTCGGTTTCGAGATCCTCGGCAAGTCATTGAGGTCGAGCTGGCCGAAGGTGCTCGGGTCGCTCGCCGTCATCGCCGCGCTCGTGTTCGCGGTCGCCACCCACGCTGCGGGCGGGGGGTACGTCGGCAGCTGGACGCGCCCGGCGGTCGAGGGTGAGCCGTT
>FWPV01008067.1_pt1 | contig 18665 bp, 32 predicted proteins | sample 2228371 | NCBI WGS metagenome assembly FWPV01 (sample SAMEA103939776, study PRJEB20133) | metagenome
ATGGAAAAGGAGCTAAGGTTTGCTATAAGAGAAGGTGGAAGAACTGTTGGTGCTGGTGTTGTTACAGAAATACTGGAGTAAAAACCATAGTTAGAAATGAAGTGAGAAAAAAGTGAATCAGAAAATAAGAATAAAATTAAAAGGTTATGACCATAGAATACTTGACCGTTCGGTAAAAGAGATTGTGGACACTGTTCAGAGAACAGGTGCGAGGGTTTCAGGTCCGGTACCTTTGCCTACAAGGATAAGCAGAATCACTGTTTTGCGTTCTCCTCATGTGGACAAAAAATCAAGAGAACAGTTTGAGATCCGAACTCATAAGAGATTGATAGATATAGTCGATCCAACCCCGCAGACCGTAGATGCTCTTATGAAATTAGAGCTCGCAGCGGGGGTAGATGTAGAGATAAAATTATAGGCTTTTTTATAGCTATATAATTCGAAGCGAAATTTGTACTAAGTTGTAAAATCAAAAATTCAATTTTTTTAAATATTTGGAGATGTTGATGATAGGTATACTGGGCAAAAAACTTGGAATGACACAGATATTTACCGAAAATGGAGAGATATCTCCCGTAACGATAATCGAAGCAGGACCTTGCTGTGTAGTTCAGGTAAAAACCCTTGAAAAAGATGGATATGAAGCTGTTAAAATAGGCTTTTTAGAAACGAACGAAAAAAGATTAAATAAACCGACCTTAGGAATTTTTAAAAAAGCTGGATTGAAGCCTTACAAAATATTGAGAGAGTTTCCGATTAAAGGGATGAAAGTTGGTGAGTTTATAACTGTAGAGAAGTTTGCAAAGGGAGACAAGGTTTCCGTTTCCGGAACTTCAAAAGGAAAAGGATTTCAGGGAGTTATGAAGAGACATCATTTTGCGGGTGGTCCTGGTTCGCACGGCTCGATGTTCAATCGTGCACCGGGCTCTATAGGTGCAAGTTCATTTCCTTCGAGGGTCTGGAAAAATAAAAAACTACCTGGTCACATGGGCTTAGCCCGAACTACCGTAAAAAATCTGGAGGTTGTTGATGTAAGAACTGAACAGAATTTGATTCTTATAAAAGGCGCGGTTCCGGGTGCCAAAGGGTCTTTAGTCGAGATAAAGAAGGAAGATTAATATGCTTGAATTGGAAGTAAGGGATAAAAATAATAATATGGTCGAGAAAATTAACATTCGCGAGGATATTTTTGGAATTGAAGTAAAACAGAGTCTTATTCATGAAGCAGTGGTCAATTTTCTTGCAAATCAGCGTCAGGGAACGCACGCCACAAAAACACGCGGATTAGTCAGCGGCGGAGGGAAAAAACCTTGGAGACAGAAGCATACCGGTAGAGCGAGGGCTGGAAGCATTCGCTCTCCTTTATGGAAAGGTGGAGGTATTGTATTTGGACCTCAACCAAGAGATTATTCTTATAAGTTGCCTAAAAAAAAGAAGAGGCTTGCTTTAGTAGGAGCTCTTAATAGAAAACTTAATGATGGAGAGATTGTTGTGATAAATGACTTTTCTATAAAAAAGCCAAAGACAAAAGAAATGGTTTCTATACTAAAAAATCTTGGTCTTATCGCAAAAAGTGTACTAATTGTGGTGCCAGATAAAGATGATAATATTTTACTTTCTGCAAGAAACATACCGAATGTTAATGTTACAAGAGTTGATGATCTCAACGTATATGATGTTGTTACACACGACGTGCTTCTTATGACAAAAGAGACTGTTAAAAAGATAGAGGAAAGTAAGGGATTATGAAAGATATTTATTCCGTAATTAAAAGACCACTTTTTACTGAAAAGGGAAGCTATATTAAGGAATCAGAAAATAAAATACTTGTAGAAGTGGCTAAAGATGCTAATAAAATTGAAATAAAAAAAGCTATAGAAGAAATTTTCAATGTAAAAGTAGAAAAGGTTGCAACAATAAACATATCTGGTAAATGGAAAAGATTCGGAAGGTCTTTTGGTAAAAAGCCAGATAGAAAAAAAGCAATTATTACCCTTAAGAAAGGTGAAAAGCTCGACTTTATCGAAGGAGTATAAATGGGGATAAAAAAGTTTAATCCAACATCACCGGGTAGAAGATTCCAGACGGTTTCTGATTTTGCAGAAATAACCGCAAAAGAACCATATAAGCCATTATTGAGATCTTTAAAGAAAAGTGCTGGAAGAAATAATAAAGGAAGGATAACAGCGTGGCATAGAGGTGGTGGGAATAAAGTTGCATACAGGATTATAGATTTTAAAAGAGATAAAATAGGCATCCCTGCAACAGTTGAAACAATAGAATATGATCCTAACAGATCAGCGAGAATCGCATTGCTTAAATATGTCGATGGAGAAAGAAGGTATATAGTTGCACCAGCTGAACTGAAAGTTGGTGACGAAGTTGTTTCAGGTAAAGACGCAGAAATAAAGATAGGAAATGCCTTGCCATTAAGCAGTATTCCTCTTGGTACGTTCATACATAATATAGAACTGCGACCGGGAGAGGGGGCGAAACTTGTGAGGAGTGCCGGGGCATCAGCACAGTTAATTGCAAAAGAGGATAAGTATGTACAGGTAAAACTTTCTTCGGGTGAAGTAAGATTGATACCCTCAGCTTGCATGGCTACAATTGGACAGGTCAGTAATCCTGACCATGAAAATATTTCTTGTGGTAAGGCTGGTAGGATGAGATGGGTTGGAAGAAGACCCCATGTTCGAGGAGTCGCAATGAATCCGATTGATCATCCTTTGGGTGGAGGTGAAGGTAAAGCCTCAGGAGGGAGACCGGCATGTACACCGTGGGGGAAACCCGAAGGGGTTAAGACAAGAAGCAATAAAAGAACTGATAGATTTATTATAAAAAGGAGGAAGTAATTGTCACGTTCTCTAAAAAAAGGTCCGTTTGTTGATGAAAAACTTATGAAAAAAGTGAAGGCTATGATGGAGAGTGGGGAGAAAAAACTTATTAAAACATGGTCTCGCCGCTCAACTATAATTCCAGAGTTTATAGGATTTACTTTTGCTGTTCATAACGGCAAGAAGTTTGTTCCTGTGTATATAACTGAAAACATGGTTGGTCATAAGCTTGGTGAGTTTGCACCGACAAGAACTTTTAGGAGTCATGCAGGCTCAGAAAAAGGTTCTGCTAAGGGGTAATTGATTTATGGAGGCAAGAGCTGTTCTAAAATATGCAAGGATTACCCCGAGAAAAGCACGTAGGGTAGTAAATCTTATCAAAGATAAGAGTGCTGGGGATGCTCTAATATTTCTTAAATTTATGCCATATAGAGGCGCAAGATTTGTTGAAAAGCTGTTGAAGTCAGCAATGGCAAATGCAGAACAGAAAAAGGCTCTTAATCCTGAATCGATGAAGATAGTGAAAGCATATGTGGATCAGGGGCCAACAATGAAACGGATCGAACCCCGAGCTATGGGTAGGGCAAATATTATTAAAAAGAGAACATGTCATATAACATTGGTCTTATCAGAAGAATAAAGGAGGTAGATTTTGGGACAAAAAACACACCCGATAGGTAATCGACTTGGAATAATTAAAACTTGGGATTCAAGATGGTACGCAAAGAGGGGTTATAGTGAACAGCTTCTTGAGGATATTGAGATAAGAAAGAATCTAAAACAAAGACTTTACCACGCGGGTGTTCCCAAAATTGAAATAGAGAGAACAAGCCAAAATATAAGGATTATTATTCATACAGCGAGACCTGGCATAATTATTGGTAAAAAAGGGGCAGAGGTTGAAAGACTCAGAAAAGAGCTAAAGGATATAACAGGAAAAGAGGTTTCAATAGATATAAAAGAGATCAGAAAGCCAGAAGTTGATGCTCAGCTCGTAGCAGAAAATATAGCACTTCAGCTTGAAAAGAGGGTTGCATTCAGAAGGGCAATGAAAAAATCAGTAGCTTCGGCATTAAGGTTTGGAACATTAGGGGTTAAAATTGCATGCTCTGGAAGATTAGCAGGCGCAGAGATAGCAAGAACAGAATGGTATAGGGAAGGTAGGGTGCCACTTCATACCTTTAGGGCAGATATTGACTACGGTTTTGCTGAAGCAAGAACAACTTATGGTGTTATAGGTGTGAAGGTATGGATGTATCACGGAGACATATTACCAGAAGCCAGAATAAAGGAAAGTTAGGTGGAAGAATAATATGTTAATGCCCAAAAAAGTAAAATTTAGAAAGATGCAGAAAGGCAGAATGCACGGAAAGGCATACAGGGGAAGTAGTATTTCATTCGGTGAATATGGGCTAAAGGCTTTAGAGCCAGGATGGATATCGAGTAATCAGATAGAGGCAGCAAGAATTGCAATTACACGACATGCAAAGAGAGGTTGCAGAGTGTGGATAAGAATTTTTCCTGATAAACCTATAACGAAAAAGCCTGCTGAGACGAGGATGGGTAAAGGAAAGGGCAATCCGGAATACTGGGTTGCTGTTGTAAAGCCGGGGAGAATACTTTATGAGATGTCAGGAGTGAGCGAGGCAGTTGCCAAGGAAGCCCTGCGCCTTGCTTCACATAAACTACCTGTAGCTACAAAGTTTGTTAAAAGAGATGAGGAGGTTTTATGAGGCCTTCAGAAATCAGGGCAATGACAATAGATGAATTAGATCAAAAAGAGAAAGAACTCAGAAAGGAACTTTTTAACTTAAGATTTCAACAGGCTACAGGTGAAATTCAGAATCCTAAACGTATTTATGCAGTAAGAAAAGATATAGCGAGGATATTGACTATAAAGACTGAAAAGATGAGAACAAAAAGTTAAAAATATTAAAAGAGGGGATTAGGTGTCAAAAAAGATTTATATAGGCAAGGTTGTCAGTAATAAGATGGATAAGACGGTTGTTGTTGCGGTAACAAGGCTCTTTCAGCATCCAAAGTATAAAAAGACTATAAAACGTGTGACAAAGTTCAAAGCACACGATGAAGAAAACAAGTGTCAAATCGGGGATACAGTAAAGATTTTAGAGACAAGACCTCTCAGCAAGCATAAGAGGTGGATAGTTATAGATAAGAGTTGATTGGAGTGATTGAATATGATTCAGTTAAGAAGTATGCTCGAAGTAGCGGACAATTCAGGTGCGAGAAAGGTGCAATGTATAAAGGTATTGGGTGGATTTCATAAGAAATATGCAAGGCTTGGAGATGTTGTAGTTGTGAGCGTGAAAGAAGCTTTGCCAGAGAGTAACATTAAAAAAGGTACGGTCGCAAAAGCTGTAGTAGTCAGGACAAAAAAAGAACAGAGAAGGGCAGATGGCTCGTATATTCGTTTTGACCAGAATGCGGTTGTCCTCATAAATGCGCAGGGTGAGCCGATTGGTACAAGAATATTTGGTCCTGTGGCAAGGGAATTGCGATGGAAAGAATTTACGAAGATAATCTCTCTGGCTCCGGAAGTATTATAGGAGGAACATGGGTTTAAGAATAAAGAAGAATGATACTGTTTTTGTGATAACTGGTAAGGAGAAAGGAAAGAGGGGAAGGGTTCTTTCTGTTTTGCCTTCAAAGAATAGGCTTATCGTAGAGAAAGTAAATATCATAAAAAAGCATATGAAACCCTCCAGAAAATATGCTCAGGGGGGCATAATCGAGAAAGAGGCACCACTTCATATCTCTAATGTAATGTTAGTATGTCCTAAGTGTGATAAGCCTACACGAATAGGCAATGTTTTATTAGGAGATGGGAGAAAAGTCAGAGCCTGTAAAAAATGTGGGGAGGTAATTGACAGTTAATGGTACCAAGGCTGAAAGAGAAATATATCAAGGAAATAATACCTAATATGATGAAAGAATTTCAATATAAAAATATAATGCAGGTACCAAGGCTTGAAAAAATAGTTCTGAATGTAGGACTTGGTGAAGCGGTTCAGAATATTAAACTACTTGATGCAGCGCAGAAAGAACTTGCAATGATAACAGGTCAAAAGGCAGTGGTAACCAAGGCAAAGAAGTCTATAGCTGCTTTTAAATTGAGAAAGGGAACTCCAATTGGGTGTAAGGTCACATTGAGAGGCAACCGAATGTATGAGTTTTTGGATAGGCTTATAAGTGTAGCTTTACCGCGGATCAGAGATTTTAAAGGAGTTTCTGGTAAATCATTTGATGGCAGAGGAAATTATTCTTTGGGTCTTAAAGAACAGTTTATATTTCCCGAGATAGATTATGATAAAGTTGAAATGGTTCATGGACTTGATATTACAATATGTACTACTGCTAAGACAGACCAAGAAAGTAAGGCTCTCCTTCGGCATTTTGGTATGCCGTTCAGGAATTGAAAAAAATCGGTGAGATTGCTTGGTAGATAAATATAAGGTTATGAAAAGATGAGTTTTAAAGTTTATTAGGAGCGAAAATGGCAAAGATTTGTATGATGGTGAAGGCCAAAAGGCCTCCAAAATTTAAGGTAAGAGCACATAATAGATGTAAATTATGTGGAAGACCGAGGGCTTATCTCCGAGATTTTGGAATGTGCAGGATTTGTTTCCGAACCCTTGCTCTTGAAGGAAAGATTCCGGGTGTAAAGAAAGCGAGCTGGTAGAACTAATTTTAGGGAGGTTTGATGTTAACCGATCCAATTGCAGATATGCTAACAAGAATACGAAATGCTATACGCATAAAGGCAGAAAAAGTTGATATGCCTCTTTCGAAGATGAGGTTAGAGATCGCAAAAATTTTAAAAGAAGAGGGTTTTATAAAGGCATATAAGGTTTTGAAGGATAGAAAGCAAGGAATACTTAGAATAATTTTAAAATATGTAGATAATGAAAGTGTAATTTCTGGACTCAAGCGTATAAGTAAGCCGGGCCGTCGAGTATATGTTGGAAGGAAAGAAATACCCAAAGTTATGGGTGGACTTGGTGTGGCAATTATTTCTACCTCAAGGGGTGTTTTGACCGACAAAGCATGTAGAATCGAAGGCGTTGGCGGAGAGGTTTTATGTTATGTATGGTAAATATAAATCTCTTTTTAGCAAAGTAAGTAAAACAAAGGAGTCTGTTTAAGAAATGTCTCGAATTGGGAAAAAGCCAATAGAAATACCTGATCAGGTTAGCGTGGATATAAAGGACGATTTAATAAAGATAAAAGGTCCTAAAGGAGAGCTAAGCTGGAAATACCCTGAAAGGATTAAGGTTTATGTAAATAATGGTACTATCAAGGTGGAAAGGAGCGGGGATTCAAAGCTCGACAAAGCACTTCACGGACTTACAAGAAACTACATAAATAATATGATAGTAGGGGTTTCAAAGGGATATCAAAGGGTTCTTGAGATAGTTGGAGTAGGCTATAAGGCTCAGGTAGTGGGCAGAAAGATTCTTTTATCTCTTGGATACTCACATCCTGTAGAATTTCCATTACCTGATGGTATAGATGCGACAGTTGATCAAAAACAAACACAGATCACCCTTACAGGTATAGATAAACAAAAGATAGGGCATATAGCAGCAAGTTTGAAGGCACTCAGGCTTCCTGATTCTTATAAAGGGAAAGGTATAAGATATGCGGGAGAAAGACTCAAACTAAAGGTTGGGAAGGCGGGGAAGAAGTAATGCATTATTTGATGAATTTCCTTGAGTTGGAGGATAGATTTGAGAGAAACTAAACAAGATGCAAGAAAAAGACGGCATATTCGTATAAGAAAAAAGATATCAGGTTCACCAGAGAGATTGAGGCTTTCTGTTTATAAGAGCCTTAATCACATATATGCCCAACTTATAGATGACTTGAAAGGACAGACCCTTGTGAGTGCCTCAACCCTCGACAAAGAATTTAAAGACGAAAAAGGACATAAAGGGAATATAAAAATGGCACGAAGGGTTGGAGAACTTATAGCAAAGAGAGCATTAGAAAAGGGGATTAAAAAGGTGGTTTTCGACAGAAGTGGTTATCTCTATCATGGAAGTATTAAAGCCTTAGCAGATGCTGCAAGGGAAGCAGGATTAGAGTTTTAGGAGGTTTTGTGGATAAAATCAATCCGGATGGCCTTAATTTAAAAGATAAGGTTATATATATTAATCGAGTTGCAAAGGTAGTTAAGGGAGGAAGAAGATTTTCTTTTACCGCACTGGTAGTTGTTGGGGATGGAGAAGGAACTGTTGGGATCGGGAAGGGGAAGGCCTCAGAAGTACCAGAGGCGATAAGAAAGGCAATAGAACGGGCAAAAAAATCACTCATAAAATTTCCTTTAAAGGATGGTACCATACCCCATAGAATTATCGGAAAATATGGTTCTGGTATTGTTGTTATTAATCCAGCACCAAAAGGAACGGGTATAATTGCAGGTGGAGCTGTCAGGGCGCTTTTAGAAGTGGCTGGAGTTCAGAATGTAGTTGCAAAATCTATAAGAAGTCATAATCCTTTTAATTCTGTGAAAGCAACTCTTAATGGACTATTGAGCCTTAAAGATCCTGAAATTGTTATGAAGATGAGGGGTAAAGTGGAAGAAGAAAATCAGGAGGTTTCATGAAGATAGAAGAACTAAAACCTGCCGAGAAAAGAAAGAAGAAGAAAAGGGTTGGCAGAGGTCAAGGGTCAGGACACGGAAAGACTTCCTGTAAAGGACATAAAGGACAGAAAGTTCGCTCAGGGGGGGCAAAAGGGCCAGGATTTGAAGGAGGCCAAATGCCCTTACAAAGGAGACTACCAAAAAGAGGATTTAAAAATAGGTTTAAAATAGAATATGCAATCCTTAATTTACGAGATATAAATAAGATTGAGGGTGTAGAGGTAGTAACACCAGATGTACTTATAGAGAAAGGCATCATTAAAGATTTAAAAAATGGTCTAAAAATTCTTGGAGAAGGTGAATTAAAAAGACCGTTAACGATAAAGGCAGACGCTTTTAGCGCATCTGCTTTAAAAAAAATTGAGGCTGCAGGCGGTAAATGGGAATTAATATCAGGGAATTAACCACTGTAAGAAACAGGCTTAAAAACATTTTTTGAGGAATTATCCAAATATTTTATTAATACTATAGTTAAAGTGGTTTAGAATCTTTTTAATTAAATGGGCATTCTCTCAAGCTTCCAGAATATTTTTAAGATAGCAGAACTTAAAAGCAGGGTTCTTTTCACTCTTGCGCTCCTTGCTGTTTATAGAATAGGTGCTCATATTCCTACCCCTGGCATTAATGGAGAAGAATTAAGTAAATTTCTTACTGAAAGAGGTGGGGCGCTTATGGGCTTTTTTGATATGTTTTCAGGGGGTGCCTTGTCGCGTGTGACGATATTTGCACTTGGTATAATGCCATATATAAGCGCTTCTATCATTATGCAATTACTTACTGTGGTAATCCCGGCGATAGGAAGGCTTGCCAAAGAGGGTGAAGTCGGTAGAAAAAAGATTGTAAGATATACGAGGTATGGTACTGTTATTATAAGTGCAATTCAATCTTTCGGAATTGCAGCTGGCCTCGAAGGAATGGGAGGAGGCGCTTTTGTCCAGAATCCTGGCTGGTCTTTTAGATTGATGACAATGATTACCTTAACTTCAGGAACAGCATTTTTGATGTGGCTTGGCGAACAGATTACAGAAAGAGGAATAGGAAATGGAATATCTTTAATAATATTTGCGGGGATAGTTGCGAGATTCCCAAATGCTGTAATAAGCACGATCAGGCTTGTTCAGGCGGGGGAGTTATCTATATTTTTTGTAATATTTCTTGTTGTAATGATGATAGCGGTTGTTGGCGCAATAATATATATAGAACGTGGACAGAGAAAGATCCCTGTTCAATATGCGAAACGAGTCGTTGGCAGAAAAGTATATGGGGGTCAAAGTACGCATTTACCACTTAAGATCAATACAGCAGGAGTAATACCTCCTATATTTGCTTCTTCTATTATAATGTTCCCTGCAACTGTTGCAGGATTTATAGCAATCCCATGGGTACAGGGCATAGCGAGACAGCTTTCACCTGGGACTGTTTTATATACCATATTGTATGTGGGCATGATATTTTTCTTTTCTTACTTCTATACAGCTATCATTTATAACCCTGTTGATATTGCTGATAATCTTAAAAAATATGGAGGTTATATCCCTGGAATAAGACCTGGTCAGAAGACCTCTGATTATATTTATAGGGTTCTTACGAGATTGACTTTTGTAGGAGCAATTTATCTCGCAATTGTATGCATTATACCCGAGATACTTATTCAAAGATTCAGGGTGCCTTTTTATTTTGGGGGAACATCTTTGTTAATTGCGGTAGGTGTTTCACTTGATACGGTTTCACAGATAGAGTCGCATTTAATTACGCGCTCATATGAAGGGTTTCTTAAAAAAGGCAGGATTAAAGGTAGAAGAGGGTAAAACTTTTATTATTTCGAATGGTCAATTCTCAAGCTTTTTAAAAAGATGATTATTTTAAAATCACCACAAGAGATAGAAAAAATGGCAGAATCTTGCTTAATCGTTGCAAAAACGCTCGAATATCTTAGTAATAAGATTAAGCCAGGAATTACAACTAAGGAAATAGAAATTATGGCCGACGCTTTTATAAGAGATAACAATGCTATTCCAGCGTTTAAAGGATATAGGGGATTCCCAGCAAGTATATGTACATCTTTAAACAACGAAGTTATCCATGGAATACCTTCTAATAGGGTATTAAAGGAAGGTGATATAATCGGGATTGACGTTGGAGTAAAAAAGGATGGCTATTATGGCGATGGGGCCTATACTTTCCCTGTAGGTAAAATTGACTCAAATGTTCAAAGGTTATTAAATGTAACCAAAGAAGCTTTATATAAGGGAATAGAAAAAGCAGTGCCTGGTAATCGGATTTCTGACATTTCTCATACAATTCAAACATACGTTGAAGATAATGGTTTTTCTGTGGTTAGAGCATTTGTAGGTCATGGGATAGGTAAAGAATTGCACGAAGACCCGCAAATACCAAATTTTGGTCCACCCAATCGCGGTCCGCGGCTTAAACCAGGTATGACCCTTGCAATCGAAACTATGGTAAACGAGGGAAGTTATGAGGTATCAATACTCGATGATGGCTGGACCGCGGTAACAGTGGATGGGAAGTTATCAGCGCATTTTGAGCATACAATTCTCGTAACTGATGAAAGGCCTGTGATATTGACTAAAATTAATTAAAAAGATTATAATGTTAAGTTAATGCCAAAAGAAGATAGTATAGAGGTTGAGGGAAAAATTATTGAGACTCTCCCGAATGCTATGTTTAAGGTTGAGCTCGAAAATGGACAGGTTGTTCTTGCTTATGTGTCAGGGAAAATGAGAATGCATTTTATAAAGATTTTGCCGGGAGACAGGGTTATAGTTGAGCTATCTCCTTATGATCTTACCAAAGGGAGAATAACTTATAGATATAAATAGATATAAATAGTTGAATGGAGTTTATAATGAAAGTTCGTTCTTCTGTTAAACCAATATGTGCTAAATGTAAAATTGTTAAAAGGAAGGGAGTAATAAGGGTAATTTGTGAAAATCCCCGACATAAACAGAGACAGGGATAAAACCTGAAATAGTTCTAAATCCTAAATGTCTAAGTTATAAACAAATAAGGAAATTAACAGGTATTGGGAAAGATTATTTAGGATTTAGAGTATAAAATTCAAGGAGAAAATATGGCAAGAATTGCTGGGGTTGATTTACCAAAGAATGAAAGAGTTGAGATAGGATTGACAAGGATATTCGGGATAGGCAGATCCCTTTCGAAGAAAATCTTAGCAGAGACTCAAATTAATCCAAATGTGAGGGTGAAGGACCTTTCTGACGAAGAAATAGTCAAGATAAGAAATGTTATAGAGAGGGATTATAAGGTAGAAGGTGATCTTCGACGTGATATTTCAATGAATATAAAGAGACTTATTGATATAGGGAGTTACAGAGGATTGAGGCATCGTTTAGGATTACCTGTTAGAGGACAGAGAACGAGAACTAACGCAAGAACCCGCAAAGGTCCGAGAAAAGCAGTTGTGGGTAAAAAGAAAGAGGCTTAAATAATGGCTCAGAGAAAAAAGGGAATAAAGAAGGACAAAAAAGGAATTAATTATGGAATAGCGCATATTCAGGCAACTTTTAATAATACTATTGTAACAATCACTGATCCAAATGGAGATGTTGTTACATGGGCAAGCGCAGGGAATTTGGGGTTTAAAGGTTCCAGAAAAGGAACTCCTTACGCTGCACAGATGGCAGCGGCAGCAGCAGCGAAAAAGGCTATGGATTTGGGTATGAAACAAATTGATATTTTTGTAAAAGGTCCTGGTGCAGGGAGAGAGTCTGCAATTCGAGCTCTTCAGGCAGCAGGGTTAGAGATAAATCTTATAAAAGATGTAACTCCAGTACCACATAATGGATGTAGACCTCCAAAAAGAAGGAGAGTATAAAAAAGATGGCAAGATATATAGGTCCTCTATGCAGAATTTGCAGAAGAGAAGGAGAGAAGTTATTTCTTAAGGGTGATAGATGTTATACAGAAAAATGTGCTCTTGAAAGAAGAAAATATCCTCCTGGCGAGCATGGGCAGGGATATAAAAAATTGTCAGATTATGGTTTACAATTAAGGGAGAAACAGAAAGTTAGAAGAATGTACGGAATTCTCGAAAGACAGTTCAGAAGATATTTTGCAGAGGCTGCGAGGAAGAAAGGGGTTACGGGTGAGACACTTCTTCAAATAGTTGAAAGGAGACTCGATAATATTGTATATCGGATGGGATTTGCACCTAATCGGAGAAAAGCGCGACAACTTGTCGGACATGGACATATTCTTGTAAATGGTAGAAAGGTTAATATCCCATCATTTTTGGTAAAAGCAGGTGATTTGGTTGAAGTTAAAGAATCAAGCAAAGGTATGTCTGATATACTTGACAGTATCACAAAAAGTGAACATAGAGGGTTACCTTCTTGGGTTGAAGTTGACAGCACAAATTTAAAAGGCAAAGTTTTACATATCCCATCTCGGGACGAAATGCAACTCCCTGTTCAGGAACAGCTTATTGTTGAATTATATTCAAAGTAAATCTTTTTTTCTAAAAAATTTTAATGAAACAGAATTCGCTTTCTATATAATTCAGAAGTAATCAAGATTTTATATAAGCTGACGAGATGTGGAGAAAGCGAAGACTTTAATGGTAAGGATTTCAAAAGGAGAGAGTACATTTCTTGCAGTTTGTTGCTGGCGACAGGATAACTACAAGAATAATTAATTCTTTATATTATCTTCCCTGTGGCATACCACAGGGAATTTTCAATTAGGAGGCCTTATGGACCTAAAAAGGATAGATTTTCAATTTCCTGAGATTATCAGGTTTGATGATGAAACGTTGACTAATACATATGGGAAACTAATAGCTGAGCCTTTAGAGAGGGGTTATGGTACAACATTGGGTAATGCTTTAAGAAGGGTTCTACTTTCTTCTCTTGAAGGGGCAGCTGTGACCGCAGTTCGGATACCAGGTGCACTGCATGAATTTTCAACAATCAAAGGTGTAAAAGAAGATGTCGTTGATATCATTTTAAATATTAAGAAGTTGAGATTCAAAGTTTATTCTGAAGGTGTAAAAGTTGCTACAATTAAAGCAAAAGGACCGAGAATTGTTACAGGACATGATATTGAGGGCGACGCCTCTTTCGAAGTTCTTACCCCTGATCAACTTATTGCAACATTAGATAAAGACTCATCCTTTGAAATCGAAATGCATATTAAGAAGGGCAGAGGATATGTGCCTGCTGAATTTAACAAAGAGGAAGATTTGCCTTTGGATATGATTGCAGTGGATTCAATATTTACCCCGATAAAAAAAGTCAATTTTATAGTCCAGAAGGCAAGAGTTGGAAGAGCGACAGACTATGATAGGCTTATTATGGAGATATGGACAGATGGAAGTATTACACCTGAGAAGGCTGTTTCACGAGCAGCTTCTATTATTATTGAACATTTGAACCTTTTTTTATTAGATGAAGAAGAAGAGCAACCAATTATTCCTTCTCAACCTGAACCAGAGGTCCCGGTTACTCAACAAAATGAGAACCCTCTTTTTAATAGTAATCTTCTTAAAAGTGTTGATGAACTCGAACTTTCTGTCAGATCATATAATTGTCTAAAAAATGCAAATATTAAGACTATAGCTGATCTTGTACAGAAGACCGAACAGGAAATGCTGAGGACAAAAAATTTTGGGCGTAAATCTTTAAATGAAATAAAGGAAATTTTACATAGCATGGGTCTTCGTCTTGGTATGAGAGTCGACCTTGATGCACTTAACAAAGAAATAGTGTCACAAATTGGAGGTAGAGGTACAGATGCGTCACAAAGTTGATGGAAGATTATTTGGCAGGACAGCAAATCAGAGAAAGGCACTTTTAAGAGGACTTGTAAATTCTCTTTTAAAATATGAAAAGATAGAGACTACCGTTGCGAAAGCTAAAGAAGTCAAAAGAATTGCCGAAAAAATGGTAACTTTGGGAATAAGAGGTGACCTTCATTCAAAAAGGCTTGCTTTTTCATATCTTGCAAATAGAGCTAATGTAGCCAAGCTATTCAGTGAGATAGCCCCCAGATTTGCTGGAAGGAATGGTGGATATTTAAGAATAATCCAGACTCGAAATAGAGTTAAAGATGCAGCACCTCTGGCTATATTAGAATTTATTGACTACGAAACTGTCAGGAAGGCAAAGAGGGAAAAGTCTGAGAAGTCCGAGAAAAAGAATAAAGCCGAATCTTAATAATTGAAAAAATGTCAAAGGCGGAAAGCAAATGTTCAAACATTGGCTTTCCGTTTTTTGCTTGAATATTTGATTAAGTCAGAAGTAATAATTTAAGAAAATCTTTGAATTAATTAAAAATGCAGTCAAAATAACGAATAATAATAACAAATTCATCGAGTAAAATAAATTTTTTAGCAATCTCTATTATTTGAATTAAATAAATCTTTAAAGCAATATATGGAATATTTAGCTAAAGAAAGATGAAGGTATTAGTTACAGGTGGAGCTGGTTATATTGGTAGTCATATAGTTAAGGCACTCGGAGAAAAGGGATATGAAGTACTCGTATATGATAATCTTTCATATGGTTACGAATGGGCAGTTCTTTATGGTCGATTAATTAAAGGTGATCTCGCTGATAGAGAATATCTCGATTCGATATTTAAAGAAGAGAGATTTGATGCAGTTATTCATATGGCTGCTTTTGTTGTTGTAGAAGAATCTATTCGCGAACCGCTTAAATATTATAAAAATAATTTTGTCAATGCTATAAACCTTATTGATATGTGCTTAAAGTATAATGTAAATAATTTTGTTTTTTCTTCAACGGCAGCAGTTTATGGTATACCAGAAAAAATTCCTGTGTCAGAGGATGCTCCACTTTTGCCGATTAATCCATATGGTTTTTCGAAGGTTATGGTGGAGCAAACATTGAAAGACGTAAGCTTAATAAGTAACTTAAGATTTATTTCTCTCAGATATTTTAATGTCGCTGGCGCAGATCCACTTTCGAGGATCGGACAGGCGAGAAAAGAGGCCACACATCTGATTACAGTTTCGCTCAGGACAGCGCTCGGTTTAAGAAAACATCTTGACGTGTATGGAACGGATTATCCTACTCCAGACGGGACATGTATAAGGGATTACATCCACGTTGATGATCTTGCAGATGTTCATATCCTAACTCTTGAATATCTATATTCAACGCAAGAGAGTAATATTTATAATTGTGGATATGGCCATGGATATTCCGTGAAAGAAGTTGTCAAGAAAGTTAAAGAGGTTACAGGGATTGACTTTCCTGTCAGAAATGCAGATAGAAGATTAGGTGACCCACCAGTATTGGTAGCTGACTCTTCAAAAATAAGAAGGGAATTAGGATGGGTTCCTAAATATGATAGTCTTGAATATATTATTAAAACAGCGTGGGAGTGGGAGAAAAAATTTAACAAAGCACAATTATGATTTAACTAAATGATAAAATTGAATAATTTAAAACTCAAAGGCATCTTTAATATGTTGTATTTTTTTATTTCCACCGGACATGTAAAAAATACTAACAACATCAAATCGAATAGGTAATTCCCTCTCATACCTCTTCATGAAGATCAAAGCAAGGTTTTTAAGTCTGTTCTTTTTCTTTTCGTTGATAGCTTCAAAGGGATATCCGAAGTAATCATTTGTTCTTGTTTTTACTTCTACAAAAACAATTGTATTTTTGTCTTTTGCAATAATATCTATCTCGCCCAATTTTGTTTTGAAATTCCTTTCAATTATAAAGTAGCCTTTCTTTTTTAGGAATTTTACAGCAAGGTCTTCCCCTTTATTGCCAATGGACTTCATTGCCTTCAAGTCTCTTTAATAGTTTTGGAATTCCTTCAACATCGTTAATGTCTTTTTGGCAAAGTAACCTGATAATTTCTCTAAAATGAGCGAATTCTTCCCAATGACCTTCGAGAAGTTCAGATAGGGTTTTATTTAAATCATCTCCTTTTCTGTCCCAGTCAAGTAAAATTATCACCTTGCTGAATCTATTTAATATCTCTACACAAAAATCATAAAGGCTTCTTCCATTGTGCAGTGTTACGATTTCGCCCTGTAATCCGAGCTTCCTCAAGGCAGAAGCGTCTCTTTTGCCCTCCACGATTACAGGTATTGTCTCATTTAATTCCTGTAAATGAAGAAAAATTTCTCTTAATCTTTCAGCTCTTTCGATATCAGCTGTTGTTGGTGCGTTTCTGTTGTGATTCATTATACCTTAACCCGTACATTCCTCAAAAGAGAAATTCGTGTTTCGTTACCGCTGTCAGTAAGAAGATGTTGTTAGACGGATAACGATTAACAGAAAACAAATATTCGGAACTCAGAGTCGAAAATAAATCATTTCTTAATATCTAAATTATCTTGATTGCTTTTCTCGAGTTAATCTTTTCTTTAAAATACAAAATATTATCGTAAATTGCAAATATAGACCTTTATAAACTATAAATCTGTGATTCAGGTTACAAAATAAACTTGATTTTTTTTGTTATCATGGCTATATGGTTGAAAAGCTTTGGTATTGACTTTTCCATAATATAAACCTATACTTTAAAAATGAAATATAACATAATGAAATATAAAATTAATTTTAAAAGTAAAACGATTATTAATTCTGTATTGTAGTGGCTTTTTTTATTAAGAATTTTAGCTATGGACTTTTTTAATTTTTCAAAAAAATAGGATAAGATGGCGAGTAAGTTAGGTCAGATACTGATAAATTCTAATGTAATAACTGAGGAGCAATTAAAGGAGGCTATAAATCTTCAGAGGAGGGAAGGCGGGAGGCTTGGTACGAATTTAGTAAAGTTAGGGTATATAACAGAGGAGAAATTAGTGACATTTTTAAGCAAGCAATATAATGTACCAGCTATAAACCTATCTGATTACAAGATAGATTCTTCTGTAGTAAAGCTAATACCGTATGAGATAGCAAGGAAGTATTTAATAATTCCTGTAGCGAGGGTAGGTGCGACGTTGACGATAGCGATGGTAGATCCTTCCAATGTATTTGCAATAGATGATGTAAAATTCATGACGGGGTACAATGTAGAGGTAGTGGTAGCTGGAGAGACAGCGATATTGGAGGCTATATCGAAGCATTATGGAAGGGATAATTCGTTAGTAGGAGTTAAGAGGGCTAATAGTGAGAAGATGTTACAGGCAAAGGACTATACATTGACAGATGAGGATTTAAAGGACGATACGGGTGGAACGATAGATGAAGGTTACACAGTTGATGTAGAGGAATTTGATAAGGTTGTGGGTGAGGCATTGGATGATATAGAAGTTGTTGAAGAAAAAGAAGAAGAAGTAGTAGTTAAAGAGGTTGAAAGGCCAATTGTAAAACTTGTTAACGGAATTCTTATAAATGCAATTAAAGAAAAAGCCAGTGATATTCATATTGAACCTTATGAGAATGCTTTAAGAGTGAGGCAGAGGGTAGATGGTGTAATGTACACGGTGATGAATCTACCTGTTAAGATTAAAAATGCTGTGACTTCAAGGATTAAGATAATGGCAAACCTTGATATCGCAGAAAGAAGACTTCCTCAAGATGGCAGGATTAAGCTTAAACTTGGCAAAAAGAGAGAGATAGATTTCCGGGTATCTACTGTTCCTTGTCTTTTTGGTGAGAGAACAGTTTTACGCGTTCTTGATAAGTCTAATCTTCAGGTTGATCTTTCCAAACTGGGATTTGAAGAAGAGCCATTAAAGATATTTAAAGATGCTCTCGATAAGCCATATGGAATGATCCTTGTGACAGGTCCCACAGGTTGTGGAAAAACAACAACTCTTTATTCTGCATTGAATTATTTAAATAAGATTGGAGTAAATATATCAACTGCAGAGGATCCAGTTGAGTATAACTTTTTAGGAATAAACCAGGTTCATGTAAGGGAAGATATAGGTCTTACATTTGCAGCTGCGCTGAGGTCTTTTTTGAGACAGGACCCCGATATAATTATGGTAGGGGAGATTCGTGACTTTGAGACTGCAGAGATAGCCGTAAAAGCAGCATTAACAGGCCATCTCGTCCTGAGTACATTGCATACCAATGATGCACCAAGTACGATAAGCAGATTGTTAAATATGGGAATAGAACCATTTCTTGTATCTGCCTCTGTTATTCTTATTGCTGCGCAAAGACTTGCAAGAAAGATAT
>FWPV01008068.1_pt1 | contig 18664 bp, 20 predicted proteins | sample 2228371 | NCBI WGS metagenome assembly FWPV01 (sample SAMEA103939776, study PRJEB20133) | metagenome
CGGGGTGCACGCCGCTTGGGGGACGAGCGGCGCCGGAGAGAGGCGAAGGCGAGGCGGGCCGCTGCGCGCGGCCAGGCGGTCGGTCAGACGCGGCCCTTGGGGACGGTCTGCCAGTAGGTCTTGTTGAAGACGATCTTGCCGAGGTGCCAGACCCGGTTCGGCTTCGGGGGCTTCGGCGGGTTGTCGTAGTCGAAGGAGAGGATCGTGCCCTTCCCGTCGCCGACCTCGAAGAAGCACATCACCTTGCCGGTGTAGCTGGCGTGCTTGCCCGACGGTGGCCGGCCGAGAACGGCGGCGGCGACCCGCTCGGCCACGACGGGGGCCTCGAAGTGAGCCGTCGAGCCGGCCTTCGAGAGCGGCAGGTCGGTCGCGTCGCCGAGGGCGTAGATGTTCGGGTAGCGCTCCACCTGGTCGTCGGGCGTGCCCGGCGGGGCCATCTTCTTGACCTGGAGGGTGTTGCGGTCGGTCGGCACCCAGCCCGACTTCGGGGCCAGCCCGGAGTCGATGACGACCTGGGCGCCCTTGTGGGGCGGGACGCAGATCAGGAGGTCGTACGAGTACTCCTCCATCGCGTCGGTGATGACGACCTTGCGCTCGGGGTCGATCGAGTCGATCCCGGCGAGGAGCTGGAGGTCGATCCCCTTCTCCTCGAAGATCGGGGTCGCCATCTCGCTGACGCTCTCGATCGTGAAGGCGCGGTTGATCGGCGAGAGGAACTGGATCTCGGTCTTGTCGCGGAGCCCCCGCTCGCGCATCTCCGACTCGACGAGGAAGGCGACCTCGAGGGGCGCCGGCGGGCACTTGTAGGGGATCCCGGCGATGCCGATGAGGATCTTGCCGCCCTTGAACTCGTCGAGGGCCTTGCGCAGCTTCGTCGAGGCGCCGGCCGTGTAGAAGTGGTGCGCCTCCTCCTCGAAGTGCTCCATCGCCTCGGGGAGGATCCGGGCGCCGGTCGCGATCACGAGCTGGTCGTAGGCGAGCGTCTCGCCCGAGGCGAGCTCGACCCGCGAGCTCTCGACGTCGATCCGGTCGATCCGGCCGACGACGAGATCGACGTTGTCGTCGAGCAGCGAGCGCTCGCTGCGCACCAGCCGCTCCGGGCGCTCGTGGCCCATCGCGATGTACATGTAGCCCGGCTGGTAGGTGTGCTTGCCGGACAGGTCGACGACGGTGACCTTCGCCTCGCCCTTCGCGATGCGGCGCTTGAGCTTGCGGGCGATGAGGTTGGCGGCCAGGGTGCCGCCGACGCCGCCGCCGAGGATGACGACGTGCTGCATGGGGGCGCGCCTACCGGGCCTTGGTGACGACGATCTCGTCGTAGCCGTCCTTGGCCTCGATGCCGACGAGCGTGTGGCCGGCCTTCTCGACCCACTTCGGGATGTCGATCTTGCTGCCCTTGTCGGCGGACCAGACGGCGATCGTGTCGCCGACCTCGCTCTCCCGGATGGCGCGGATGAGCTCCATGAGCGGGCCGGGGCAGAAGCTGCCGCGGGCGTCGATCGTGCGGGAGATCGTGACGGACATCGTGAGCGGGTTCCTTTCGCTGGGAGGCACCCCCGGGACCGGGGGCGCGCGGTGCGCCGGGCGCCGGGCCGACCGCCGGGGGGACCGCCGGCCGGCCGTGGCCGAACGGCGTCAGATGAAGAGCGGGGCGTAGTCCTCGCCGAGGTACGAGAGGTACGTGGCCGCGCCGACGGGCTCGCCCATGCCCTCGATGAGGTCCTCGCGCTTGAGCCCGAACATGTCCATCGTCATCTGGCACGGGATGAACTCGACGCCCATCATCGTGGCCATCTCGAGGAGCTCCTTCGGGCTCGCCACGTTGTACTGCTTCGCGAGCTTGCGCATCATCCACGGCCCCATGCCGAAGAAGTTCATCTTCGACAGCTTCCGGTGGCTGATGCCCGGGCGCTGCATGAGGCTCATCATCTTCTGCATCCAGTTGTCGCCCGTGATCCGGACGTCGTCCTTCACGAACGTCTGAAGGCCCCAGAAGGTGACGAACACCTTGGTCGGCATGCCCATGGCGCCGGCGGTCGAGGCAAGGATCATGGCGGCCCAGGTCTTCTCGAGGTCGCCGCTGTAGCAGATGATCGCGAGGCCCTTCGGCTTCGCCTCGGCGGCCGGCTCGGGAGCCGGCTCGGGCGCGACCTCGGGAACGGTGGGATCGGCGGTCATGGTCATCGGGCGGCCCTACTTCTTGCGGAGGACGAACCGGTAGACGCCGGCGTCCACGGTCTGCTCGACGAGCTCGTTGCCCGTCGACTTCGACCACGCGGTGAAGTCCTTCGTCGAGCCGGGATCGGTCGCGAGGACCTCGAGGAGCTGGCCGGAGGCCAGGCCCTTGATCGCCTGGGCCGTCTTCACGATCGGCATCGGACAGGACAGGCCCTTGGCGTCGACCACCTGGGCGATCTGCTCCGTGGACATCGGGTTCCTTCCTTTCGGCTCCCGGCCCGCCCGGGCCGAGCATGCGCGCTGCGTCAGATGAAGAGGATGTGGCCGTCGCCGGCGTTGAGGTAGAAGGCGGTCACGCCCTCGACGCCGTCGACGAGGTCGTCGAGCTCGTCCTCCTCGATCTTGAGGACGTCCATCGAGAGCGAGCAGGCCTGGATGTCGATCTCGCCGAGCTCCTTGGCCACGCGCAGGGTAGCGTGCCACGGCTGCTGGCCGGCCGCGGCGGCCTCGGCGACGAGTGCTGCGCCGCGCTCCCCGGCTTCCGGCGCGAGGCCCAGGCTCGCCCCGATGCGCTCCTTGCGGAACGCGTCGAGCGCCCAGTACTGGAGGAAGATGTTCACCTTCCGGCCGAGCGCCGCGGCCCCGCTGGCCATGACGGCTGCCGCCTGGAGGCGATCCTCCGTTCCCGAGAAGAGCACGATGTTGAGGGGCTCGTCTTCCACGTCGTCTCCTCAGCCTGCCCCGGCGGTGGTCCCGGCAGCCGGGCGCGCACCGTTCGAGATCGGCCGTTCCGTGAGCTCGCCAAGGCGGGCGAGCCGGCGCATGAGGACCCCGCGCATCAGGTTGCAGGCGTCGATGACCTCGGGATCGGTCAGGTGGTACCTGACCTCCCGGCCATCGCGCTCCGCCTCCACGATCCCGGCAGCCCGCATGACGGCGAGGTGCTGGGAGACGTTCGGCTGGGTGATCCCCATCTCCTCGGCGAGGCGGCCGACTTCCTTCGGCTCGTCGGCGAGGAGATGGAGGATCTCGAGCCTGCGCGGGCTCGCGAGGATCTTCATGACCTCCGATTGGAGGCTCCAGATCGGGTCCATGCGGCGATTCTCGACACATGCGCAGATGCGCATCATTGCCGAGTGTACCCTTCCGGCCCGTGAAGGTCCCGGCCGCGGGGGGCCGAATGGCAGGGGGTCAGGCGCCGAGAGCCCTACCGTCGGGCTGGGGCCGGGCCCGTCGAACCCCGGACGACGAAGGACGTCGACAGGATCACGGTCTCCGGCGGCCGATCGTCCCCTGCGAGCCGTCCGAGCAGCCTCTGGGCGGCGGTGACGCCGAGCTCGTGCACCGGTTGGGCGATCACGGTGATTGGCGGTCGGAGGATCGTCGTCCAGGGCAGGTCGTCAAAGGCGATGAGCGAGATGTCGCGCGGAACCTCGAGGCCAGCCTCCTGGATCGCGTCGATCGCGCCAAGCGTCATCGTCTCGTCCGTGGTGAGGATCGCAGTGGGCCGATCGGGCTGCGCCAACGCGGCCGCAGCCGCCCGCCGTGCGTCAGCCCGCTCATACCGCGCGCCACAGATGAGATCGTCAGTGACCGGCAGACCGGCTTCACGCAGCGCGGCCGCCCAACCCAGCTCGCGCATCGGGCTCGTCATTCCCGCATCCGGGCGCAGTCGCGCCCGGATGACGTCGGCCGCTCCCAGTGCCGTGCGAGCCTCGACAACGATCGCAATCCTTCGATGCCCGAGGCGGACAAGGTGACGGACGGCGTTCTTCGCCGCCCGCTGATTATCGACGACCACGGTGTCGCAATGGACGCCCGGTGAGCCGCGGTCGAAGAGCACGACGGGGATTCCGCGCTCCTGGGCGTCGACGAGGTGGGCCGCCTCGTTCGGCTCGGCCGGGACCACGATGAGACCGTCCACTCGCTTGTCGAGGAACACGCCGACGGCGGCGCGCTCGAGCGCGAGATCCTCGTCGGTGTTCGCGAGAATCACCTCGAAGTCCTCGCCGCGCGCGACGTCGGCGATCCCTCGAACCGCCTGGGCGAAGAAGGCGAGCTGGATGTCCGAGACGACGACGCCGATCGTGCGGGTCGAGCCCGACTTCATGCTGCGGGCCAGCGCGTTGGGCCGGTAGCGCAGCGCCTCGGCCGCGGCCCGGACGCGCTCGCGGGCGCCGGGGCTCGCGGCGCCGTAGCCGCCGAGAGCGCGAGCAGCCGTCGCCCGCGAGACCCCGGCAGCGCGGGCGACGTCGTCGAGCGTGGCCTGATCCGGCAGATCACGACGTGCCATCTCGGCGGAAGGCTACCCGGTGAGAGCCCGGACGTGGGCGTGTGGTCGCGCGTGGCCCGGTGCGGTCGCTACTTTCCGAAGCCCTCGGACAGGCCTCGGATGAACTGCCGCTGCCCGGCGAGGAACAGCACGATCATCGGGATCGCGGCCATCGTGAGCGCGGCAAACAGCACCGGCCAGTCCGAAAGAACCCGGCCCTGCATCTGGAGCAACCCGACGGGCAGCGTCTTCAGCTCGGTGGAGTTGATGAAGACCAGGGCGAAGACGAACTCGTTCCAGGAGAAGAGCGCCTGCAGCAGGGCAGCCGAGACGATGATGGGCCGGCTGAGGGGCATGATCACGAGCCAGAAGATCTGCCAGCGGTTGGCCCCGTCGACGATCGCCGCGTCCTCCATCTCGCGAGAGAGGGTGACCATGTAGGCCCGGATGAGGAACATGGTGAACGGGATCCGGAAGGCCGTGTACAGGATGATCAGCGCCCAGTATGTGTCGAAGATGCCGAGGGCCTGGAGCAACCGGAAGAGGGGGATGAGGGCGACGGTTGGGGCGAGCATCATGCCGCCGAGGAGCAGCACGGTGATGGCGCCGGCGAAGGGGATGGAGTGCCTCGTCAGGGCGTATGCCGCCATCGAGCTGATGAGGACGGTCGCGACCACCGTCGAGACCATGACCACGACGCTGTTGAGGAGATAGCGGACGACGCCGAGGTTCCAAGCCTTCGCGAAGTTCTCCCACCGCCACTCGGCCGGCAGGCCCCACGGGTCGCCGAACAGTTCGGCGTTGGTCTTGAAGCCGTTCATCGCCATCCAGATGAGCGGATAGATGATCGCGATGGCGAACGCGATCAGGCCCACCCAGGCGCAGAAGCGGAGAATCGCGCCCGTGAGGTCGCGCCCGATGTCGCTGCGGTAATGGACGGTGCGCACGTCGCCGCTCATCAGTACTGCACCGTCTTCCCGCGATTGATCAGGATCTGGATGATCGAGGCCGCCAGGGTGATCACGAAGATGACCACGGCGATCGCGGCGGCGTATCCCATCTGGTCGTTGAAGAACGCCGACTTGTACAGCCAGGTGCCGAGGACGTGGCTAGAGTTGTTCGGCCCCCCGGCAGTCATCACCTGGACCTCGTTGAAGACGAGGAAGGCGCCCGCGATCGTGATGATCGTCGCGAGGAGGGTCATCTCCCGGACGAGCGGCACGGTGATCCGGCGAAAGGCCTGGACGCGGCTGGCACCGTCGATGTAGGCCGCCTCGTAGAGCTCGCGGGGGATCCGCTGCATGGCCACGATGAACAGGACCATGACGTACCCGATCGACTGCCACTGGCTCATCGCGATGACCGCCCAGATCGCCGTCTCCGACTCACCCAACCAGGCGCGCCGCAGCTCCTCGAGGCCGATCGCCCCGAGGAAGCCGTTGAGGATCCCGATCTGCGGGTTGTAGATGAACTGGAAGAGCAGGCCGGTGATGGTCAGGGACAGCACAGCCGGAACGAAGTAGACGGTCCGGAAGAACCCCTTCCAGCGCCCCCGGATGAGCTCCTCGAGGATCGCTGCCAGGATGAGGCCGCCCGCCACCTGGAAGACGACCGAGACCACCGCGTATGCGACGTTGTTGAACAGGGAGCTCCAGAAGACGGGGTCGGCGCTCATCGCGGCGTAGTTGTCGAGGCCGACCCACACTTCTTGGGGGGTGAAGGCGTTCCAGCGATAGAGGCTCAGCCTCAGATTGTCGACGACCGGGTAGTAGACGAAGACGACGAGAAGGAGCACTGCGGGGGCCACCCACAGCAGCATCGACCAGCGTCCGAGCCGCGACGTCCCTGGCATCGGTCCTCCCTGTCGTCGGGCGGGGCTCCCGCGGGCGGCCGGAGGACCGCCCGCGGGAGGAGGAGGAGGAGAGCCCCCCTACTGGGTCTCGGCCTTGGCCTTGGCCGCAGCCGCCTGGATGTCGGCGACGACCTGGTCGGTGGTCTTGCTGCCGTCGAGGAGCGCCTGGACGCCGTTCAGGTACGCGTTGGCGACCTCGATGTGGGTGACGGTGTCGAGCCAGATCGCCATGCCGGTGGCCGTGGCGATGTCCTCGATGACGCGGACGTTCTGGTCGAAGGTGTTGTCGGCCGTGGCCGATCCCTGGACGGGGCTGAGCCAGCCGAGGTCGGTCACCAGCTTGGTCGCGTTCTCGAGCGTGGTGAGATAGTTGAGGAAGTCGATCGCGATGTCGAGGTGCTGCGACGACGGGTTGACGAGGAAGCCATCGGGCGCTCCGGTCAGGTAGCCGGTGTCGCCGGTCGGGCTCGACGGCGGCGGCAGCTTGAAGAAGTCCCAGTTCGCCGCGAGGTCGGCCGGAGCCCCGCCGGCCTCGGTGAGGGCGAAGAACTCAACCGACTCGATGTAGTGCATGGCCGCCTTGCCGGCCAGGAAGTTGGCTTGGGCGTTCTCGTGCGAGATGCCGTTCGCGCCGGGCGTGAGGCAGCTGGCGTTGATCTCCATGAACGCGTCGAGGGCCGCCTTGTAGCCCGGGTCCGTGAACTCGCCCGTAGCCGGATCGTAGTCCGTCTGAAGGGTGGCCTGGGGAACGAAGTAGGGGTTCAGCTGGGTCAGGTAGTGAATGGCCGGCCAGCCGTACTGGTTGCCGAAGGCGATCGGCTCGATGCCCTTGGCCTTGAAGGCCTCGCAGGCCGCCAGAAGCTCCTCATGGGTCGTCGGAACGGCGATGCCGTTGTCCGCGAAGAGCTTCGTGTTGTAGGCCATGTACTTGGCGTCGAGCGTGACCGGCACGCCGTAGAGCTTCCCGTCGTAGGTGTACGCCTCGAGGGCGGCCGGCGTGAAGCGGTCGGCCCATTCGCCGGTGACGTCGCCGGTGAGGTCCTTGGCGAGGTTGCCACGGACGAACTTCTTCGTGAAATCGCCGGCCCACGAGAAGTAGATGTCGGGCAGGGAGTTCGACGCGGCGAGGACCCGGAGCTTGTCCTTGACGCCCTGATCGGTCTCAGCCTGGATCTCGATCTCGACCTTTGGGTTGGCGTCAATGTAGGCCTTGACGACCTGCTCGAAGTACGGCGCGTAGCGCGGGTCGGCGTACTTGTGCAGGAAGGTGATCTTGCCCTCGAGCTCGCCCGACGGCGCGGTGGTCGCGCCCGGCGCCTGGGTACCGGGGGCGCTGGTCGCGGCTCCGCCGCAGGCGGCCACGACGATTCCGGCCGTCGCGGCAAGAACGAGCAGCCGGGAGGTCCGGCTCCTCGTCCCGATGTGATGGCTCACTGTGCTCCTCCTGTGTGGCCCGCCGCGGTCGCTCCCCGGGCGGGAGGCTCGGGTCAGGACGCGGCGGGTGCCGGCGTCCCCGGTGCCGCGATCTCCGGGGCAAACGGGCTGCCGTGCCCGAACGCCCCGTAGTCGCCGCAGGTCACGGCCGCGGCGTTGGCCGCAGCCTCCAGCGTGAGGGCAGGATCCTCGCCGGCAACGACGCCGACCAGGAACCGCCCGATGAACGAGTCGCCGGCCCCGAGGGTGTCGACGACGGTGGTGGGGACGGCCGCCTGGCGCCAGGTCCGGTGACCGTCATGGAGGATGGCGGGCGCGGTCCCGCGCGTCGCGAGGGCGAGCCGCGGGCCGCGGGCCACCGCCGCGGCGAGAAGGTCGACTGCGGCGTCGTCCGCCATATCGCTGGCGGAGAAGCAGGCGACCGTGAGGTGAGGCAGCAGCGGCTCGACGTATGCGGGGTCGTGCTGCACCGAGAAGTCGAACGAGACTGGCGCGACGCGGGCGAGGTCCGCGATCTGGTCCTCGAGCATGCTGCAGTCCCCGGTGTGGACGAGGTCGAAGGTCGCGGCCCACGCCAGGTCTTCGGCGGTCAGCTGGAAGCGCGAGACCCCTATCTCCGATCCGACGAAGATGCGGTCGCCGTTGTCCAGGGTCACGTCGGCGTAGGCATTCGGTCCCCGCACCACGCGGACGTGGCTGGTGTCCACCCCCTCGGCGCGAAGCCCTGCGAGAACCACCTCACCGGCGCGATCGGTACCGACCGCCCCGAGGTAGGCTGCCTCGGCGCCGGCCCGGGCCGCGGCCACGGCCACGTTCAGGGCGTTGCCGCCCGGGAACATGAGACCAAGGTCGCGGTACCGGTCGACGACGTTGTCGCCGACGCCGAGGATCCGCATCTCAGTACTCGACCTTGAACATGTAACGGCGGGTCTTGAGGTCGTGGCCGCGGACGGCCTCGAAGTGCTCGGCGAGGCGGCTCTGCATCGCGAAGAGCAGGTGCGTGGAGACAAACGGGCGCATGGCGGGCTCGATCCCCGGGAGGGTGAAGTCGCGTGCGTCCACGTACCAAGCCTTCTTCGTGTACCTGTCGAGGAAGCGCTTCGCGCGCTCGTCGATCGGCCGTGTTGTCTCTTCGCCGAGATAGAGGATCACCGCGGTCTCGTCCGTGACCACCTCCATCGCGCCGTGGAGGAACTCCGCGGCGTCGAAGTGGGCCGCGTGCTTCCACTGCATCTCCTGCAGGTAGCACATGGCCAGGCAGTACGCGACGCCCACGTTGGGGCCGGACCCGAGGATGTAGATGATCGGCTCGTCCTTGAGCGCCTCGGCGATGCGGTGATTGAGATCCTCGCCCTCGCGTACGGCGTCCACGAGCGCGTCCGGGAGCACCTCGAGGGTCCGGACGTGGGCCTCGTAGTCGGCCTGGGCGAGGTCCCCTGTGGCCCGGAGGATCGCGAGCGCGGTGAGCACCCCACCGAACTGCTTCGGGTCGCCGATGCCCGTGTCGTCGCCGTAGGTGAAGGCCACATCGCTCGCGGCGGCAAGCGGGCTGTCGGCGAGGCGGGTGTACGACACCACAGAGGCGCCCTTGGCCCGGGCGAACCCGGCCACCTCGACCACCTCGGGCGTCGTGCCGGTGTTCGAGGCGATGAGCACGAGGCTGCCGGCTCCGAGCGCCGCAGGATCGCGGTAGATGAGCTCATTGGCGGAGTAGGCGTACGTGGCGAACCGCTTCGTGCCCCGCTCGAGCAGGTAGTGGACCGGGGTGTGGGTCAGCAGGCCGCCGCCGCTCCCGGTGAGGAAGACGTTCTCGACGCCGGCCTCGACGAGGCGAGCAGCGAGAGCCTCCATGTCGGCGCGGCGCGCCAGGACGACATCGATGCCGGCCCGGCGCTCCGTCGGGAGAGGCTTGAGCGGGAGAGCGGTGGCGGTGGTCACGAGGGCTGGGCTCCTTTCGGGGGTTTGGGCTCTCTGCGGGGTACGCCCGGCTCCTAGGGCCAGGTGGCGTCCGGGCCGGCCGCGAGGACGCGGTGGCCCATGAAGACCCGCTCGTCGAGATCGGTGATGCCTCGCAGCAGGGCCGAGTAGACGGTGAACCACTGCAGGGGGACGAGCAGGACGAAGGGGGCGAGCAGCGGGTGCAGGCCCGGGTAGTCGGCGGCGTCGAAGACGAGCACGCGCGCCCCGTTGGCCGTCGCAATGTCGACGGAGCGCTGGGTGACGGCGCGGCTCTCATCGCTGCCGAGAAGGGCGACGATGTCCAGGCGCGATCGCTCGAGGGCCTCGACTGGCCCGTGGCGGAACTCGGCCGACTCGACGAACGACCCGTTGACCCGGATGTTCTCCATGAAGACGGTCAGCGCGAACTTGTAGCCGAGACCGAGAAGCGGGCCGGCCGCGAACACGGTCAGAGCCGTCGAGTTGAGGAACCGGCGGGCCTGCTCGAGGCCGGCCGGTTCGCCCTCGCGGTAGGTCCGGCCGAGAATCGCCGGCAGCTCGGCGAGCTGGGACAGGGCGGCCTCGGCCTCGTCGCTCCGTGGTCCCCCGACCTGCCGGGCAAGCTCGAGCGCGAAGAGGGTCACGGCTGCAAGAGGAAGGATGTAGAGCGCCGTCGAGTCGTAGTCGAGCAGCTCGGCCGCCTCGCTCGCCATCGGGCTCGGCCGGCGCCTGGCGATCGCGACCGTGTGGGCCCCCACGCCATTGGCATGACGTAGCGCGGCCAGCGTGTCTTCGGTGGCGCCGGAGTACGAGGCCAGGAACACGAGTGAGCGGCTGCCCAGTCGCGGTGGATTGCGCCAGACCAGCTCATAGCTCGGGAGCACGTCACTCGTGATCGTGGTGAGGCGGTCGAGCAGGTACTTCCCCGTGTACATGTTCGCCCAGGAGCCGCCGCTCCCGACGAAGTACACGTGCTCGAACTCGCCGGCTGCCGTTCGCCGCGCGAGCTGGCGGATCCGCTCCCCGTGCTCCTCGAGGAAGCGCGGCAGATCGGCCTCGAGGCGCGGCGCCGTGAAGAGCTCGCTGGATCGCGCCGCGTCGACGAGTGCCGTCAGATCAGCCACCGGGACTCCTCCTGGTCTCACATCGGTCCGTGGAGTGAGAAGGTTCTCACTGTGCGTGGTGAGAACGATCTCACATCTCGACGGAATGTCAAGTGCCCAGATGGGACCGCCCGAACGTTTGATGACCCGCGTGACAAGGAGCTTGCCCCCACGCCGCCAGCAGGACGCTCCCGCCCACCAGCCGAGCCGACCCCTACCCGCGTCGCACGCGGTCAGGCCGGGCGTGCCGCCACCGGCTGCAGGGCATTTCGTTGACACGCTCGCGGGACGCCTCGGCGCGAACCGCGGACGACCCGGGCCCGTCGACTCCGGCGGTCAGGCGACTTCGCAGACGAGCGCCAGCCGGCCGCCGTTGACCTCCTCGACGAGGCGGCCGGGGCGGCCGTCCGCGGTCAGACAGGCGTCCCCCGGCGCGTCGCTTGCGGCCGCGCCGCTCGTCACCGGGTCAGGCTCCGAGCCGGCCCAGGCGGCGAAGGCCCCGGGCCTGCTCTCCGGGATCTCGCCATGGGCCGCGGCGTCGCCATCGCGCTTCCAGCCCATGACGAGGAGGCGAATTGCCCCGTGGAAGCTCATGGTCCCCTTCCTCGGCGCCTCGCTCGCCCCCGCGAGCGCGCCCCCGACGTGGCGCCCACCCCAGGCTCTCCGAACGCAACGGCACGGCACGAGCGGCTGGCCGACTCCCCGCGGCGCTGCTTCCCGACCCGAAGCGTGTCGCCCAGCGGACTCGTCGCTCTCCTCGGCGCGCGCGTCGCCATGTCGGAAACCCGGCGTAGCTAACAGATGCGGGGCAGCTGCTCCCCCACGAGCATGTCGACGATGCGCTCGCTGCCGACGATCGTCCGGATCGTGACCATGCCCGGGTGGTCGGCGACGACCTCCCCGATCCGGGCGGCCTCGGCCCCCTCGGGGAGCGCGCGCATGGCGGCAAGGATCGGCTCGGCCGACGCGGCCGGCACGATCGCCACGAGCTTGCCCTCGTTGGCGACGTGGAAGGGGTCGAGACCCAGCATCTCGCAGGCGGCGCGCACGGGGCCGGGGATCGGGATCGAGGCCTCGTCGAGGACGATCCCGACGCCGGACGTCGCGGCGATCTCGTTGAGGGCCGAGGAGAGGCCGCCGCGGGTCGGGTCGCGGAGGACGCGCACGTCGGGCTCCACGGCCAGCATGGCCGCGACGAGCCGGTTGAGGGCCTGCGTGTCGGACGCGATCTCGACCTCGAACTCGAGCCCCTCGCGGACCGACATGATCGCGACCCCATGGAGCCCGATCGGACCCGACAGCAGCACCGCGTCGCCGGGTCGCGCGCGCTCGGCCGACGGGCCGACCCCGTCCGGCAGGAGGCCGATCCCGGCCGTGTTCACGAACAGCCGGTCGGCGGCGCCGCGCCCGACGACCTTCGTGTCACCGGTCACGATCCGGGCGCCGGCCGCCGCCGCCGCGCGGGCCGCCGAGGCGGTGATCGCGGCGAGCTCCTCGAGGGGCAGCCCCTCCTCGATCACGTAGGCGAGCGAGATCGCGAGCGGCTGGGCGCCCATCATCGCCAGGTCGTTGACCGTCCCATTGACGGCGAGCTCGCCGATGTCGCCGCCGGGGAAGTGGATCGGGCTGACGACGAACGAGTCGGTCGTGAAGGCGAGGCGCGTCCCGGCCACGTCGACGACGGCGGCGTCGTTGAGCGGGCCGCCCGGCGCCGCCGGCGCCAGGGCGGGGCCGAGGACGTCCCGGAGGAGCGCGTTCGACAGCTGGCCGCCCGAGCCGTGGCCGAGGATGACCCGGGCCCCCTCGGGGATCGGCGCGGGACAGGCGACCTCGGCCGGGTCGATCGTCGTCCCGGGCGAACCGTCGGTCGGCGCCGACGAACCGTCGGCCGGGAGCGACGCCGGGCGGCTGTCGGTCATCGTGATGCCTCCGTCCCACCGATCGGGGCGACCTGGACGAGCGGGGTCATCGGCAGCGGCGAGCGGGCCGCACCCAGGCCGCGACCGGCCGAGAAGAACGCGGCGCAGGTGCCCTCGGAGCTCACCATCGGCGCGCCGAGCGGCTGCTGGGGCGTGCACAGCGTGCCGTAGGCCGTGCAGTCGGTCGGCAGCTTCTCGCCGGTGAGGATCGCCCCAGCGATGCAGGCGGGGTGCTCGTTCGTGCGGATCTCCCCGACGTCGAACTTCCGCTCGGCGTCGAAGCGGGCGTAGGCGTCGCGCAGCCGGTAGCCCGACTGCGGGATCTCCCCCACCCCGCGCCACTTCCGCTCGCCGACCTCGAAGACCTCGAAGATCTGCCGCTGGGCCAGCGGCACGCCCTCGCGGCGGACGGCCCGGGCGTACTGGTTCTCCACCTCGGCCCGGCCCTCCTCGAGCTGGCGGATCGCCATGAGGATCCCCTCGAGGAGGTCGAGCGGCTCGAAGCCGGTCACCACGATCGGAACGCGGTACTTCTCGGCGATCGGCTCGTACTCCGTCCAGCCCATGACGGCGCAGACGTGGCCGGCCGCGAGGAATGCCTGGACCTGGTTGGCCGGCGACTCGAGGAGCGCGGTCATCGCCGGCGGAACGAGGACGTGCGAGACGAGGACGCTGAAGTTGTCCACGCCGCGACGAGCCGCCTCGGCGACGGCCATTGCGTTCGCCGGCGCCGTCGTCTCGAAGCCGACCGCGAAGAAGACGACCTGCTTCTCCGGGTTGGCGATCGCGATCCGCAGCGCGTCGAGCGGGCTGTAGACGATCCGGACGTCGGCGCCGCGGGCCTTGAGAGCGAGGAGGTCGGTCGTGGATCCCGGCACGCGGAGCATGTCGCCGTAGCTCGTGAAGATGACCTCGGGGCGGGCGGCGATCGCAAGCGCCTTGTCGACCTGCTCGAGGGGCGTGACGCAGACGGGGCAGCCGGGCCCGTGGATCATCCGGACGCCGGCGGGCAGCGCCTCGTCGATCCCCTGCTTGACGATCGTGTGGGTCTGGCCGCCGCAGACCTCCATGAGCGTCCACGGCCGGGTGGCGACCCGGTGGATCTCGGCGATGAGCTTCTTCGCGAGGACCGGGTCGCGGTACTCGTCGAGGTACTTCATGCGGTCGCCCCCGGCGCCTCCAGGGGCCCGCCACCGGACCCACCCGCCGGGGCTCCGGTGGTGGCGGCCGGGCCGCCGAACGCGCCGCCGGCGGGCATGTCGTCGTCGGACACGACCGCCGGCTCGTCCATGCCGGGGCCCATCGTCGCGAGCTCCTGGCGGACCATGTCCCCCATCTGGGCGAGGATCTCCAGCGTCTTGAGCGCCTCCTCTTCGTCCACCCGGCTGATCGCGAAGCCGACGTGGACGATGACGTAGTCGCCGAGCTGGACCTCTGGGATGTAGGCGAGACAGGCCTCCTTCCGCACGCCCCCGAAGTCGACCTTGCCCATCGGCAGGCCGGCGTCGTCGCGGATCTCGATGACCTTGCCCGGGATCCCAAGGCACATGGCGTGGCTCCTCCTCAGGCGGGACGGCCGGGCCTGCCGGGGGACCGTTCCCCCGCGGCCAGCCTGGCGGCGGCGATGGCTGCCTGACCATAGCTGATCCCGCCGTCGTTGACCGGGACCAGGCGATTGACGTGAACGCGGAACCCGTCGGCGGCAAGGCGCCGCAGGAGGGTCGTGGCGAGGCGGCGGTTCTGGAAGACCCCGCCCGACAGGCAGACGACGCGGAGGCCCGTCTCCGCCGCAGCGGCCGCGACGAGCTCGCGGGTGACCTCGGCGATCGTCTCGTGGAAGGCGGCGGCCAGCGCTCCCGGGCGCCGTCCCTCGGCGACGCCGGCGAGCAGCGCGGCCAGCGTCGGAACCGGGTCGTAGACGAGGACGCCGTCGGTCCGCACGAGGCGCCACGGAAGTGGCGCGGCCCTCCGGTCGCCGGCGGCGATCTCGAGGTCGATCGCGGCCTGGGCCTCGTACTCGGCGACGTCGCGGAGGCCCAGCAGGGAGGCGGCGGCGTCGAACAGCCGGCCGGCCGAGCTGGCGACCGGGGCGTTGAGGCCGCGATCCACCTGGGTCCGGACGATCGCGACCTCGCGGGGGTCGAGGCGGCCGAGGAACGCGGACGCGCCGTCGCGGAACGCGGCCCGGAGGACTCCCGGCCGGGCACCGCCGGAGCCCGCGTCACCGCCGTCACCGGGGACGCCGCCGTCGCCGTCGCCGTCGGGCAGGGTCTCGGCGCCGAGCAGGTAGCCGAGCGCCATCCGCCAGGGCCGCCGCACCGCGAGAGCGCCGCCCGGCATCGGCGCCCTCCCGAAGCGGCCGACGCGACGGTAGTCCACGAGGTCGGCGACGAGGATCTCGCCGCCCCAGAACGTCCCGTCGTCGCCCATGCCCAGGCCGTCGTAGGCGACGCCGATGTACGGCTCGGTGATCCCGTGCTCGGCCGCGCACGAGGCGACATGGGCGTGGTGGTGCTGGACGGCGATCCGCCGCTCGGCCGGGTAGGCGCCGACGGCGTGCTTCGTCGAGAGGTACTCCGGGTGCAGGTCGTGTACGACCAGCTCCGGCTCGAGCGCGAGAAGCCGGGAGAGGTGGGCGAGCCCGTCCGTGAAGGCCCGATGGGTCGGCAGGTCCTCGAGGTCGCCGTTGTGCGGCGCGACATGGGCCCGCACGCCCCGCGCCAGGGTGAACGTGTGCTTGAGCTCGGCCCCGACGGCGAGGAGCGGGCGCGGCGTCGGCACCGGGAGGGGGAGCGCCTCGGGGGCATAGCCGCGGGCGCGGCGGATGATCGACGGCCGCCCGGCGACGACGCGGGTGACCGAGTCGTCGTAGCGGGCCCGGATCTCGCGGTCGTGGAGCAGGAAGGCGTCGGCCAGCCCGGCCAGGCGCTCGGCCGCGTCGGCGTCGTCGGTCGCCAGCGGCTCGTCGGAGAGGTTGCCCGAGGTCAGGACGAGCGGTCGGCCCACGGCGTCGAGGAGCAGGTGGTGGAGCGGCGTGTACGGCAGGAAGAGCCCGAGGCGGTCGTTGCCGGCCGCGACGGCCGGGGCGAGGCGCGGCGAGCCCCGCCGGCGGCCGACGAGGAGCACGATCGGTCGCTCCGGCCCCTCCAGCAGCCGGCGCTCGACCGCGCCGACCCGGGCGAGCGCGGCCGCTGCCGTCACGTCGGCCACCATGACCGCGAACGGCTTGGCCCAGCGCCGCTTGCGGTCACGGAGGCGGAGGACCGCCGCTTCGTCGGTCGCGTCGCAGGCGAGGTGGTAGCCGCCGAGCCCCTTCACCGCCACGATCCGACCGGCAAGCAGGTCGGCGGCGGCGGCAGCGAGGGCTGCCTCCTCGCGAGCGGTGACGGCGGCGGCGACGGTCGGGCGGTAGGCGAGGCGCGGACCGCAGGCCGGGCAGGCGACCGGCTCGGCGTGGAACCGGCGGTTCGCCGGGTCGGCGTACTCCGCGGCACAGGCCGGGCAGAGCGGGAACGCCCGCATCGTCGTCTGGGCCCGGTCGTACGGGAGCTCGTCGATGATCGTGGCCCGGGGACCGCAGTTCGTGCAGTTCGTGAACGGGTAGCGGTAGCGCCGGTCGCCCGGGTCGCGCAGCTCCCGGAGACAGTCGTCGCAGGTGGCGATGTCCGGCGGGAAGAGGCGCTCGGTGGCCGCCGCGGCGACGCTCTCGTCGATCACGAACGGGCGCGCCAGGCGCGCGGCAGCGGAGGCGTCGAGCGGCTCGGCCGCGACACGGTCCACCCGCGCCCGCGGCGGCGCATCGCTGCGGAGACGACGGGCGAACGCGTCGAGCGCGGTCGGCGAGCCGGCGGCGTCGACCTCCACTCGGCCGGCGGCGTTGCGGACGCTTCCGGCGAGGTCGAGCTCGGTTGCCAGGCGCCAGACGAACGGCCGGAAGCCGACACCCTGGACCACGCCCTCGACGACGATCCGGCGGCCTGTCGGCGCGGCCGTCCGCGGCGTCGCTGCGGCGCTGCCCGGAGGCCGCCGGACGGATGCACTCATGCGAATAGGTTCGCGCCGCGGTCAAGGCCTGCGGATGGGCCGAACGGCCCCTCGATGCCGGACGGGGGTCGGTTCGTGGTGGGGCTTCGTGACCGTCGACTCTGGCCGGTTGCGGCCGGCCGGTGCACGATCGATGCGGCACCGCGGGCCGATCGGCCCGCGACGGACACGGGAGGCATCCGATGACGCTCGCACGCGAGCACCGGCAGCGGCCCGTCACGCTCGTCTGGCTCGACGCCGACCAGGCGATCCTCCTCCGCAGCGGGAGTCCCGGCAGCCCGGACGCCCGCTCGCTCGAGCCTCGGCGGATCCGCTCGGAGGTACCCCCGCATCGCCGGGCGACAGGCCGGGTCCACCACGACCCGAGCATCCGGTCCGGCGGCGGGGCAGACCCGGACGACCTCGCCGAGCGCCGGCGCGAGCGGCTCCTCGCCGCCTACCTGCGGGAGGTGCAGGCCGCCGTGCCACCCGACGACCACGTCGTGATCCTCGGCCCGGGCCCGGTCCACGCCCGGTTCGCCGCCCAGCTTCGCGCCGACGACCTCCGTCACCGGCGAACGCGCCCGGTCGAGGACGCCCCGGCGCCGCCCCTCACCGATCGCCAGCTGCGCGCCCGGCTCCTCGAGGCGGCCGGCGCCGCGCCCGAGCGGCGCCTGCCGCCGAACGCGACCACGGGCGGCGGACGCTGATCGACGACGGAGCGGGGGCGGGACCGCCTCGAGGGTCGCAACCCGAACGGGCCGTTCCGCCACCGAATCGCAATCCTTCGGCCCTCCCCGGTCGCCTGACCGGGGAGGACGCTCGGGCCGAGCAGCGCCCGCAGGAGGAGCCCTTCCGCATGGCCACCGCGGTGGAGATCCCGGCCGACACCCTGGCGTTAGGCGGCGCGGCGGACCCGGCCGGGGCAGGCCGGGCCGCGGCAGCGCCCTTCCAGCCCGTCCTCATCGACAGCGACCGGTGCAAGGGCTGCGGCCTGTGCGTCGCCGCGTGCCCGAAGGGGATCCTCGCCCTCGACGAGACGCGCGTGAACGTCCAGGGCTACCACCCGGTCCACCTCACGAATCCCGAGCTGTGCACCTCCGACGCCCATTGCGCGCGGGTCTGCCCGGATTGCGTCCTCGTGATCCTGGCCCGTCCCCGCCCGGCCCGCGAGGCGTCGTCATGACCGCCCAGCAGACGCCGGCCCACGCCGAGCGACCCGCCGTGCATCACCCGCCGCGCCGGCGGAAGCGCGTCCTCATGAAGGGCAACGAGGCGATCGCCGAGGCCGCGATCCGGGCCGGCTGTGACGCCTATTTCGGCTACCCGATCACCCCGCAGGCGGAGCTCCTCGAATGGATGGCCCGCCGGATGCCCGAGGAGGGGCGGGCATTCGTCCAGGCCGAGTCGGAGCTCGGGGCGATCAACATGGCCCTCGGTGCGGCCGCGACGGGTGCCCGTGTCCTCGTCTCGTCCTCGTCGCCCGGGATCAGCCTCATGGCCGAGGCCATGAGCTACATGGCCGGCTCCGAGGTCCCCTGCGTCCTCGTCAACGTCATGCGCGGCGGTCCGGGCCTCGGGAGCATCGGGCCGAGCCAGTCCGACTACTTCCAGGCGGTCAAGGGCCACGGGCACGGCGACTACCGGGTCCCGGTCCTCGCCCCGGCCTCGATCGCGGAGGCGATGGACCTCACGGCTGACGCGTTCGAGCTCGCGGAGCGGTACCGGACCCCGGTGATCATCCTGGCCGACGGGATCCTCGGCCAGGCGATGGAGCCCGTCGAGCTCAACTTCCGGGAGCCGCCGCGGGTCGCCGCCGACTGGGCGCTGACCGGCGCCGCCGGCCGGCCGCCCCGGGTGGTCCGCTCGCTCCACCTCAAGCCCGAGGACCTCGAGCTCCACAACCGCCACCTGCAGGCGAAGTTCGCGGCGATTGCCGAGCGCG
>FWPV01008071.1_pt1 | contig 18664 bp, 10 predicted proteins | sample 2228371 | NCBI WGS metagenome assembly FWPV01 (sample SAMEA103939776, study PRJEB20133) | metagenome
AGAATAAAAAATATAGCTTTAAGTGCAAATTTAAATATAAAGTTACTACCAAGCATAGGAAAATTAGTAAAGGAAGAAAAAATTACAGGACAACTTAAAGAGGTATCTTGTGACGACCTATTAGGTAGAAGAACATTGAAATTCTGTAGAGAGGCAGATAGAAAGCTTTTAGAAGATGAGTTGAGAGGGAAGAGGGTTCTTGTTACGGGTGCAGGTGGGTCTATAGGTTCAGAACTTTGCAGGCAGATTATTCAATTTAATCCTGCACTATTGGTTTTATATGAAAGATATGAAAATAGTTTATATGAATTGGAATTGGAATTAAGAAAAGAATTCCCGGTGCAAAAACTTTTGCCTGTTATAGGCGATATTAATGATACAGAAAAATTTAGAAAGGTATTAATACAAAACAATATTGAACTTATATACCATGCCGCTGCTTATAAACATGTACCGATGATGGAGCGTGAACCTATAGAAGCAGTACGTAATAATGTTATAGGAACGATGAACATAGCTAAACTTGCGATAGAAAATAATGTTGATAAGTTTGTATTCATTTCAACTGACAAGGCAGTTAATCCCACTAATATTATGGGAACTACAAAGCGGGTGGCAGAACTTATTGTGCAGGGATTGAATAATAACGGGACAAAGTTTATTGCTGTAAGGTTTGGAAATGTGATAGGAAGTAATGGCAGCGTGATTCCGCTATTCAAAAAACAAATTGCTGAGGGAGGGCCGGTAACAGTAACACACCCCGAAGTTTCTCGCTATTTCATGGCGATATCTGAGGCTGTTCAGCTTGTTCTGACAGCCGGTGCTATGGGTAATGGCGGCGAAATATTCCTGTTAGATATGGGTAAGCCCATCAAGATTGTTGATCTTGCAAAAGAACTGATTAGAAAACATGGTCTTGAACCAGGAAAAGATATCGATATCGTTTTTACTGGACTTAGGCCTGGTGAAAAGCTACACGAGGAATTATATTGGCAAGGAGAAGGAATTATACCAACGGAAAATAAAAAAATAACCATGCTTAGACCTAATGGTGCTTGTTGTAATAGTCTATTTCATAAAATCGATACATTGGAAAAATATACTACGAAAGGTGATACAAAGGAAGTGTTGAGATTGCTCAGGGAGTTAGTACCAGAGGCAAAGATTAGGGTATAATTTTGGTAGCATAATTTAGTCAGAAAGCTTTACTAAAGATAAGGAACAATATTTAGAAATTTCCTTAAAATGATTGTCTAATGAAAAAAGCATAAGTTTTTCATCATGAGCCAATATAGCAAGGATCATATCTACAGTACTAAAGATTTTTCCTTCACGGGCAGCTCTCTGACTTATTAGACCTGCTCTATAATAATGGGTGTGGGTTATTTCTATATAAGGAATGCTTTGAAACAATTGATCAAGGATTTGAAGCTCTTTATGAGTTTTAGCTCCCTGATAAAGTTCAATCATAATAGGTCCTGTATAACATGCTTGGTTAAGTCTAAGATATTCTTTGACCTTTATGGAAACGATAGAACCCTTCTTTCTAAAAAACTCGACCCAAACGGATGTATCTATAAGAACTTTATCGGACATGACGAGCTTTTTTCCAGGTGTCTTCAAATTGAAGCATCCCCTCTTGTTCCAGAACTTTTTCTATCTTTCTCAGGCGTATGTACTCACGGAGGGCAACAATAACTGTCTCTGTCTTGGTTCGGTATTCAGAGAGGGACATTGCTGTTTTAATAAGATCTTCAGGTATGTTCAAAGTTGTCTTCATCATACCTCCATTTTAAAATAAAATATACTTCTATTTTATAGCTAAAAAGATGTATTGTCAATTACTTTGAATTTTAAAATTATTGGATATGATAGAAAGTTTATTTCTTTTGATTACCTTTATCTGGCTATATTTCCCTGTAATTTCAAAAATGGTTTCTGAATGGTACAGCAACCCGAATCATTCACATGGGTTTATTATCCCTCTCATATCAATTTATTTTATATGGCAAAAGCGTGAACATCTTAAAGAGACGATTTTGAATTCAACTAATTGGGGAATTTTAATCTTAATATTAGGGCTTATCATTTACATTTTTGGTAATCTTGGTGCCGCATATACCACGATGAGGATATCGATGTTTATTGTTCTTGCGGGTATTATTATATTCGTCTTTGGCAAAGAATATTTCAAAGTTTTATCCTTTCCATTTTTTTATCTATTATTGATGATCCCTGTACCTTCTTATATATATGATACGGTTGCTTTTCCCTTAAAATTATTTGTCACAAAGTATTCGGTTTCATTCATGCAGTTTGTAGGAATCCCGGTTCTTCGTGAAGGAAATATAATTATGCTCGAAAACATAACACTTCAGGTTGTAGATGCCTGCAGTGGAATCCGTTCATTAACAGCACTTTTCGCGCTAAGCATAGCATTGGCATATTTAACACAAAAGACTAAATTAAGAAAAATATTGTTAGTGATTGCCATTGTACCAATTGCAATTATTACGAATGGTTTCCGTGTAGTTATGACAGGGATATTGGCTAAATCTTATGGTGGAGTGGTTGCTGAAGGTTTTTTTCATGAGTTTGCGGGTATAGGAGTTTTTATGGTTTCGGTAGTATTATTAATCGCTGTGGGCATTTTGTTAAGAGGGAAACGGTAACGTCCAAGGCTACAGGAACTTTATCGGTTTTAAAATGAGCAGTTACGTAAAATGGTTATGAAGCCAGCATCGGTAAAGTCTCTGGGTAATGTCTTTTACGAACAACCCAACCGATAGACGAAACGAGCATAGTAACCGATAGACGAAGATGGGAAAACGTATATACATTGTATTAGCCTTGATGATTTTAACAGGCATTTATACTAAATATTTTATTTTTGAGGAGGCAGTTTCTGCAAATGTATTGAAAAATTTCCCTCAAAGGATAGGCGAATGGCAAGGTTTAGCTGATCATAAGTTTGATGACAAGGTTATTAAAATACTTAAGCTCGATGATTATTTAAATAGGGATTTTTTTGATGGAGAAAAGGTGGTTTCCCTCTATATAGGATATTACAAGACACACAGAAACTTTGCTGAGATTCATACACCTGAACATTGTCAGGCTGGTGGGGGATGGGAGATTTTAAAGGAAAGGAAACGTGAACTTAATATCGATGGGGCAGGTAAAAAAATCAATTTCATCGAAGCCGTATATGAAAAAAATAAAGAAAAGCAAGTCTTTTTATATTGGTATCAGATAAATGGAAAGAGTATTACTAATTTCTTTCTTTATAAGCTAAGTGTAATTATTAAATCCATTATATATCATAGGTCTGATGCAGCTTTTGTGCGAATTTCTGTTCCTGTAGTTAACGACGATGTTGACGATGCCTTAAGAAGTGGTGAGAGATTTTTGAAGGATTTTGTGCCTGTCATAAATAGATTTCTGAAATGAAATTGATGTTGTTATGAATTGTATTTATAAAGTTTTAATATTGAGGCATTTGATGGTGTTACTGTTCCGATTCTGCCGAAGGCCGAGATAAAAGAATTGGAAAGAAGATCTTTAGTTTGAGGATATTAATAGAAAGGAGATGGCAGTGGTAAACATGCTAAGTAAAAGATTATTAATATTTACAATCTTTGCAACGATTATGTTTATTTTGAGCTGTAGTGGTGATAAAAATACTTCAGTGAAAAAACATTTTGAAAAGGGGCTTGCTTTTATAAAAGAGGAAAATTATAGAGGTGCAATAATAGAGTTTAGAAACGCCCTTGAGAAGGATCCTGATTTTGCAGATGCAAGGTATCAACTTGGTGTCGCATATTTTAAAACTGGACAGATTCAGCCAGCAGAAAAAGAATTCAAAAAGGCCATAAAACTTAATCCTTCACTCATCGAATCACATATTTATCTGGGCAAGATATATCTTTCAAAAGGGTATTTGGATAAAAATGAACTTGATAATTCAATTAAAGAATTAAAGACCTATCTGTATAAAAAACCTGATGACCCTGAAGCCCTTGAGATTATGGGTGCTGTATATGCAGAAAAAGGGGAATTTGATAAGGCATATTCTCTTATTGAACTGTCAATTAAAAAGGCACCGAGCAGAACATCGGCGTATATTACCCTTGCGAGGCTTTTTATTAAACAGAAAAATATACAGAAGGCGAGAGAAATTATCGAATCGGTCATTTCAAAGAATGAGAAAGACAAAGATGCTATCTATGTGATGTGCAGTCTTGAAAAGATGCAGGACAGAAATGACGAAGCAATCCGATGCTATCAGCGCATTGTTGAGATAGATAAAGAAGAGGAATTAAATGCATATACAGAGATTGGACTTTTACAGATTAGAAGCAAAAAGTCCGATGAGGCTTTAAAGACTGCAGAATACATTATCTCTAAGAATCCTAAAAGAGCAGAGGGATATTACATAAAAGGGCTTTCGCTTTACAGTAAGAGAGATTTTAAAGAAGCAATAACGAACTTTCAAATGGCTACTAAATACAATTCCGCACTAATAGGTGCTCATTATTTCTTAGGGCTTTCTTATTACATAACTGGTTATCTCGAGCAGGCATGGACAGAACTTCAAGAGGTAGTTAATGCAAGACCAGATATATCAGATGTACACCTTGTTCTGGGATTGATAAATCTGAGACGTGGTTGGTCGGACGAGGCTATAAAGGAGATCAACAAGGCAATAGAAAAGAATCCAAATAATGCGCTCGCTTATAATCTTTTGGGCACTGCTTATATGATTAAAAAGGAATACGATAAGGCATTAAAAGAAATGGAGAAGGCACAAGAGCTTGACCCTAATTTTGCTGATACCTATTTAAAACGTGGTAGATATTATCTGATGATAGGTGAAAACTCCACTGCCGAAAAAGAATTTAGGACAGCTTTAAAGATTAGCCCCGAGCAACTTGAAATAAGGGCAACTTTAATACTTTTTCTACTAAAACAGGGTAAATATGATAATGCTATAAAAACATGCAGAGAGGGATTAAAAAATGAACCTTCAGATGCTTTCTTACATAATCTTCTGGGACTTGCATATTTAGGTAAACGAGATACCCAATCTGCTATTAGTAATTTTGAACGTGCAATATCTTTAAATCCTCAATTTATTGCTCCTTATATGAATCTTGCTACACTCTATTTTTCAGAGGGAAAAAATGATATGGCACTTAAACAATACGATTACGCATTAAAGAATAATCCTGATAATGTTGAGGTTCTAATAGCATCAGCTTTGCTACTGGAGAGAATGGGGCGGGATAAAGAGGCTTTTGATAGATTTGCAAAGGCAAAATATACCGCACAACCCAAAGGTTTTATGGCACTCGCTGCATTTTATGTGAGAAAAAATGATTTTAAACATGGTATAGAAACACTTAAAGAACTCTTAAAAAGAAATCCTGAAATTATTGAGGCAAGGGATGAACTTGCTTCTATATATATTAAGAGGAAGAATTTTAAAGAAGCAGAAGCAGAGTATAAAGAGATAATAAGACTTACTCCAGACTCTCCATTCGGATATAACAGGCTTGCGGCACTTTATATAGGTGAGAATAGCCTTGAAAAGGCGATCTCCGCTATTGAAGCTTCTCTCAAGATTCGACCTGATCAGCCAGAAATTATAGCTACACTTGCAAGGACATATATCAAAAAAAATGATTTGACAAAGGCTGAAGAAGTAGCCAAACAGGCTATTACAAAATATCCTCGAAGAGGTTTTGGGTATCATTTAATGGGCGATATCCGTTACAAACAAAAAGACTATAATATAGCATTGCAATATTACGAAAAGGCTGAAAAGATGGACAATAAAAATTTCCTTTCGCCGACTGCAGCAGGAAACATCTATCTTTTACAAGGAAAAATGCAAAAGGCTGCTGAGGCATTTCAACGGGCTTTAAATATTAATCAGTTCTATACCCCAGCACTCAATAACCTTGCCTATCTTTATTCTGAAAAGATGGAAAGGCTTGATGAAGCATTAAAACTTGCTGAAAAGGCAAAGCAAATCTCGCCAAAAGATGGTGCTGTAACAGATACCTTGGGCTGGATTTATTATAAAAAAGGTGACTATGACAAGGCTATTTTATACCTGAAAGAAGCAGTATCTCTCTTACCCCAAGAACCTTCTGTAAGAGCTCATCTTGGCTTTTCTTATTTTAAGAAAGGTATGAGTACGGATGCAAAAAGGGAGCTTGAGTTTGCACTAAGATTAGCATCGAATTTTCCTGAGGTTGAGGAAACGAGGAAGATTTTAAAGGGGCTCGGTCAGTAATATCGAATGTCATGACTTATTAAACTCGCCTAAATACCGGATTTTCCAAATACCTGTAAATTTATGAATAAAGTGGGTTAGAGGCTAAATGAATCTTTTAAATCTTATATCAGTTATTAGCATTATAAGTTCTCTTACCGTTGCACTCTTTGTGCTTAGAAAAAACATAAAGGGTATCCCAAACATTGCATTTGCATTGGGAATGCTTTGTATCGGATTGATAGAATTTGGAGATTATATGTCATTAGTTGAAACACAGAGAGATTTATTTTATAAGCGGATAACCCTCATTGGTGAGTCACTGTTGCCTATATCTTGGCTCATTTTCAGCCTTACTTACAGTAGAAAAAATTATAAGGAAATTTCTTTATTCTGGAAATTGGCAATCTTAATTTCGATAGCACCGTTAATTTCAGTTGTCTCTTTACCGGCAGGATATTTCTTCAATTTACCTTATTTAGAAATAGAAGGGATGATCATCATAGATAAAATAGGCTATTACTTTTATCTATTTATACTGATTTATTCTGTTCTAATAATGGCAAATCTTGAAGAGACTTTAAGGTCATCGTCAGGCAGCATTAGATGGCGTATAAAATTTTTTATTATAGGTTGTGGTGGCATAATGGCTTCTCTTATTTATTATTATAGCCACGTGCTTCTTTACAGAATTATAAATATGAATTTGATACCAGTGAGAGAAGCTTTCATAATCAGCTCTATCTTGCTAATCACGATTTCACTTTTAAGACAGACATTTCAGAAAGAAGAAATATCTATTTCGAGAAATATTTTTTATAAGTCATTCACGCTACTTACAGTAGGCTTATATTTATTAGGTCTCAGCGTCTTTGGTGCAGGTATAAGGTATATCGATGAAGATTTTGGTCGATATACCTCTGTAATTTTATTATTTATAGGTTCCATAGTATTAATATCCTTTATATTATCAGAGCGAATCAGGAGGAGAGTTAAAGTCTTTATAGACAAAAACTTTTATAAGGATAAATATGATTACCGTGCTCAGTGGCTTAATTTCACTCAGAAGATCTCTTCTACAAAAACATTTGAGGAACTTTTATCTGCGGTACTCGAGACATTTGCATCAGCGATGGGTGCAACTTCAAAATCAATATGGCTTTATAATAAGTCATTAGATAAATTCATCAGGGCTGTCCCGCGTGACATAGTAAATCGTCAAATTAGTCTAAAAGGGTGTAGCAGCTTGATATCCTTTTTTAAAGAAAAAGGTTGGGTTTTTAATGTTAAGGATGAAGACTATAAAGAAATCATCGATGAGAATAGGGAATTTTTTGAAACTACCCGAGCCATGCTGGTTATACCACTTATGAATAATGGAGATATAATAGGTTTTGTAGAACTCGGTGGTTTTTTGAGCAATGAGATATATAGTTATGAGGATTATGATTTCTTGAAAACTCTCGCTAAACAGACGACTTTTGCAATTATGAAAGAAAGACTCGAAGAAGAACTTTTGGAATCACGTGAAATGGAAGCTGTAGGCAGAATTTCGTCATTTGTTATTCATGATATTAAAAACATGATATCTGCTATTTCTATGTCTGCTGAAAATGCAATCTATAATCTCCATGACCCTGAGTTTCAGAAGGATATGATTAAGATGCTTAAGAACACTTCAGAAAAGATGAAAGGGATGATTAAGAAACTTTCAGATATGACCCGAAGTAAAGAGATAATTTTTGAAATAAGAGATCTTGTTTCTCTCGTTCAAGAGACAGCAAATCCCTTTTGTAATGGAAAGACGAACTTGAAGATAGAATGTTCAGAAGAGCAGATCTTGTGCAGGATTGACAGTGAGGAAATAAAGAAGGTGTTCGAGAACCTTTTAATAAACTCGATTGAGTCGTCAAAAGATGGAGTTGCAAATATTACAATTAATATAGGAAAAAATAATGGAATGGCATGTGTTATTGTAAGAGATGATGGTTGTGGAATGTCCCCTGAGTATATAGAGAAGTATCTTTTTAAACCCTTCTATACAACTAAGAAAAAAGGCATAGGAATTGGTTTATATCAGTGCAAAAATATTATTGAAATTCACGGTGGAAGCATCCATGTACAAAGCACACAGGGTGTCGGAACAGAAGTCAGAGTATGTTTACCGCTAAATCATTGAAGAAACAGGGCAAAGGGCTAAGGTAACTGTTATGGAAAAATTACTTGTAATTGAGGATGATGAAGATATCGTAACTCAGCTTAAATGGGGTCTATCGAAAGACTACCGCATATTAATAGCAGAAGACAGGGAAAGAGCATTAAGTCTAATAAAAAAAGAGAAGCCAGCAGTTGTAACGCTCGACCTCGGCTTGCCACCCGAACCACACACTACAATCGAAGGATTTGAATGTTTAAAAGCTATTATTGAAGAAGCCCCAAATACAAAGATTGTGGTGATTACAGGAAATGACGAAAGAGAGAGTGCTTTGAAGGCAATCAACATGGGCGCATATGATTTTTATCAGAAGCCAATAGAAATACGAGAGTTGAAGGTAATTTTAAAAAGGGCTTTTCATCTCTACTATATAGAAGAGGAAAATAGAAGATTACAATCAATCGGTGAAGGTGGCGAAAGATTTGAGGGACTTATAGGAACATGTCCTCAAATGCAGGAAGTGTTCTCTATAATTAAAAAGGTTGCTGCTTCAGACGTGACAATACTTGTTACCGGCGAAAGCGGAACTGGCAAAGAGCTTGTTGCAAAGGCTATACATCAGAGAAGTACGAGAAAGAATGGACCATTTATACCTATAAATTGTGGAGGAATTCCTGAGACACTTATAGAATCAGAACTGTTTGGTTATGAAAAGGGAGCATTTACTGATGCAAAGATGCAAAGAATCGGTATAATCGAGAGGGCGAACAAAGGCACTCTTTTTTTAGATGAAATTAGCGAACTTCCAGTACATCTTCAGGTAAAGCTTTTGAGATTTCTTCAGGACAGAAAGATACAAAGGCTCGGTGGAAGGGAAGATATTGATATTGATACACGCATAATAGCTGCAACGAATATTGATCTAAGCGAGGCAATAAAAGATGGAAGGTTTAGAGAGGATTTGTATTTCCGCATTGGTATTATAACAATTCACTTACCACCACTTAGAGAGCGGGGCGATGACATTTTACTACTTGCTCACAATTTTCTAAACAGGTTGAATCGAATTTATAACAAAAAGATTAAGGGATTTAATAAAGAGGCTATAATAGCCTTGAAATCTTATGATTGGCCTGGTAATGTCCGAGAGCTTGAGAATAAGATTCAACGCGCGGTTTTAATAACCGATGACCAAATAATAAAACCTGAGGATTTGCTACTTGGCACATCAGGTTTAAGCATGCTTAATAATGAAAGGATCCCAACGCTCAAGGAAATCAGAGAAAAGATTGAATTTGAAATAATACACAAGGCATTAATTAAGAATGCATGGAATATAAGCAGAACAGCCGAAGAGCTTGGTGTCAGCAGACCAACCCTTCATGATTTGATAAAGAAATATGGAATAAGAGGTAGTGAATAGCCATTCTGAGGTAAAGCTGAAGAACTACCTGACGAAAAATGGAAGCATCTCCAATTCCGTGATGTATATGATGTTATTCCGAACTCGTTTAGGAATCTCTATCGGCAATTTTGGGCAAGATATCAATATTGCATTATACACATAAATAAGTTATTAAAAGAGTAGATCGAACTGAGGTTCAAATTCATGCTGATTGTTATATCCCGCTCTGGCAAACTCTATGTTCTGAGAATAAGAAAATAGATGTGTTGAGTCGATTAACATGTAATCATGCTTACTGCCTAAAAGTATGTTTTAAAATCATAAATATATTTTGTTTGCCTCATGCTTCTTACCTACTCCGTTGCACACCTTGGCCTTGTGCAGAGAAGCACCAGTTTCCTTGCATCAAGAACAGTGATCATACCATCTCCATCTAAATCACATCCTGGACAGGCGCTTGCAGGTTTATTTCTGTAGGTAAGGAGAATGTTCAGGTCATTTTGGTCAACATCGCCGTCTTTATCAAGATCTCCAGGGATTATTGAGTCAGGGTCTTCTCCCTCTTCACAATCATGGTCTATTCTGCCATCTCTTACCTTATCACAATATCCATCCCATCCGCCTGATGGACAATCCTGAGGGCAGGTACTGTAATTCTCAGGGATTCCACAGGAACCATCTCCGCATCTTGTCTCTTCAAAACTCAATCCCATAAGCTCGGTAACCTCAACTTCACTTCCGTCAGGAAGGACACAGAATGCCATTGATCGAGCAGTCTTTATTCCATAGCCGTTTATTGAGCAGTAACTATATTCCTCGGCAACCTCTCCAGCAAGAAACTTCCATCCATCGACCGTTGATCCATCAGGCAGGCGACACATGGCTAAATCACCAGCAGAGGAATGCTCGTTTACATACTCGTAGCCGAGGGCATTACAGTAAACAGCCGCAGGGTTCAGAAGGGCCTGAGATTTTGATGGAATAAGGATTAGAGCGATGAACATTAGTTGTAATATGAGACTCCTTTTCATTGAAAATCCCTGAATATACTCCCTATTTATGGTTCCCATATTACCCCCTCTACATAATAGGTCATCTCTTTCAGGTCACTGAATGGATGATTTTCATATGGAATATATGCATAGCCTCTTCCAGCAGGATAAGTCCTTGTATTCGTACCTGTCGACCAACCATTCCAATTAGCTCCCCAGCTATTTCTGATTATCCATGCTCCCCGGAAATCTCTGTCTTCATCCCCAATCGGTAAACTAAATTCTATATCATCGTCGTATCCAACGATTACAAAGGCATGCCTCCACGATCCTGAAGCAGTGGAAAGTGGACCGTGGCATATCAATGCCCTCTTAATTGCATCAACATTATTTGCTACCTTCTGGAATCTGTTAATGTTCCACCTTCCTTGATCAGTGCAAATACCACTGCAATCTACTGGTCTTGAACATTTATCGCAGCGCGGAAAGTTCTCGCTATCTATGGCGGTACATGCTTGTCCTGTGGGAGAACAACTTCCTCCACACACCGAAACACCCCATGAAGTTCGAGTGATACACCCCATTGACCGATATCCAAAACAATCCTCACTCACGATTCCATTGTTTCTAATAAAATCTAATGCGTTATAATGCCATCCACCCCAGCAGCTACTCTCACAGCCACAGTCTGAAACAAGATTCTGTTCTGATAGATCGAACCAGTCTGCATAACTATTGCCATGGGTCTCTGCATATGAGATTGTTGAACCTTCAACAGCACCCACTGCTGAGAATGCCCAACATGAACCACAACTTCCTTGATCTCTCACACCCCAGCAATAGACACATTCACTACTAACAACAACATCTATATGGTCTCGCCAGTCGAATCTTGCTGGAAGGGTCTGTATATCACATTGTCCGCAGGGTGCGCATAATCCACCACAGTCCCTTGCAAATTCATAAGGTCCCTGATATTGATCGTTGCAATCACAGGCATCGCCTTCTCCATCGTTATCCCAATCAGCCTGGTCAGGATTCGCCAGGGTCGGACAATTATCACATCCATCAGGGATGCCATCTCCGTCTGCATTAGGACCAAAAGCTAAAGGATTGGTATCTTTTGCATTTGGACATCCGTCCCCATCAATATCATCGTCAAGTCCATCTCGTATCCCATCGCCATCTGTATCAAAATCGCATCTTGCTGTAACAGGTATTTCTATACGAGGCTCATCAGGGTCATTTGAAGAAATGACCAATGTCACATCATAAGAAAGGTTTGTATCGCATCCGTCAGATTTATAGAATGTAACAGTGATACTACATGAGCCACCTCTGGGTATTGGATCAACACAGGTATTTGACTGGTTGAAATAGGGAACAATGTTCCAGAGACCAGTTATGAAGATGTTATCTATAGTCAGGGATGTACTCTGCAGACCTCCAATATTTGAGACTGTAACGCTTCCTGATCCTGTTCTGCCCACAATTACCGTTCCAAGGTCAAGTGCTGTGGGTGATACATCTATATCAGGCACAGGCGGTTCGACCTGCCAGACTCCATAGCCTGAAAGAGTGATGTTCAGAACTGGCTCATCAGTGTCGTTTGAATTAATAATAAGCGTGCCGCTCAAGGAGCCTGATCTTAGAGGACTGAAGGAAACAGTGATAGTACATCCAGTCCCAGGAGGTATCGACCCACTGCAATTATTAGTCTGGCTGAATGTGAAAGCAGGTCCCGTTATGGATATCTCAGTAATTGAGAGGGCTTCCATACCCCTATTGCTCACAATCAGCTCACTCGATGCCGAACTTCCTATAGGCACATTACCAAAATCGACCGTTACCGGCGAAACATCTATATCAGGAGGTCCTGGCTGGCCAGTCACGTCCACTCCAATTCCTGAGAGGACTATGTAAACTTCTCCTTCATCAGGGTCATCAGATTCAATTATCAGATATGCTGTATGTGAACCCTGGGCAGCGGGCTTGAAGTTAACACTGATGGTGCAGGTATTGCCGCCTGTAAGAGACCCTGTGCAATCGTTTGCCTGACTGAAATTTTGGGAGCCTGATATATAGATTGCACTGACATTGAGGGTCGCTTCTGTGGTGTTAGAGACAATTACCGTTAATGTTTCTTCTGTTTCAACCGTAACATCTCCAAAATCCAATTCTGATTTTGACGCCTCGATATCAGGGGTAGGAGGCTGAGGGAATGCTACTCCAGAAACAAAGACATCAGGTTCACCGTTATTATCTTCCGGCAGAGGTACAAGATTGAATGCAGATGATCTATATACTACAAAGCGTCCATCTGCACTGATAACAGGATTTGAGCTGCCGGCATTAGCCCCATCTCCACAGGGGCAAAGGTTTACACGGATGGTCTGTCGTGTAACAAGGTCATGGACAAAGATATCTGTTACCCCATTCGTGTCATTATCTACAAGATTGTCTCCATCTGACTCGAATGTTATGAACCTTCCGCCTGCACTTATGGTTGGATTTAATGAGTATCCATTGCCTTGAACACCACTTGATGAAACACTCACCAAGTAAGTTTCATCTGCAAGGGTATCCCTAACATAAATATTGCTTTCTGACTCAAATACAACATACCTGCCATTTGCTGAAACGGACGGATTACTTCCATGCAATTCCGTTCCTGAAGATGAAATATCAACCCTCTTGCTGACTCCATTAGACCTGTTATAAAGATAAACGCCTCGAGTGGATTGAATGTTGTACCTATCATAACACTCAAAAGCAACAAATTTACCATCAGGGGTTATAGAGGGCTGCCGGCAATCATAGGTATTTGGAATACCAATTCCTTCTTTACTTATACGAGAATACCCATAACCTGTAGGACTTAAGCTTTCTATACTAGTAATATAAATACTCGAATAACGTTTATAATAGTACGCAGGATCAGATGGGTCATCATGATTACACGTGAAAGGTAGTTTACAGTATAAGATTCCTGAATAAGCCACATGAGTGTTTCCAATACTGACATCATAGTCTGGACTTACTCCACTTTGCACACTACCCCAGATAGGGTCTGTATACATCGTGGGTTTTATAAAAAACTTCTCCTTTGCTTGCCTGTCAAAAAGAGTTACTGAATTGTATGCTACATATCTACCATTAGGGCTAATAGTGGGATACATGAAATATTCGTCATCAATTCTTTCTCTCTCTTGGGTGTTCCTGTCATAGACAACGGAAACCTGATGGGCTACTACATAACGACCGTCTGCACTGATAGACGGGTTTGACCCGTTGCTTAATCCAGTCAATCTCTCGGTATGGTGTTCACATGTGCCATCAGTTTCAGTAGTCACCGTAATAGATGGTCCATTACTGCTCCAGTTTCCAAATTTATCTCCTGCCTCAACCTTAAATGTGTAAGTAGTTCCAGGCACTAAACAACTCAGATAAATGCTGGTTTGTATCCCTTGAGATGGTTGAGTAGGTCCTCGTTCAATCGGGATCAGCCCTCCTTCTCCACCCTCTTCTTCTTCCCACCACTCTGGGCAAGGAGTTGAATAAATAACCGTATCTCCAATATAAACCTTGTAGCATACATCTCCACATTCATCAGTTGCCTCTGGCCAGCTCAGGGTAAGACTTGTGGATGTCAAATCCTCAACTGTTAGGTTAGCCCCAAAAGGCCACTGGGGTGCATTATTATCCAGGCTTAAGGATAGATAGAGACAGCTCACCTGGTCATCTTCATCTACAGCGCAAACACTAAATTCATTGATGGAACAATAATCAATTGTCACATCATAAGAAAGGATATCCGATGAAACCTCATCGATAAGAGTCCCCCTCCGATAGATCCTATAGCCAGTCACCCCCTCATCATCTATGGCGCCCGGTGACCACACAAGGGTGAGACTTACATCTGTAATATTTTCTGGCCGCAGCTCCACTCCTTCAGGCCACTGAGGAGGATTGGAAGGGGTCGTTATTGTAACAGAGGGACCATTTGAAGAAAGATTCCCTTCATTGTCAAATGCCTCTACTTTAAAGGTATATTGGGTTCTGGGTGTAAGGTTCTCTAATGTATAACTACACACATACTTACCTGCTAGCCACGAATAGGAGCAAATATCGTTTGCAAGTTCAAGCAGGGGGTTAGAATTTGCAAAAAGTCTGTACCCTGAGACACCCACATTGTCAGTAGCAGCCACCCAGTAAAGATTTACGGATGTGGAAGTAATATTACTTGCATTAAGGGTGCTTCCAGATGGCCATGTGGGCGGTTGCCGGTCAAGCTCACAGGCATCTCCGATGCCATCGCCGTCCCTATCTTCCTGTCCTCGATTTGAAGTATTGGGGCAATTATCTCTATTATCAGGTATCCCATCTCCGTCTCTGTCAGGTATCTGTGTTCCCTCGCAGGCATCACCGATGTCATTTCCGTTAGAGTCTGCCTGGTCAGGATTTAGGGTGTATGGGCAGTTGTCCTGTGCATCAGGTATTCCATCTCCATCCCTGTCCTCACCACCCGGCAAGGTGGGGCAACTGCTATCAGCGGTATTATCAAAAAGGTTGTTCCACGCCAGGGCCTTGTAATACTGGTGAGAATCAAGAGTGGTTCTTAATGGATAATTATTAGCTTCACTGATAGAGCCGAGTTGCTGACCGTTATTGGTGCTATAAAATCTTGTTCCATAATAATTTATGGCAGCTACATCCCCACAGCGGCTGAACGACCAGCCAGCACCACCAGATGAAAAAACTTCTGTAATGACAGGATTATCATTGCCCATGAGGTTAACAAGATTAAAGGTTGATGTATTGGTCCCTGTGGTGTAGACATAAGCAAAATTAGCATCAAAATATACGGTCTTATTCGTGGATGGGTCTCTATATCCGTTGTCTTTTACAAACCCCCATGCCACACCTCCAAGCTTATCACCTTCATATCCGATAGAGACAGAAAAAGTAATGTTCTCCTGATGAAACCTCTCTTGACCTGTTTCTGCGTCTATGACTGTGATAGAAACGTTGTTTCCTGACAGACCTGAATAAACGAGGTAATTCCCATGAGGACTAAAAAGAACAGAACATTGAGAACAGGAAAAGTTCGTGTTGAATAGTTCTGTCCCATCAATTGTTTTATAAAGAGATAAGAAAAGGGTAGAACCCGAGTAGTAAAAATATACAAACCTTTCTCCATCAGGGCTGAAACCCCAACCATCATGAGTTTCTCTTGAGATGGTGAAGATAACATTATAATTATACTGATCAATGATCTCCCTGATCTCAATTGTATATGTCGAAACGACTGCATGGTACTTATCGGTCCCTGTATCAATCGGTACCTTACAACGTTCAAGCCCGTTTACATAATCACCTGTTTGTTTGCAATCACAATCAATTCCCCTTCTTGGTTCGGCTGACACTACGCGTGGCAGGAATAATATAAAAACAAGGAATAAGGATAAACAAAGACCCATCACCCTTTTGTAATCTGTCGTCTTCACATTACACGCTATCTTGAAACTAAAATACTGACTCTTAACTCGCCTGTCTTTTCGTTCTTACTCCGTTACGCATCTGGGTCTGGTGCAGAGGAGCACAAGTTTTCTTGCATCAAGCACGGTAATCACGCCATCCCCATCAAGATCACACTGAGGACACTCACTGGCAGGTTTATTCCTGTAGGAAAGGAGAATGTTCAGGTCATTCTGGTCAACATCGCCGTCTTTATCAAGATCGCCAAGAACTGCTTTTATTTCTACATAAGCACTATCTAACCCTGTTAACCCGTCATTATCTGTTACTCTAAGTCTGACTGTACCGGTAAATGCAGTTGACCATGTATGGGTTATTGTTGACGAAGAGGTACTTTCATCATAAACTCCATCATTATTCCAATCCCATTCATAAAGGACGATGGTTCCGTCTGGGTCATAGGAGCCACTGGCATCAAGGGTTATCGGGGTTCCTGCATTTCCTGAGTAAGGTCCACCAGCCTTCGCAATAGGGCTCTGAAGGGCAGTCTCTACAGCCTCTAATATTGCCTCTACAACATCTCCAGCAGTAGGTGCATAAAAAACTTTTCCCCCTGTTTCTTCAGCAATTCTTTCTGCATAAGCTTGAGCAATTGGGTCCCAGCCTATAAAGACGGGATAAATAACAGCTGGGTCTACAGCTTCCGCTGCGTTTTTAACATCAGTCATGGTATATCGAGTGAAAGGTTCAGGGTCATGAGGGTAAGAATCAGTCATTAAAATAATTACCTTTCTGACACCCTTTCTCCATTTACCTAAATCTTCAGTATTGATTGATCTAATTAAAGCAGAATAAATAGATTCTGGCCAGTCCATACCACAAAGAGGTGTAAGGCTGTTTATTGCATTTATAATTGATGTTTTATCAGTGGAAAATGGAAGAACAGCCCGATAAGGCCAATCACCGGCAGGGTTCCAGTAATCACCTTGTTTACAGCCATATGGGTGAACCGGAAAATCTTGGAAATCAACAACTGCAATTCTCCAGTCAGAAACTTTAGAAGATATTTCATCCACTATAGCTGCTGCTGAAGCTTTGACTGCATCAATATCATCCCACATACTTCCAGTGACATCGATGGTGAAGATGAGATCAAGACGGGGTTCAACTTCAAATGTGATGATATCTGATCTTGTTGTTGAACCTGTTGCCCGAACTTCAAGTGTATGATTTCCAAGGGCTAAGGAAGTACAATCCCACTCTTGTGTTTCCCATAAATATGAATTGGGTCCGCCAACACGGCGGACTGGTGACATTTGATACCATTCACCAGTCCCATCTATTCTATATTCAACTTTAGTAACTGGATTTTTATCAAAGACTAAAGCTCTTATCGGACATTGATGATATTCTATCGATCCATAAATACCTAGAGAGTGTACTTTATAAGCATAAGGATTGTTGCCTCCCAAATTTTTATCTATGGGAGTTGTGATTAGCACAATGGGCCATTGATCTATTGTTACAGGATTAACAGAAACGCCATCGTTGTCGACAGCAACAATGGCATATTGACTACGCTGCCATAAAGAACCAACATTAAGATTAAGTGTATTATTTCTAAAATTTTCTCCATAATTATGTGTATGTCCATAACCATAAAGGGAAACTTTATAATTTTGAAGCAATGAAGCAAATTCAGCTCTCCCTACTATTAAATTATCTATAGGATGGTGTCCAAAGACAAAGGTAAGATTAGCATCATTATGACTTCTTAAATTATTTTCAATGAAATCTCTTTCAGTCTCATTAAGCTCCGCAGGGCATCCAAAAAGCCCATCGTTTATTGGATCTGTATAACCAGGGTGAGGAGTGGCAACATTTATAAAATGATATTGACCAAAACCTGGTGTATAAACCCATGATCGTTGCGTTTGATTTATTGCTCTTCCTTGAATAGAATTTGCTAAGTAAAGTGCTAAAGGTGTACTCTCCCAATATTGATCATGATTCCCGGGAGCATCAGAATAAATACTAATATTCATACCTCCATTATCAACAATTATTTGTCTATACTCATCCCATTGTCCCTGATGATCACAAGGCCAACCTCCAGTTAGTGGATTACATCTAAGGTGGTCAGTTAGATCACCTGTATTTATAATAAATAAAGGATTTATTATCCTATACGCATCTGTTACAAACCAATTCAAGCGGTCTCTATCTTCGTTTGTAAGCGGGATACCAATATGAGTATCTGATATTATTGCAAACCAAAAGAGATTAGTATTGTCTTTGCTGTAATATGCTCCTTCAGGGTTACCAGCAGTTGCTACCGAAGATATCCATAGAAT
>FWPV01008072.1_pt1 | contig 18663 bp, 15 predicted proteins | sample 2228371 | NCBI WGS metagenome assembly FWPV01 (sample SAMEA103939776, study PRJEB20133) | metagenome
GCCTGGGGGTGGGTTGTGACGCGGGCGGGGGCGGGGCGGCGCGTTTGACGGGTTGCAGCTGCGGGTCGGCGGCGTTCCATTGGGCCACCGGTTTAGATTTTGGGGCGCTGTCTGAGAGGGTGATTCCGCTGGCGGGTTCGTATACGTCAAACTCGGTGCGGATGTCATCCACCAAAATTTTGGGCGGCTGCGAACTGGCATCGGCTTTGCCGATGACGAGGATGACTTTGCCTTCTTCGCACAGGGGGCGGAATTTTTCCCAGGTGCGGGGGAAGAGGACAAGTTCGATGGTACCGGTCAGGTCTTCGATGGTGACGAAGCCCATCATTTTTTCGGTTTTGGTGCGGTAGGGGCGGGCCGAAACCACCATGCCGGCCACGCGCACGGCTTCTTCGTGCAGCACGTCGGGCAGGGTGCTGGCGGTGTAACTGACGGCGCGGGTGAGCTGCTCGGCAAAGGGGGCCAGCGGGTGGTCGGAGATATACATGCCGATGAGTTCGCGCTCCCAGTTGAGCATTTCTTTGCGGTCTATTTTGGCGTCTTGGGGCAGGTGGATGGACTGCGGCTGGATGCCCGTGGTTGCGCCAAAGAGCGACATTTGACCGGCTTCGGCGGCGCGGAAGGCGCTGGCGCTGGCGGCCATGATTTGGTCAAGGGCGGCCAGCAGAGCCGGGCGCGGGCCGAACATGTCGAGCGCGCCGACTTTGATGAGGCTTTCGATGGCGCGCTTGCCCGCTGCGCGCAGGTCTACGCGGTTGATGAAGTCGTTGATGCTGGTGAACGGGCCGCCTTGCTGACGGGCCTTGACGATGATTTCTACCGGGCCTTCGCCTACGTTTTTTACCGCGCCCATGCCAAAGCGGATGGCGTGTTTGCCATCTGGCAGGTCTTCGATGGTGAAGTCCAGTTCGCTGTGGTTGACGCTGGGAGGCAGCACATCAATGCCCATGCTGCGTGATTCGGCGACGTAGAGGGTAACTTTGGCCGTGTCGTTGCGGAAGACGGACATGAGCGCGGCCATGTATTCGGCGGGGTAATGGGTCTTGAGGAAGGCGGTTTGCACCGAGACCAGGCCGTAGTCGGCGGCGTGGCTTTTGTTGAAGCCGTAACGGGCGAATTGTTCCCAGTCTTCGAAGATGGCGGTGGCAGTTTCTTTGTCCATTACGCCGCGTTCGACGGCGCCTTTGATGAATTTTTCTTTGTTTTTGGCGATTTTGTCGGCCATCTTTTTGGAGATGGCTTTGCGCAGGTCGTCTGATTCGGAGCGGGTGAACCCGGCGATTTCGACGGCGGCGCGCATGATTTGTTCCTGGTAAACTGGGATGCCATAGGTATCGCTGAAGATCGGTTCGAGGGCAGGGTGGCGGTATTCGATGGGTTCTTCGCCGTGCATGCGCCGGATGTAAGACGGGATGAAGTCCATGGGGCCGGGGCGGTAGAGCGCGACCATGGCGATGATGTGGTCGAGGGTTTTGGGCTTCATTTCGACCACCCAGCGGGTCATGCCGCCGCCTTCCAGCTGGAAGACGCCCGCGGTTTTGCCTTCGCCAAGCAGTTTGAATGTTTCGGGATCGTCGAGCGGGATGTTGTTCAGATCGTATTCAATGCCGTGGCGCTTTTTGATCATCTCGCATGCGCGGGCCATTACGGTGAGCGTGGAGAGGCCAAGGAAGTCCACTTTGAGCATGCCCATGCTGTCGAGGATGCCCATTTCAAACTGGGTGACGGTTTTGATGGGTGATTCTTCTGAGCCAGATGTGGGGCGGTGAATGGGCAGATATTCGGTGAGGGGTTTGTCGGAGATGACCAGCCCGGCGGCGTGCGTGCCGGCGTTGCGCACGACCCCTTCCATGTGGATGGCGGTATCTATCAGGGTTTTGACTTTGGGGTCAGAGTCGTACAGGGCCTTGAGGTCGGGGACTTCTTCGAGGGCTTGCTTGAGGCTGACAGGTTTGCCAGGGATGTTGGGCACCAGTTTGGCGACTTTGTCCACTTCGGGGATGGACATGTTCATCACGCGCCCTACATCGCGCAGGGCGCCGCGCGCGGCCATGGTGCCAAAGGTGATGATTTGGGCCACTTTGTCGTCGCCATATTTTCGGGCGGCGTATTCCAGCATTTCCACGCGGCGGTCGTCGCGGAAGTCTAAGTCAATATCGGGCATGGAGATGCGCCCGGGGTTGAGGAAGCGCTCGAAGAGCAGGTGATGTTCGATGGGGTCTACCAGGGTGATGAACAGGGAGTAGGCCACCAGCGAGCCAGCCCCCGACCCGCGCGTGTTGTACCAGATGCCGTTTTCGCGTGCGAAGCGGCACAGGTCCCATACGATGAGGAAGTAGGCGTTGAAGCCCATCTGGTCAATGACGCCCAGTTCAAAGTCGAGCCGTTCGCGGATGACCGGGTCGTTTTTGCGGGGGCCGTAGCGCTTTTCCAGCCCTTCTTCGCACAGGCGGCGCAGGTAGGTGGCAGGGGTGTAGCCTTCGGGTACGGGGAATTCGGGCAGGTGATAGCCCTTGAAGCCCAGGTCTACGTTGCAGCGTTCGGCAATTTCGAGGGTGTTGGTGAGGGCTTCGGGAATTTCGGCAAACAGACGGCTCATCTCTTGCGGCGAGCGCAGGTAAAAGGTTTGCGACTCGTAGCGCATGCGGTCGGGGTCGTCGAGGCGTTTACCGGTCTGGATGGCCAGCAGAATGTCCTGGTAGGTGGCGTCTTCGGGTTCGATGTAGTGTACGTCATTGGTAGCCACGAAGCGGGCCGAGTATTTGGCGCCAAGTTCGACCAGTTTGCGGTTGAGGTCGGTAATTTCTTTGATGTTGTGTTGTTGTAATTCGACAAAGAAGCGGTCTGGTCCAAAGACGTCGTAGTACCAGTTCATGCGGCGCACGGCTTCTTCGGGGCGTTCTTCGATGAGGTAGCGCGGAATTTCGGCGGACATGCAGCCGGTGGTGGCAATGAGCCCTTCGGCGTGTTGGGCCAAAAATTCGTGGTCAATGCGCGGGTAGTAGTAGAAGCCCTCCATTTGGGCGGCGGAGGTGATTTTGAGCAGGTTTTTGTAGCCGGTTTCGTTTTCGGCCAGCAGCAGCAGGTGGGTAGATTTTTTGTCCAGTTTGCTGTCGCGGTCGGTCATGCGGCGGGCGGCCATGTAGGTTTCGACGCCGATGATGGGTTTGATTCCGGCTTCTTTGGCGGCGTTGTGAAATTCGACCACGCCATACATGGTGCCGTGGTCGGTGATGGCCAGGGCGGGCATGTCCATCTCTTTGGCGCGTTTAACCAACTTCTTGATGTTGCTGAAGCCGTCGAGAAGTGAATAAACTGTGTGGGTGTGCAGGTGAACGAAGGACATGGGTGGTGTGCTCGTGAAACGGTGAGGAATGACGCTTTTAGGGTGGTTGTGCGCCATTGCTGACCAGCGAGGCTGCAAGGTGATTATAGCACGCAGTCCCTGCAGCATTTCGCTGGGCTTTGCTGGCGAGTGGATAAATCAAGCAAGGGTTATGAGAAACCCTGCATGGAGCATATTGATATCAACAGGCAGGACAAACGCTAGCGTTTGTCCTGCAAAAGAAGCAGTGGAATTATTCGCTAGCCCAGGATTTCGCCACTCCCCTTTGCTGGCAAGATGTGAAAGGCTTGCAAGGGCGCAAATGAAAAGGGCGGGCTGTTGCAGCCCGCCCCAGCCGTGTTGCGGGGTCAGGCGGCAAGCGGTTGGTTATAAAGGTTTTGCTTAATTTGAATGACCCGGCGGCGCAGGCGGTCATCACGTTCGAGCATGTCGGAGATTTTTTCGATGGCGTACATGACGGTGGTGTGGTCGCGCCCACCCAGGGCGTCGCCAATTTGGGGCAGCGAGGCGTTTATTTCCTGGCGCAGCAGGTACATGGCAATCTGGCGCGGCAGGGCGACTTCGCGCGAGCGGTCGCGGCTGAGGAGTTTTTCTACGCTCAGGTCGAAGGCCAGGGCCACCTGTTCGACCACGGCGGCGGGGGAGATTTCGCGGCGTTGAGGCAGCAGGTCGGACAGGGCGACATCTGCCAGGTGTTCGTTGAGGGCGACGCCGCTTAGTTCGGCAAAGGCAACAACGCGGTTGAGGGCGCCCTCTAGTTCGCGGATGTTGGATTGGACGCGGCGAGCGATGGTTTCGATGATTTCTTCTGGTACGGCGCGCCCGGCCCGTTCGGCTTTGGCGCGCAGGATGGCCAGGCGGGTTTCCAGGTCGGGGGGTTGGATGTCGGCGGTGAGGCCCCACTCGAAGCGTGAGCGCAGGCGTTCTTCGAGCGTGACAAGTGACTTGGGCGGCCGGTCGGATGAGACGATGATTTGCTTGTCTTGTCCGTGCAGGGTGTTGAAGGTGTGGAAGAATTCTTCCTGGGTAGATTCTTTGCCTGCAATGAACTGGATGTCGTCAATCAGCAGGACATCGGCCGAACGGTATTTTTCTCGAAAGGCCGGGGTGGTGTGGGTGCGAATGGCGTTGATGAGGTCGTTGGTGAATTCTTCGCTGGAGACGTAAAGGACGTTTAGCCCGCGCGCGCTGCAGGCATTGCCAATGGCATGCAGCAGGTGGGTTTTTCCCAACCCTACGCCGCCGTACAGGAAAAGCGGGTTGTAGGCGCGGGCTGGGTTTTCGGCTACGGCCAAGGCGGCGGCGTGGGCCAGACGGTTGTTTGAACCAACCACGAAGTTTTCGAAGGTATAGCGGGCGTTCAGGTTGGTGGGGCGGGGCCGGTTGACGGGAACGGTTTGGGGAGCAGGTTCCGGCTGGATGGGGTCTTCGACTGTGTGAAGCGGCTCTGCGCCAAGCACCACAAACTCCACGCTAATGGGGCCTTCCAGCATGCCAGAGAGCAGCGTGGTGATCTTTTCCAGCAAGCGGCTTACCAGCCAGTCGCGGGCAAAGGCGTTGCGGACGCCAATGGTCAGTTTGCCGTTTTGGTAGGAAACAACCTGGGTATCGCGGACCCATGTATCGAAAGATGCGCGGGGCATCTCCATTTCTAATTGTCCGAGCACAGATTGCCAGACCTGCGGTGCGTGCATAAACAACTCCGACGATGAGATGATGTTGTGGGGCGACTCCTTTTCGCCTGTGCATAGCCCCATAGGGACAGGTGAAAGTAAGCCCGTCGCTTGCGCAACGGGAGGGGTCGTTTGTTTGTTTTTCGCTGTACTACTCAGGGATCAGGACACGCGGGCTGTTGTGGTGTCTCTTATTCAGGTAAGCCCATTCTAGCAGAAAGGGCAGTGGTTTGCCACACGACAAACCTACGACTGCCTAAAAACTTAGGCTTTTTTAAGAAGCATAAACCTTAAGGATTGCGGTTAGCGACGGCGTGAGCGCGCAGAACATTTGTTTCAGCCAGTTGTTTATATCCCTGTGCCGCATACCCCCATATATGGGGTTTTTATCCGCTTTTGGGGCAGGGGCGGCATATAAACCTTAATAAATTCAGTTCAAAAAATAAAGTTTTTGAACAGGCGTGAAACACGTCAATTTGGGATTCCTATACGCCAGCGCGCTTGTTGGTTGGGTAGGGGTACGGCTGTTATGGTTACGCAATGCAGGCGCGCCGGGTGTGTTGGGTGGGTTACGTTTCGGGGGAGGGGCGCGGCACCCAGGCCAGGATGGAAGTGCCCTCGCCAATGACCGAGCAGATTTCTACATCGCCCCCAATGTTGCGCGCGCGGGTGTAGATGTTGGATAAGCCATGCCCAAGCGTCATGGTCATTTTGGACATGTCGAAGCCGCTGCCGTTGTCGCGTATTTCGAGCATAATGCGGCTATCGGTTTTCCACACGTTCACGTCTACACGGGTGGCGTTGGCGTGTTTGGCTACGTTGGCCAGGGCTTCCTGGCAGATGTGGAACAGAGCCAGGGCGTGACTTTGCGGCAGGTCGGCAACGTCTTCTGGGTTGCCATTTAGGTTAGATTCGTTGAGGGTGTTGGCGCGATATTCGCTCACCAGGCGCTTGAGGCCGTTCATCAGGTTTTCGTCGCCTAATTGGCGTGGGCGCAGGTCGAGGATGTAAGAGCGCAGGTCGCGAATGACCTGGTTGAGTTCTTTGATGGCGTGCTGAATGCGGGCCTGGGCGTGCTTGGGGTCTTCGTCGGTGAGTAGTTTGGCGTGTTCGAGCACCAGCCAATTGCCATAAATGGCTTGGATGATGCCATCGTGCAAATCCATGCCAATGCGGTCGCGCTCTTCGAGCACAGCCAGGCGGCGGGCGTTGTTGTGCAGGCGGGCATTTTCGATTGCCAGCCCGGCTGTGGCGCACACGGCCAGCACGATTTGAATGTCGTGGTCATCGAAGGCGTTGGCGCTGCGCGTGACGGCGCTAAGAACGCCGACCACACGTCCGCTGGATGTGAGCGGGAAGGCCACCGCCTGGCGAAAACCGGCTTTGATGATGGCCTCGCGCAGGAAGCGCCCGTCGGCGGGCAGGTCGCGGGCAATGATGGCTTCATTTTTTTGGGCAGCCAGCCCTACCAGACCTTCACCCAGCCCAAAATGCGTCCGAGACCAGAACGCTTCAGCGGCATCGCCGCGGTGCAGCACCAGGTTGAGGGTTTTCTTTTCTACTTCATCCAGCAAGAAAATTTCGCCCGCTTCGACGTTCAGGTAGTTCATAACCAGCGCGAGCGTTTTGTTGAGGATGTTTTCCAATTCCAGCGAGGCGGTCAGCACAGCGCTGACGTTATTGAGCAGGGCCAGGTCTTCATTGCGGCGGGTGATGGCCCGGTCGCGTTCGCGCAGTTCTTCGTACAGGCGCGCGTTTTGAATGGCGACCGCCGCATAAGCAGCTAACATTTCAATGATGGCTTCGTCGTCTTCGGTAAATTCAGGCGCGCCAATTTTATTGGTAAGGTAAATTTGCCCCAGTTGTGTCTCGCCCTGGCGGATGGGTACGCCCAGAAAAGCGTGCATTTCAGGGTGGTTTTTTGGAAAGCCCGATGAGCGGGGGTGCGCGCTGATTTCGGGAATGCGGATGGGCGCCTGGGTATTCATCATTTCGCCAATGAGCCCGCGCCCCAGCGGCGGGTGGGGGATGCGTTTTATTTCCTCTGGGCTTATGCCGACGGTGATAAACTGCCTGAGCCGCCCATTTTCGTCTAACACCCCTAACGCGGCATAACGTGCATTAACCTGTTCGAGCGCTACGGTCGCGATGCGCTCTAGCAGCGTTTCCAGCGAAATATCCCTGACCAATTCCAGGCTGGCGCGGTGCAGGGCAACCAGCCGCTCCTCCAATTGCTGGCGAGTAAGTAACATTAAATGCTCCTTTCCTTCAATTCTATCTCCCTAGTCCGAATTGTCAAGTTGATAGATTTTGCCAGCGCTTGAGGCTAGAATAAGATGGTACGCTTGCATCGAAATTTTGCAGATTTCTACTGAGGAAAATTTATGACCACATCTCGCATTGCCGGATTTTACAATTTGAGCCTGGATGAACGCCGCGCCCGCGTGGCTGAAGCCGCCTGGCTGGAGCAAAACGACCTGGACCCGTATGTGTCTAATGGCGGCCTGACGCCAGATGCTGCCGACCACATGATTGAGAATGTGATTGGAACGCATGCGCTGCCGCTGGGCATTGGGCTTAATTTTGTTGTCAATGGGCGCGACGTGTTAGTGCCAATGGCAGTTGAAGAACCTTCGGTGGTGGCTGGCACGTCATTTATGGCAAAACTTGCCCGCGCGGGCGGTGGTTTTTTCACTTCTTCTACCGAGCCGCTCATGATTGGGCAAATGCAGGTGATTAACATCACCAATTTGCACGAGGCGCGCTACAAAATTTTAGAGAAAAAAGCCCAACTGCTGGCCGAGGCCGACCAGATTGACCCGGTGCTAAAAAAGTTTGGCGGCGGCGCAAGAGACCTGGAAGTTCGAATATTCGAGGATTCGATAATCGGCGGCTTTCTCGTCATTCACCTGATTTATGACGTGCGCGATGCCATGGGCGCAAATGCAGTCAACACCGCGTGCGAGCGGCTGGCCCCGCGCATCGAAGCGATCACCGGCGGCAAGGTGCACCTGCGCATCCTTTCCAACCTGGCCGACCGGCGCATTGCCCGCGCACGCTGTACTGTGCCAGTAGCGCAACTGGCCTTCGACGATTTCAGCGGCGAAGCCGTGCGCGATGGCATTATTGCCGCTTATGCCTTTGCCGCGGCCGACCCCTACCGCGCGGCCACCCACAACAAGGGTATTATGAACGGCGTAGACGCAGTGGTAATTGCCACCGGTAATGACTGGCGCGCCATCGAAGCCGGGGCGCATGCCTATGCGGCCCGTTCTGGCCGTTATACCAGCCTGAGCACCTGGGGCAAAGACGCCGATGGCAACCTGGTAGGCACCCTGGAAATGCCCATGGCGGTTGGCATCATTGGCGGGGCTACCAGGGTACACCCGGCAGCGCGTGCGGCCATCAAAATGATGGGCGTCAAAACCGCCAGCGAACTGGCTGAAATCATTGTGGCGGTGGGGTTGGCGCAAAATATGGCCGCCCTGCGCGCCCTGGCCACCGAGGGCATTCAGCGCGGGCACATGGGCCTGCATGCCCGCCAGGTGGCCATTGCGGCAGGCGCCAGCGGGGACCTGATTGAAAAGGTGGCGGCGCAGATGGTAGCCGAAAAGGTAGTGCGCATTGACCGCGCCGAAGAAATCCTCAAATCACTGACGCAATAATCCTTTTTGCAAGTACGGAGATTAACCTATGACCATGCCAAAACATGAACACGCACCCACCCTGCTCAAACCAGCGCGCCCGGTGGGGTTTGTGGGCTATGGCGCGTATGTACCGCGCTACCGTTTGCCTGCCAGAGAAGTAGCCCGCGTTTGGACGGGCGGCAAAGGCGGGCTGCCAATCAAAGAAAAAGCGGTGCCCGGGCTGGATGAAGATGTGATTACCATGTCTATCGAGGCGGCCCGCAACGCGATGGCCCGCGCCCAAATTGACCCGACTGAGATTCGCGCGGTGTGGGTGGGGTCCGAATCGCACCCGTATGCCGTCAAGCCAACCTCGACGCTGGTCGCCGAGGCGATTGGCGCAGTGCCCAACACCCAGGCCGCCGACTGGGAATTTGCCTGCAAGGCCGGCACAGAGGCGGTGGTGGCGGCTATGGGACTGGTGGGGTCGGGCATGGGGCGCTACGCCATGGCGATTGGCATGGATACGGCCCAGGGCAAACCCGGCGACGCGCTGGAATATACGGCGGGCGCGGGTGGGGCGGCTTACATCATTGGCCCGGCCGAAGAGTCGCTGGCGGTTATCAATTCGTCGTACTCTTTTGTGACCGATACCCCAGATTTCTGGCGGCGCGCCGATGCTAAATATCCCGAACACGGCATGCGCTTTACGGGCGAACCGGCCTACTTCAAGCACATCACCGAAGCGGCCACCACCCTCATGGAAGCCTCGGGAACGACCGCCAAAGATTACAAGTGGGCGGTCTTCCACCAGCCCAATACCAAGTTTCCGCAGCGGGTGGCGGCCCAGCTGGGCTTTTCGATGGAGCAAATTGCGCCGGGGTTGTTGGTACCGGTGATTGGCAACACCTATGCCGGGGCAGCCATGATTGGCCTGACCGGCGTGCTGGATATTGCCGAGCCAGGCGACCGCATTTTGGTGGTTTCGTTTGGGTCGGGGGCCGGGTCCGATGCGTTTGACCTGACCGTGACCGATAAGATCACTGACCGGCGCGACCGCGCTACCAAAACGCAAGAGTACATTCAGCGCCGCACCGAAATAGACTATGCCACTTATGTGCGCCTGCGCGGCAAACTGCAAATGAAGTAGCGGATGCGCGAGCAGATAAGCAACGGATAAACGGATATGACAGATGTAGTAATTGCAGGCATTGGACAAACTGAAGTTGGCGAGCATTGGGGCATTGCCCTGCGCGACCTGGCTTTTTACGCGATGGACGCCGCCATGAAAGACGCAGGCGGTTTACGCCCGCAGGCGTTGTTTGTGGGCAACATGCTGGCGCCCAATCTGTCGCGTCAGGCGCACCTGGGCGTGCTGCTGGCCGATTTTGCAGGCATGCGCGGCATTGAGGCCGTGACTGTGGAGGCGGCCGGGGCCAGCGGCGGCGCGGCGCTGCGCCAGGGTTACCTGGCAGTGGCCAGCGGGCTGGTGGATGTGGCCCTGGTGGTAGGCGTTGAGAAGTTTACCGATAAGGTGGGCGCAGGCGTAGAAGAGGCCCTCTCAACGACTGGCGATGCGGATTTTGAATCGGTGCAAGGGTTGACTCCCACCGCTCAGGCCGCGCTGCTGATGCGCCGCTATATGCACGAGTACAACGTGCCGCCCGATGGGTTGGCAGGCTTTGCGCTGACTGCCCATGCACACGGGGCGGGCAATAAACTGGCAATGTTCCGCAAGGCCATCAAGCCCGAGGTGTACGCCAAAGCCGAAGCGGTTGCCGACCCAATCAACATGTTTGATGCCGCCCCGCCCGCCGATGGGGCCGCGGCGGTGCTGCTCACCCGGCGTGACCTGCTGCCAGCCGGTTTTGCACACCCGCTGGTTAAGGTGGCGGGCTCGGCCAGCGCGTCGGACACGCTGGCATTGCACGACCGGCGCGATATGCTGGCCTTTGCGGCGGTGACTGTTTCTACACAGCAGGCGCTGACCCGCGCGGGCAAGAAACTGGAGGATGTGCACTTTTTTGAATATCACGATGCTTATAGCATCTTTGCGGTGCTTTCGCTCGAAGCGGCCGGGTTTGCGTGCCGCGGCCAGGGTTGGAAATTGGCCGCCGATGGCGCGATTGGGCTGCAGGGGTCTATCCCTTGCGCTACGTTTGGCGGGCTAAAGGCGCGCGGTTTTCCAGGCGGGGCTACGGGGGTGTATCAGGCTGTGGAAGCGGCGCTCCAGCTGCGGGGCGAGGCAGGTCACTGCCAGGTTGCGGGTGCGGCCGCCGGGATGATTCAGTCGCTGGGCGGCCCGGCCTCCACCGCCATCACCCACATCCTCACGCGCATAGACTGACAAACGCAGTCACCTGGCGTAAAACCGCCCAAAAAACTTTCTGGCAATCTTCTGATAGTTCTTGATAGTGCTGCGGCCTAGAATAAGATGTGACAAGCAAACAGAAGGAGTCAACATACTATGGAAATTCCGCGCCATTGGCGATTGAAACAACAACGTTATGCCCTGGTGGGCGAAGTGTGCCCGCATTGTGAGGTGAAGATCTTTCCCCCGCGCGATGTCTGCCCCGAATGCGGCGGCGAAGCCAAAACCACCTTTGCCTTTAGCGGGCGGGGTGAGGTGTATTCATACACCACCGTTTACGAAGCGCCGAGCGGTTTTGAGAGCGCCGCGCCTTATACGGTAGCGCTCATCAAACTGGAAGAAGGCCCCATGGTCACGGCGCAGCTGACCGACCTGGGCGACCAGCCGGTAGAGATTGGCATGCCGGTAGAGATGGTGACCCGCAAGATGCGCAACGATGGCGACGAGCGCGGGATTATTGTGTATGGGTATAAATTCCGCCCGGCGGTTGTGGCGGCATCCTGAAATTCCGACAACGTATTTTGCAACGCCATCGCAGGGCTGTTCCAGTAACGGGACAGCCCTGCCTTTTTTGGTCTGCGGCGGCAATGAACGTCGAATATCTACGCGGGAACATTTTCCCTTTCATCCGCCAGAATCACCTGCCGGATTTGCGCCTGATTCTCCACGCCCCAGGTTTTGAGCGCTTCCAGCACGGGCGTAAGCGAGCGCCCAAACTCGCTGAGCGAATATTCGACGCGCGGCGGCATTTCGGGGTATTGGGTGCGGATGATTAACCGGTCATGCTCCAACTCTTTGAGTTGCTGGGCGAGCATTTTTTCGGTGATGCCGGGTAAACCGCGCCGCAGTTCGCCAAAGCGCATCGTACCGTTGTAGAGTTTCCACAAAATGCGGGCTTTCCAGCGCCCGCCAATCAGTTCCAGCCCGGTTTCGACCGGGCAAACGTGGACTTGCTTGAGGGTGTCGTGATTCATTATCTCTCCTTACTTACTTTTTAGGTAGTATATTCCAAAAAAGTGCGTACTTGTTGATTAGACTGTACTGTAATAATATCACGACTGTCTGAAATACAGACCAAATTGACCCAATTTAGAGAAAATTTTTCAAGGAGAGAAAAATGTCAAACGTAAAAGAAGTTCTGAATTATGTCCACCCTCATGGCGCGCCGAGCAAGGGCAAAATCCTGATGGTGGCGAGCAGCCCGTCGGTTTCGGGGCAAACCGGCTGGCCAATTGGTTTTTGGGCTGCCGAGTTGACCCACCCACTGCGCGTGTTTCAGGAGGCTGGTTACGAGGTTGAGTTGGTTTCCACCGAAGGCGGCGCACTGATGATGGACGACTACTCCAACCCCACCGATGCCAGCGGCTATTCGGCGCATGATGTCATTTCGCTGGGCTATATGCAAAAGGACTGGTTCAACCAGATGCTCGCGAACACGCGTAAACTGACCGAAGTTAACCCGGCGGATTATGTTGCCATTTTCCTGGTCGGCGGTCAGGGTCCGATGTACACCTTCAAAGGAAACGCCGAACTGGAGAAGCTGTTCGCCGCCTTCTATGAAGCGGGAAAGCCATCCGCCGCTGTGTGCCACTCCACCACCCTGCTGCTCAGCGCCAAAAAGAGTGATGGCACGTTGATTGTGGACGGCAAAACCTGGACCGGGTTCGCCAACGCTGAAGAAGACTTCGCTGACCAGGCAGTTGGCACGAAAATCCAGCCCTACCGCATCGAAGAAGAAGCCCGCAAACTGCCCAACACCACCTTCAAGGTCGCCGCGCCCTTCTCGTCCTATGCGATTGTGGATGGTAACCTGGTGACCGGGCAGCAGCAGAACTCCGGGGCGGCTGCGGCGGAACTGGTTGTTGAGTTGCTCTCGAAGTAAATCTCCCACATAAAAAAGTGGACACGGAACACGCGGAAGTCACGGAATTACACAGAAAAACAAATTTGCCATACTGATGTATCCGTGTTCCTCCGCGTTTTCCGTGTATTCCGTATCCCGAAAACAGGAATCCCCATGATTCTCAAAGAAAATTTTGACCCCCGCAAAGTCGTTCCCTACGTCTGGCGCGAGCTGACAGTATCCACCGTCACCGCCAGCGCCGCCTATGTCCTGGTTGAAATCGCGCAGGTGAAAGAAGCCATCCTGCCTTTTGCGCCCATTGCCATGCTCGGAACAGCGATGGCAATTTTGCTGGCATTTCGCAACAACACCTCCTACAGCCGCTGGTGGGAAGCCAGCACCCTGTGGCAAACCATCCACACCCAGAGCCGCATTTTCGCCCGCCTGGTGATGACCTTTGTCGATTCGCACAGTCACACCCCCAGTTACGACCCCGCCCGCGCCGCAGATTTCCAGCGCAGCATGATTAACCGCCAGATTGCCTGGGCAAATGCCCTGCGCCTGAGCCTGCGCGGACAAAAAGACTGGCACGAAATTCAAGCCTACCTGAGCGATGACGAATACCAGTCCATGCTCAAGCAGGAGAACAAGCCCGGCTACCTGATGTTGCAACACGGTAAAAGCATTTACGCCGCCATGGCAAACGGCACCCTGCAAGGTTTCGACAGTTTCCAACTGGAAAATGCGCTGGCGCAACTGACCGCCCAGGAAGGCATGGCAAAACGGCTCAAAACCACGCCAGTCCCGCGCCAATACGACTACTTCACCCGCCTGTTCGTCTATTTGCTCATCCTGCTCCTGCCGTTTGGCTTGCTCAGCATCCTGCCGGGCGGGCAAACCTGGCTGATGATTCCCTTTGCGGTCTTGCTCTCCTTTGTCTTTGCCATTCTTGAGCGCATTGGCGCAGTCAACGAACATCCCTTTGAAAATCGAATCACCGATGTGCCATTAACCGCAATTTGTCGTAACATTGAGCGCGACCTGCTCGCCACCCTCGGGCAGGAAGAGCTCCCGCCCGCCCTCACCCCGCAAGACGGCTACTTGTTCTAATTCATGCCCACCCGCTCCGACCTCGCCCTCGAACACGCCGTACAAGGCAAAGTCATCTACCTGCTGGCGCTGATTGTGCTGGTGCAGTTCGCCTACCCCATCACCGCCTACGGCACGCTGGCGCTCATCGCCTACGAACTGCTCTACGCCTCGATGATTGTGGTCGGCATTCTGCTCGGGCGCGATTCACGCTTTCACACGGTATTCCTGACCATCACCGGCATCCTTTACCTGAGCGACAGCCTGCTCTACGCCCTCCACCCCGGCGCAACCTGGGCGGTCTTCCTCACCTACCTGGCGCTGATTCCCTACCTGGGCATGTTGCTCTGGATTTTGGGGCGCTTCCTCGCCGCCGTCCAGACCATTACCCGCGACGTGCTGTACGCGGCGGTGGCGCTCTACCTGCTCATCGGAGCGATTTTCGTCCCCATCTACGGTCTGTTGGATGTCCTGCTCCCCGGCTCTTTCCGCGACGGGACGTTTCCCGACGCCCCCGCGCAGTGGCAGCAACTCATCTATTTTTCCTACACCACCCTGACCTCCTCCGGCTACGGCGACATCCTGCCCGTCTCGTGGTGGGCGCGCTCGCTCGCCAACCTGGAGATGATTGCGGGCGTGTTCTTCATCACCATCGTCATGTCGCGGCTGGTGTCGTTATATTCTGAAAACAAAGGAGAGAATCCATGAACATTTCCATTATTGGCGCAGGCAACATCGGCAAAACGCTCGGCAGCAAGTGGGCGCAAGCCGGTCACCAGGTCATCTACGGCGTGCGCAACCCCGCCGACCCCAAACACGCCGGGCTGAACGTTGCCCCCATCGCCGAATCGCTGGCGGAAGCCGAAATCGTCCTGCTCTCCCTGCCCGGCTCGGCAGTGGCAGACTTCGCCGCGCAGTTTGGCGCGAATCTGGCAGGGAAAATCGTGATAGACGCCACCAACAACCCGCGCAGCCCGGTGATGAACAACCTGGACGCGCTCCAATCCGCCGCGCCGGATGCCGTTCTCGCGCGCGCCTTCAGCACCCTCGGCTGGGAGAACTTCGCCGACCCGCAACTGGGCGGTCAGCAAATTGACCTGTTCTACGCTGGAGCCGAATCCGCCCGCCCCGCCGCCGAACAACTCATCCGCGAAATCGGTTTGCGCCCGGTCTATCTGGGCGGGCTGGAAGCCGTCCCCGCGCTGGACGGCTTGACCCGCGCCTGGTTCGCGCTCGCCTTCGGGCAGGGCAAAGGGCGCCGGGTGGCGTTCAAAATGTTGGAATAATAAAAGTATGCGTGGACGCGCTCTTGCTGGGCGCTTACTTTCGCATCACCTGGCGAGAACGCGCGGCAATCCACTCACATCTCCAGGCAGGCATCCGCCGCCAGCCAGAACAGGCTCTCGCGGATTTCTTTGCGCGATTGCCAGCCGCGATTGTCCCAGGTTTCGCCGCTCAGGTCGTCGCCTGCGTAGAGAATTTGCCCCAGCAGAGCTTTTCTGAACTGCGCCACCGCCATCAGGCTGGCGGCTTCCATCTCAACGGTCAGGCAGCCCTCGGCGCGGCGGGCGTCAATCATCGCCTGGGTTTCGCGGTAGGGCGCGTCGGTCGTCCAGGTTTTGCCGGTCACAAAGGGCAGTCCGCGCGCGGTCAGGGCGGCGCGAAGCGCGTTGAATGCCTGCGGCTGAGTCTGGATTTCGCGCCCCGGTTCGAGATAGTGGTAAGACACGCCTTCGTCCCGCAGCGCGCTTTCGACCAGAATCAGTTTGCCGACGGTCAGGCGTTTGTCCAGCACGCCCGCGCCGCCAACGACGACAAATTTCCTGCAGCCGAAGGCAATCGCTTCTTCGAGCAGACCCGCGGCAATCGGCGCGCCCACGCCGGGGTGGAAGAACGCCAGCCGCCTGCCGCGATGTTCAATTTCATACAGGGGATGCTCGCCGTCTTCCCAGCGGTTCGGCGCCGCGACCTTTGCCTGCTTCTCGCCAACGACCTTTTCGTTCACCTCGCGGAAGAACGAGATGACGCAATGCGCCGGCACATCGCGCGGTTGGATGACGCGGGAGGGTTCTATTTTCGCTTCGGACGCGAAGTCGTGTTCGAGAATGGGGTAGTTGGCGTTCATCAGTTGCTACAACCTGAACCTGTGAGTCAGACACGGATATTTTTGAACAAGGATACCCTTCCTGTTGCGCATTAGCAAGCGCGCAGCGCCGCCTCGGCCGCCGCGATGGTGCGGTCAATCACCTCGTCCGTGTGCAAAATGGAAATGAACCCCGCCTCGAACTGCGACGGCGCAAGGTACACGCCGTTTTCCAGCATCTTCTGGAAGAAGCGCCCAAAGCGGGCTTTATCCGCCACCTTGACGGTATCCCAATTCACGGGTTTGGTTTCGCTGAAGAAGGTGGTGAACATCGTGCCGACCCGCGTCTGCTGGATGGGAACCCCCGCGCGCTGCGCCGCCTGCGCGACTCCCGCTTCCAACCGACCCGCAGCCTGCTCCAGTTTCCTCCAAACTTCCTCTCCCCGAATCAGACTCAGCGCCGCAATCCCCGCGCTCATCGCCAGCGGATTGCCCGAAAGCGTCCCCGCCTGATACATCGGTCCGAGCGGCGCGACCAGTTGCATCATCTCCCGTTTGCCGCCATACGCCCCAACGGGCAGCCCGCCGCCGATGACTTTGCCCAGCGTGGTCAGGTCGGGCTTGATGTTGTAGAGCGCCTGCGCCCCGCCGGGGTGGACGCGGAAGCCCGTCATCACTTCATCGAAGATGAGAACCGCGCCCTCGCGTTCGGTCAAAGCGCGCAGCCCTTCCAAAAATCCGGGCAGGGGCGGCACAACGCCCATGTTGCCCGCCACAGGCTCAACGATGACGCCCGCAATCTGGTCAGGGTACTGCCTGAAGAGCGCTTCGACCGATTCAAGGTCGTTGTAGCGCGCCACCAGCGTATCGGCGGCGGACATTTTGGGCACGCCGGGCGAATCGGGCAAGCCCAGCGTCGCCACGCCCGAACCCGCCTGCACCAGCAGCATATCGGCGTGACCGTGATAACAGCCGTCGAACTTGATAATCTTCTCGCGTTTGGTGTAGGCGCGCGCCAGCCGCAGCGCGGACATGGTGGCTTCTGTGCCAGAATTGACGAAGCGAATCATCTCGATGTTGGGCATAAAGTCCATGATGCGCTTTGCCAGTTCAATTTCCAACGGGCTGGGCGCGCCGTAGGACGTTCCCTGTAACGCCGCCGCGTGAATGGCTTTGACCACTTCGGGGTGGGCGTGCCCCGTGATGAGCGGTCCCCACGAGAGGACGTAGTCAATGTAGCGGTTGCCGTCCACGTCGAAGAGATACGGTCCTTCGCCGCGCGCAATGAAGAGCGGCTGCCCGCCCACCGCGCGGAAGGCGCGCACAGGCGAGTTCACCCCGCCTGGGAAGAGGGTTTGGGCTTCTTGGAAGAGGTTGATTGAGGTTTGGATGTTCATGGTACTTATCCTTGAAATTGTTTTTGTTCGCCTGAAAAATTCGGTATACTAAGAGTCATGAGCGAAAAACCAGGCGCGCTTCATGAAATCAAACTCTATATTGATGCTGCGCGCGAGGAATTGCAGTCGGCAAGGCTAAATCTCGAAAATGATTTTTATAGCGCCTGCGCCAGCCGCACCTATTACGCTGTGTTCTATGCGGCAACGGCATTGTTGAAAACCAGACAATTGTCGTTTTCCAAGCATTCGGCTGTCCTTAGCGCGTTTCGCCAGCATTTTGTCAAAACAGGCGAGTTTTCAGTAGAAATGAGCGATTTTTACAAGATCGCTTTTGACATGCGTCAGATTGGCGATTATGAAAAGCAGATTCAGTTCGAGCCAGATGGCTTGCGTAAAAATCTTGATCGCGCCCGTACATTTGTGGAAGAGGCAGAAGCATGGTTACGGCGGCACAACTTCCTATCAACCTGATTGATGACGAACGGGCTGCGATTCGCCTGTTGCTGGAAAAAATGATTGAATATTTTCCAGACGAAGTGCAACAGGTGGTCTTATTCGGCTCAAAAGCGCGCGGCGATTTCGATGCAGACTCAGATATTGATATATTGGCCCTTGTGAAAAATGAGACCTGGGCGCTGCGAAACGCCATATGGTCACTTGCAGCGCGGATCGAATTGAATTACAACGTGCTTTTCAACGTACAGGTCATTGGTATTGAACGCTGGAAAGAAATGTCTTTAGAACGATTTTCCTTGTGCCGCAACGTTGAAAAAGAGGGGGTTACGTTATTCAGTTGTTCGCAACGCGACACCCATGTTCCTGTTAAGGGATGAACCTCTCGCTAACGTCAGTTCGGGATAACCGTCCAGAAGGCTGATTTGTTGCTTGCGTCGCGCGCGAAGGGAAGCCTTCGGGACGTTGAAAAGCCTATCTCGAATTCAGGTCACGTCAGTTTTTCTACGGCGCTCTTGCCTGAGTTGATGCAATCGGGGATGCCAATGCCGCGGTAGCCGTTACCAGCCAGCGCCAGGCTGGGATGTTTTTCGAGCGCGGCGTCTATGCGCTGGAGAATTTGGGGGTGACCGAGGTTGTATTGCGGCATGGCGGCTTCCCACACGAAGACGCGCGAGACCAGCGGCTGAGCAGTGACGCCGAGGGTGAGACGGAGTTCTTCCTGGGCAATAGCGAGCAGTTCACCCTCAACCCCGTCCTTTTCCCTCACCCCCAACCCTTCT
>FWPV01007138.1_pt1 | contig 18653 bp, 16 predicted proteins | sample 2228371 | NCBI WGS metagenome assembly FWPV01 (sample SAMEA103939776, study PRJEB20133) | metagenome
AAGCGTTACCTCCGTACCACATTCGAATACGCCGAGATACGGAAGCGCAACCTCTTGACCATCCACTGTCACAGTGCAGCACCCCTCGGATGAAACGGACAGAGTGTAAGTGGTGGGAGCACACGCGTCTACAGTTACCTGAGGTTCTGGTGGTAACAGGTTAAACTCGCTGCCTGTCCAGTCATGTGAAACATAGGCGTTTGTGGAGGGTCTATATGTCCCCGGCGTCAATGGAGCAATAGCAGAGAAAGTCACTAAAATCGATTCACGTCTGTCAAGCATGTCTCTTGGTTTTTTCGCTGCCAATTTTATCTCTGAGCCAACGAGACTAGAAATCCATGTCTTCCCGGTGGGCGGTTGCACTGATACTATTGAGACATTTGTGAAGTCAGAAGGTATAGTGACTTTTGCCGAGCCTATTTCAACACCGGGCGAACTGGAATCATCATTAGTAATGACCATCGTGTATTCTTGAGTTTCGCCAGTGCAGGCTGAAGTCGGGTGTATAGTCGCACTGAAATTTCTTGCCACGCATGCCTGCACTGGCAGAGCCATCGCAACAACCATCGCCACGGCTACCAGTGCGAATAGAACTTTCTTCATCGGAGTCCTCCCTAAGCTATTTCCTTGTTTCTTACTGCCTTGTTCGATATAAATAGAAAACCGACCTAATCTCATCAGGTCGGTTTCACCACTGGCTCCCCACTATCCACAGGTGACCATATTACAGATAGTGGCTCTTCGCCCCCTGTTCAATCACAAAGCCTATCCCCTCATAAACAATTGCTTCCCCCTAGGATGGATAGCCCCATTCCAGATGGCTCGAGTGACGGGTTGCATCCGTTTCATCTTTCTAGCTTTTAGATTAACCGAGTGCAACGTGACTGTCAACCGAATCATCCTACACCTATCCTACTATTACCCACAAAGATTAGTACTTCCAGTCCGTGACCAATGGTTTCACGAGTCTGACCGTTAGTCCCATTACTATTTGCTTGCCGAATTAGCCCGTTTGGGTGATTGTGAGGTGAATTTAGGCAGGCTATAGTCGGCTCTTGTCATGTTACCAAAGCCTTTGTGCCTGGTTGAACGGTATCGAGTGGCAACACGTCGCGACCTTGACAGCGCGTGCTTGACTTCGAGAGTAACTCAAACAGAATGCCAAGGGGTAATGCCTGGCGTGCTGGTGTCCCGTAATGGGTGCGCGCTACGCATCAACGTAGACCGTTGCACAACACTTATAATGTGCAGTTCCGCTTGCTTGCTGCTTGAGAAGAAACTCAAAAACGCAGGAAACAACAGTATACCTGTTGCTGCAGCGTAGGATTGTAGATACAAGCGTAAGGCTGCAAACGATGACCTGTGAAGCTTCATTAGAAGGTATCGGCCAACTGCGAAGAAAAGTCTCACCGGCTTGCGAAGATAGCTATCGAAGGTGCAATTATTTTGGTCTTATGAGGGGCGGCTCACGGAGGAGAGATGGCCATGGTCCAGAAGACTGCACCACTTCCGCGACGGTTCAGAAGCAAGGATAAGCCTGCTCGAGAGGGTCTTTGGACTGGACAAAAGCCTTGATGCGGGGTGACCAGAACGCTCAAGTGTGGGTCGGTTTAAGCAACACTTGCTCATAAACTTGTGCCGGGCAGCGAAAAACAATGCGGGGAGAACCAACAAGGACAGTTAAGAGGAAGCGCGTGCCAGAAACAACTCGAGCCAACGAGGCTGCTACTCAATCCCAAAGAGCGTTTTTCGTCGAGAACGAAATAACTAACGGCTCACGCCAAAAGTACTATAGACGGTTGACACTATATTTCGTAGAATTGCGAAAAGACACATATAGTCCGTCTATCCAGGACCGAGAACGTATCGGATGTCAAGATGAGGAAATGGCTTTCGCGACAGCGTCTTCTGGGAGACTCAAGAGGGACTACCTTCGTTGAAGTGGTCATTGCCGTAGCTGTGCTGGGACTGATAGCTGCCTCTGTAATACCGACCCTTCTGATAATCAACAAGGCTGAGTTCAGGCGTGACGAGCAAAGAGTCGCCGAGAGCTTGGCCCGAAACCAGATAGAATGTATCAAAAGCGCTCCCTATGTATATGGCAATGAGACAAACCCCGAGCCAGAGTACCCCCTTGTCCCGGTGCCCGACGGCAGCTATGAAATTGAGCTGCTTGTGCAGCCCATAACGATTGACCCGCAAACCCAGATGCACCAGGCCTTGCCGGCAGGACAGGATAATGGCATCCAGGAGATAACAGTCCGCATACATCATGTAGGGAAAGTTGTGCTTGAAGCAAAGAACTACAAGGTCGACCGTCCATGAGTAACAGATTCAGTTCTATTTGGCGAAGTGCGAAAGCGTTAAGCGGCCGGCGTGCTTTTACCCTCGCTGAACTGATGATAGCGCTCGCCGTCAGCGCCTTTCTTGTGACCGGCGCCTTGACTCTCTTCACCAACATGATTATCAGGACTTCCGAAGACCAGGATAAGACGATGGCTACCCTTCAGGTGCAGTATGTGGGCTTCTGGATTGGCGAGGATGTAGTGCAGGCGCAGCGCATTGACATCCCTTCATATGTGGGAAATGTTACTGCTGAAGGTAACTGCACCGTGAAAGATGGCGATTTCAAACTTGAAGTGTACTGGGTGGAATGGAGTGGAAATGAGAACAGGATTACCTACTCAGTTGAAGAGATGACCGATGAGTTTAACAGACCCTTGTGGAAACTCCTGCGAACGCACGAGCTCAAGCAGAGAGGGCAGTCCAGTTGGGAGAGCTATGGGACATCGATAGCCGGCGAATATCTGGAACCCGGCGGCATGATGGTCTGCGATTATTGCCCGGAGGATGCTGACATACCGGAAGGCACCTGGTATGTCTATGGCCGTGCTGAGAAGCTGTTGAAACTAAAGGTAGTCGCCAAGGTAGACCAGGTTAAGATGAGCAGCATATATAAGATAAATCCCAGGGCTGTTCCAAGTTAGCGGAAACCGGCATTTCCAGCTCGCATCCGGATGGAGGTGGGTGATGAAGGACGTACTGAAGCGTACATCCAAGCTGAGAAAAGATGAGGCAGGGCAGGTGCTGGTCTATGTGACCATGATCGTAGCGCTGGCTGCCATTATCATAACACCTATTCTTCACTTCACCTACGCTGGATACCACAGCGCCAGGACGCGAATTGAAAGGACGCTGGAGCTGTATACTGCTGATACTGGCATCGAAGACGCCATGTTTCAGATAAAGAATTCTGACCCGCTGAACCCCGATGACCCGATTGCAGCCCTCAACTACTGGGACAACACATCGTTCACCATTGGGGCGCCTCAAGGCTGGAACGATAGAGACCTTGACGTCTCTGTGGAGAAGGTCTGGATTCCAGGAGAGTTGACGGGCGACCTTTATCAGGCGTCACCGACGACAGGTTATTACGCTGACAAGCTTCCCATAGGCGGACTGTTCACCAATGTTGAGATGGCGGCAGCCCAGGACAATTTCGATAGTGGCGGCTGGTCTGGAGGCAGCGGATGGGGCACCTCATGGACTCACACGGGAAGTGCCAGCGTCTCGAACTTTGCTCCCTATAAGGGCACCTACCATTTGAGTTTCACTAACTCGGAAGGCAGGGTGGAGCGCAAGGCCAGTCTGGAGGGGTTCTACGAGCCTGAACTCAGATTCTATGCCAATGCCTACTCGTTTGAGCCCGGCGACACCGCTGAATGTCAGGTGAGCCTGGACGGGAGCAACTGGGATACTGTCATGACCTGGACTGACGGTAGCGACATCGGTACGTATGAGCTTGTTTCTATAAGTCTCAACGATATCGACCCTGCATATGGCAACGCCACCGATTTCTGGGTCGCTTTCGAGTCCAACGCCGTAAGCAGCACAATAGCGGCCGCCGATTTCGAATGCGGCAACTGGTTCTGTAATCCTGAGGGATGGAATGGCGATTGGGCCCATTCCACGAGTCACAGCACCATAGATAGCAGCGGCGGGCCTTATGGTAACTATCACATGAGATTGACCAGAACTGGATGGGCTGAGCGAGAGGTTACCCTTACAGCCTATGAAGGCATCCAACTCAGATTCTATTACAAGATGAACGCAGGGTTTGACACCTCAGACCGTGCCTACTTGAGGATATATCTCAATGACAGCCTGTATGACACCAAGACGTTGTCTCGTAGAACAAGCTACGGGGTGTACACCTGCGCCCTTCCTTCCGGAAATATAAAGATTCGATTTGAGACTTCAACTGACCGTACCGATGAATATCTCTATGTTGACAACATAAGTATCAGCGACGCTCAGGGCGACCATTTCTATGTTGACGAGTTGTGGATAGGGAACAGAATTGACATCTACACGCTCGAAATAGCTTATACCGATTTCCAAATTGGCAACGCATATCTGGACACATTGGCTGTATGGCTGCCTCCGGGCACGAGCTATGGCAGGGTAGTAGATAGCTTTGGGCTGCCTCTGGTCGAGCCTACTTACATTGAGCCCGCTTTTGCCAGCGGCACAGTTGTGCAATGGAATTTCAATCGCAGCATTAATCTGGCAACGCCTATTGGAGCAGAGGGGTTGCCTATTGTGAGGAGCCTCAGCTTCACCTTCAGCGGCGGCGATGAGGACCAGGGCATGTTTGTCTGGATGAAAGCCTGCTCAAACCAGACGGGCGATTGCGGCAATGAGTATCTATCCTGGGACAAGGGTTATGCGCTCTACCGCACGACATCGCAGGCCAGCCATGAAATATGGGGTACCAACACCAAGATTACAGCCTATGTGGGGCAGGGCGAGCTCAACAAGAGGGGCTTAGCTACCTATGGCAACTATGTGGCGACAGGCGCTCCTCTGCTCATAGATTACACCGGCTCTGCTTCTGTTAAAGAGAAACGCATTGACCCCGCTGACCCGGGGACCTGGGTCACGAAGGATGGTTTTTACTACGATGCAAGGTCTGATATCACCGACCTGCCTGCCGATGCCGAGATAATTGCAGCCTGGCTGTACTGGTCGGCGTTCGTTAGAAATGGCGAGTGGTCAGGTCCGGATGAAACAGTGGACTTCATGTTCCCCAAATATTATACGGAGTCATTCAATGTGAGAGAGAGTCCGTATAATACTTCAGCCTACCCTGTTGTTGGCTTGCCGCAACAACCTCAACTTTATATTCATCCGGTGAGATATTGCGGTGAAGAACTCGGTACTGCGTATATTGGCGATGGCAATAACACTTTCTTCACAGATTTCAAGCCGATTTTGACATCGCCAGAGCCCAAGGTCTGGGCAGGTGTGGTTCAATTGACGGAAGAGGATGACTATGTCATCAACTACAGCACTGGCAAGGTAACGATCATAAACGATGAAGTTGGCGGCACGATTAGCATAGACTACAGTGTATCAGGCGGCAAGACTCTGACTGAAGGGGTTGACTACACGCTGGACAAAACGACGGGGCTGGTCACAATCACCAACAGTTGTTTGGCAGGCACGGTAACTATCAATTACTGGGCTGAGACCTGGCAGACGGTAGAGCATAATGCCGTAAACCGATATGGCATGGCGCTCGACCCGGCAGTAACAGCGGTTCCTCCCAGTAGCCCCGTGGGGAATACCTACGCCTGTTTCTATGATGCAACCCAATTGCTCAAGAGCGCTGGAATAAACGGCACCCATCCCGGCACAGGAGAGTATGCAGTGCGCAACGTGCAGTCTACACAGCCCACAAGCGATTCCGACCCCTGGGCTACGCGGTGCTTCTCAGGGTGGTCGCTTATCATCCTGTACAGGAGCGCCAGCGAGACGGCGCATCAGTTCTATCTCTACGACCCCATTCACAAACCGGAAGAGTGTCCATTCCAGGTCAGGCCGACTACCGACTTCAGCCCACGGCCTCCTTACAACGAAGTGCTGTTTACCCTTGATGACTTCTATCCTCCGAAAGGGACGGTAGAAGGCAGGGTCACATACTTCGTGGGTGAGGGCGACAGCGTCTACGACGGAGACTTTATCGAGTTCAAGGGCGTTTCGCAGCCCTCTTACACTACTCTTACAGGTCCCAACAACCCACCGAACGACACAATGAACTGTGTGTCCACCACTGGCGAGAAGGGCTTAGACATAGATACTTACAATATATTGAGCCAGGTGGGCAGCGATACCTCGGCAAATGTGAGACTGGTCACCGACGGAGACAGGTGGTACCTCATTTATGTAATTCTGTCATTCAAGACGTCTGTGGTGCCCAAGGCAGACTATGCCTTCAATGTGGCCGCTATAACATACAGCTACGAGCTTGGGACACTGGGGCAGTAGGATTCTAGCTGTCAGCCTCCGGCTACCATCATCAGCAGTCGGCGCCAAGCGGGATTGCTTTCTCCTGACTTGTCAGGGCTGAGGAGCGCTCGCGGCAAGGACACGCGTACCGTTTTCTGCCAAGAGTTAGGCAAGGTGTTCAGCAACATTCAGGAACTGGAGTGGGCCTCTTAAACTGCACACAGAGCGTTAGGAAGATTCAGCTATTGCAATTTTGCTTGGAGTGTGTAGCGATACGCAAAGGCGGGTTCAATGCGCCAATATTGATAAACGTGCAGGAGCGACCGGCCTGAAAATCGTGTTGTGCGCCCTTTGCCATTGAGCATTACAAAAAAGATAACAGAGATGAAAACAGTATCCTCAGCTCTGGTAATCCCAGGGCTACTGCGATACAATCATCCTGCACCTGTCTTGCCCCCTTTGCTTTGAGTTTTGTTCACCCAAAGGCTACAGGGGTCGGCAGGTGCCTTCAATCGCCTTTTCACACTAAATAGCGTAGAGCCCATAAGCACAACCTATTGCATGTTCAAGGACTGTATGATAAGATAATAAGAGAAGTTTGTGAAAGAACACACAATCTGAAGCTCCGAGTGGGCTAGATGGCTGGCAACAATAGGGCAAATTGGGCGATAACCTACCTATGCATATTATATCTGCCTATTACATCCACTTATTACATCCGTAAACTCCACCCTAGCAGAAGTATGAACAAAAATCTTATCAAGGAGAGCTGAAATGAGACCTCATCATAAGGAAATTTCGAGACGCGACTTTCTCAAGTACTCCGGCATGTCAACTGCAGCGGTGGCATTGATGTTCATTGGCTTGTCGCGCCTGGCGAAAGATGAAGCGAAGGCAGCCGAAAATGCTGCGGCTGCGCCGGTGACCGAAATCCCCGTCATTTGGATACAGACAGGAACATGCACTGGCTGCTCGGTCTCGGTTCTCAACACTCTCAGCCCTAGAATTCAGAATGTTCTGGTAGATGAGGTGGTGCCCGGCAAGCACGTTAGCCTTCGCTACCACGCAACCGTGATGGCGGCGGCAGGCGACATTGCAATCGAGGCCTTGAAGGAAACGGCAAAAGCCAAAGGCTATGTACTAGTCGTAGAAGGCTCAGTATCCACCAAGGACGAAGGCATCTACTGTGAATTCGGAGAGGTGAACGGCAAAGGTATTACAGGTCTGGAGCACGTGACCAGCTTGGCCAAGGATGCTGCAGCAGTTATAGCGTTGGGCACCTGTGCTGCTTACGGGGGCATACCCGCGGCAGCCCCCAACCCAACAGGCTGCGAACCGCTTCAGCGAATTCTAGCTGACCACGGAATCGGTACTCCGCTGATAAATGTGCCAGGATGTCCACCACATCCGGACTGGTTTGTCGGCACCATAGCCTCTGTTCTTATCGGTGGGCTTCATTCGGTCAAAGTCGATGAATACGGACGGCCACTTGCGTTCTTCGGGGGGCTTATCCACGACAACTGTCCGCGGCGAGGCCATTTCGACGCGGGAAGGTTTGCCAAGAAACTCTCTGACCCGTATTGCCTCTATGAACTAGGTTGCAAGGGACCTGTAACCCATGCCGATTGCCCCATCAGGCTGTGGAACAGCGGCACCGAGTGGTGCATAGGAGCGAACGCCCCATGCATAGGCTGCTGCGAACCCGGTTTCCCGGATGCGGTATCTCCGCTCAGGAGACCAGAGCCTATCTATGCTGTTGCTCCCCCAAGTTGGGTTCCCTCAATGGAAGAGGCAGGCAAAGGATTTGACCCCGCTGTAGCTGCAGCTATCGGGGTTGCCGCTGGAGCGGCAGCGGTTGCAGGAGTGGTGGTTGGTTCCAAATTGATAGGCAAAGAGCAGGAGAAAGAAAAATAACTAACCGCCCATTGAAGGGGGTGAACTATGACACTTAGTCGAAGAGACTTGTTGAAGCTTTCGATACCAGCAGCAGGTGCTGTCATGCTCGCAAAGGCAGCGACAGCGAAGGCAATAGCCGCAACTGGCATTTCTTCAAAGACCGCAAAGGCGATGCTCTTCGATGCGTCAAAATGCGTGGGGTGCCGCGCCTGTCAAACAGCGTGCAGGAGGAGAAACGGCATGCCCCCGGACACCAGTACATACGGGCCGCTTTACGATGCGCCCAGCGACCTGACCAGGGAAACCTGGACAGTGATTAAGGTGAGGGAAGCCTCGCTCGTGGGGAGCAGTGAGCTTCTGTTCCGGAAATACCAATGCATGCACTGTACCAAAGCCGCATGTGTCGCCGTATGTCCCACTGGCGCCCTGAGTTACAACGAGCTGGGCTTTGTTGACTATAACGATGACAAGTGTAGCGGTTGCGGATACTGTGGTCAGTATTGCCCGTTCCACATACCGCGCCTGGGCGGGAGCCAGTTGTCGGGACTGGAGATAATGGGCAAATGTGACTTCTGCTCCGAGCGGGTTGTCAGCGGTAGATGGACGGCATGCGCTGAAGCATGTCCTACTGGTGCTCTGGTATTTGGGGATCGCGACCAACTGGTGATTCAAGGGAGGAAAAGGCTTGCGGAAGTCAAACAGTTTTATCCTCAAGCCACCTTCTATGGAGAAAATGAATTGGGAGGGCTGCATGTTATGTATGTGCTGAAGTCCTCTCCCGGCATTTATGACCTTCCTGAGAATCCTAAGTATCCCGAAAACGCTACTGTCTGGCAGGATATTATCAAGCCGCTAGGCTATGCAGCGGCTGGATTAGTAGCTCTGGGGCTTATAACAAATGTGCTGGTTGCCAGGATAAATCTCAAAGGGCAAAAAGGTCATTAAGGAGGAATAGCTAATGTCTAAGATCGTCATCGACCCAGTAACACGTATTGAAGGACATCTGAAGATAGAAGCAGTTGTCGAGGGTGGTGTGGTCAAAGAAGCTAGAAGCAGTGGTATGCTCTTTCGGGGCTTTGAGATTTTCCTCAAAGGGCGTGACCCCCTGGATGCTCAATATATAACGCAGCGTATTTGCGGTGTCTGACCGACATCCCACGCGCTGGCTTCAGCGCTAAACCTTGACAGTGCCTTTGGTATCGCCGACAAGATACCCGAGAATGGGCGCATTATACGAAATTTGATTCAAGGCGCCAACTATATCCAGTCTCACATTCTCCATTTCTACCATCTGACTGCGCTGGATTATGTGGATGTGACAAGAGTGGCAGACTATGATGGCAACGACCCGGCGCTCGTATCGGTGAAGAACTTCATAAAAAGAGCTCTCGATGCAAAGGATATGTCCATGCTCGGGCCTTTCTACCCCCGCTATGAGGGCGATTACAGGCTGCCAGCCGATGTAGACAGAGCTGCTGTAGCACACTATGTCCAAGCGCTAAATATGCGCAGGGTCGCTCATGAAATGTCTGCCATCTTCAGCGGCAAGATGCCCCACAATATGGCCACTGTCCCCGGGGGTGTCACCTCGCCCTTGACAGTGGACAAGATTGCCAACTTCATGTGGAAATTGCAGGACTTGCGTAACTTCATTGACAATGTTTATATCCCGGATGTCATAGCCGTGGCTGAGGTCTACTCCGACTACTTCGAAATCGGCAAGGGTTGTGGCAATTTGCTGTCCTACGGTTGTTTTGACCTCGAGACCAAGGAGAAGGATTTGACTAAGCGCAAACGATTGCTGCTACAGGGTACAACCTCAATGACAGACCTCAAACACAACGCACTTGACCCATCGAAAATCGCAGAGTATGTCAAGAACAGTTGGTATAAAAGCAAATCAGGGCTTCATCCCAGCCATGGTGAAACTGACCCAGATTTCACTAAGGCTGGTGCCTACAGCTGGCTCAAGGCGCCGAGATATGATGGCAAGGTATATGAAGTGGGCCCGCTGGCACATATGGTTGTGAGCTACGTGGGCGGGGAACCAACAGTGCGTTCGCTGGTCGATAGCACTTTGGCCCACTTTAAGGCAGGGCCCGAGGCACTTTTCAGTGTGCTGGGCAGGCACGCTGCTCGTGCCCTGGAATGCAAATTCATTGCCGATAGCATGGTCAACTGGCTGCTGGAGTTGAAGCCAGGAGAGCCTGTATGCGCAGAGTATGCACGTCCCACGGAGGGCAAAGGCATGGGTCTCTGGAATGCGCCGCGTGGGGCGCTGGGGCACTGGGTTGAGATCGAGGAAGGCAAGATAAAGAACTACCAATGCGTGGTGCCCAGCACCTGGAACCTCTCGCCGCGAGATGACCAGGGACAGCCCGGGCCAGTAGAACAGGCAATCACAGGCACCAAGATAAGGGATGAGTCTAATCCGTTTGAGATTGTGCGAATAGTTCGTGCCTTTGATCCTTGTATTGCCTGCGCCGTACATCTAATAACGCCAAAAGGTAATGAGATAGGCAGATTCCGCGTGCTGTGAAAGTAAACAAACACAGGCAGGAGGTATCAGACTGGCCATGATAATTTAAGGAGTGGCAACATGAACATGAAAGAGATAGTGCGCTACAGGAAACGTGCCATAATACACCACTGGTTGATAGTTGCCTGCGCGCTGCTGTTGGGAATAACCGGATTGTTCCTCTTCGTGTCGTGGTTTGGTCCAGCAGCGATTGGGGGATATAGCAGACTCATTCACCGCATCGGCGCTGTTGGCTTTGTAGCAATCCCACTGGTTTACTCAGTGCTGAACCCGAGAAGTACCTGGGAATGGATAAAGGAAGCTTTCACATGGAACCGGGATGACCTAGGCTGGCTTAAGGCTGCGCCCACTTACTATTTCGGGCTCGACATCGTCCCTATGCCGCCTCAGGAGAGGTCAAACACAGGTCAGAAGCTCTGGATGCTCGTAGTCATTGTCACGGGCGTCATTTTTGTAATCTCTGGTGGCATTATGTGGTTCGGAAAGAACTATGTGCCCACAGGCGTCTTCCAATGGAGCGTCTTTGCCCATGATGTGGCTTTTATTCTTGCCGGTGCCATGCTCTTGGTCCATGTTGCTCTTGGCTCTTTGCATCCACGATTCTCGGAAGCACTCCGCTCTATGATCACTGGCAAAATATCGGTAGACTATGCCAAGAGCCATCACGAAAAGTGGTATCAAAGGATTGCCAGGAATAATAAAGCGTAAGCTCTAAACCAACCTCAGAAAGTACTTGAGGAAAACTGGCCGATGCTTGGTTGCCCAGTATAGCGGGAAAAAGGGGACATCGGCGGCTATTTCGCCGGAGCCTGTAAGCGGTAGCTGCAGATGGAAGCCTCTATCCCAAAGCCAATGAGACGCATCTGGAGGAAGAAGAGGGGGCAAGTAGGTGCAGCATCTCAGTTAGAGGTAGAGCGAGCAGAAAGCGCCGTTTCGAGCAGAAACGGTTGTGGTCCAGACGGCTGTAGCCGTTCGGGGCTAGGTCGAAAACAGGATTAGCTTTCTGAACAGGGTGTTTGTTCTGGGTGGGAGGCTGATGCGGTGTGACCGTGGTAATCAGATCTGGCTTGGGCAGGGAATATTCGCCTTAACCTGTGGCAGGCGGCGAGGATAATGTGAAAAACAGGCGAATCAGCAGGCAACGGAAATACTAGAGACCAAACGAAACACCAAGACGCTCCCACTGAGCGTTAAAACGGAGTTTTTCAGGGAGAGCTACCTACCAGTAGCGGCATTTGACCTGCCTACAGGCAGTGGGTCCTAAAGTGCCCAGTGACAGTCTTCCCACTCCCTTTTGGTTTGCGAAGCAACTGCTAACTTAATGTGAAAGCCTCAGCGCCACACAACGACAATGCCCCACGTAATGATAACGATAGAGCACATGAGTATTATGAGAATCATAGCACTCACTGGTAGCCTGTACTCGTCCGGATCGTAAGGCAAGCGATGACATTCCGACCGTCTGGCCAGGTAGATTGTATCGCCGAAGAAGGTAATGGGATTGGTACCCAACCTTACCGCCATTTGGACTACCTTTGTTGCCACTCTTTCCGCACTCCCAAAGAACCTGTTCACACTGACAACAAAAACGTTATAAGCCAGATGTGCCGGTCTGCGGTAAAACCAGTCGGTATCCAGAGTTATCAGGGGCTCGCCTCCCAGCTTCTTGATCAATAGCCAGAAACCAAGCCCTGTGAAGGTCAACAGCTGGATAGTCCCTATCACATGAGACGAAGCATAGGGTCGGTAATCAACTGGAAAGGGTAAAATATTGTATAGCAAGGCGGGATAGACACCTATGGCAATGCAAATCGCCGAAGTCAGAGCCATCCCGACATACATACCGCGTGGCGCAGCGGTCGGTTTCAAAGAGCGTTTCGGGCCGAACCACGTGAAATAAGGGAGCTTAAGCCCTGTATGAAGAAATGTTCCCACCGACGCCAAGTTCAGAAGCAGTACCACCAGACCCACATGGCTTACTTCGGCAGCATGAACAACCATTGACTTGCTGACGAATCCGCTAAAGAGCGGAAATCCCGATATCGAAAATGCGCCGATCATATAAAGCAAAAGAGCAAGCGGCATCTGGCGCGCCAGACCTCCTAACTCGGTCAACCTGCTGCGTCCTGTGGCATAAAGAACTGTTCCAACTCCCATAAACAGCAATGCCTTATACAGTACATGGGCAAAAGCGTGAGCAGTAGCGCCGTTGATGGCTTCTGCCGTGCCCAACCCCACTGCGCAAACCATGTAGCCAACCTGACTGATGATATGGTAAGCGAGAAGCCGGCGGATATCGTTCTCCAGCACGGCATAGATAACTCCGTACACCGCCATGGCTGCGCCCGCCCAGATCAGGATATCCCACCCGCCAAAGCCGCGAGCTAGAGCATATACAGCCGTTTTCGTAGTGAAGGCGCTCAAGAATACGCTACCTGTGACAGTCCCCTCCGGGTAGGCATCGGAAAGCCACGCATGAAGCGGAGGCACTGCGGCATTGAGACAGAAGGCAAATAGGACCAAATTTGCCGCTAAGCCGCCATCCATGTGAGAGAACACAATCGAACCCGTTTGGGAAACATGTGATAATACTCCAGCGAGGAGCATGCTGCCGCCAAACAGGTGGACCATAATGTAGCGCATACCTGCTCTCCAGGACTCCGGTGTTCGCCGCGCCCAGATGAGGTAAACAGACGAGGCTGCCATGATTTCCCAGAAGAAAACCAGCGTAAACAAATCACCTGCGAACACCACACCGAGAGAACTGCCAGCATATATCAGGGTGGCGACCTGCTCGGCAGTATCTTTCAGATGATAGCCATAGATACCGCCGAGGAATGTCACAATAACGAAGACATACCCGAAGCAGAGGCTTAATTCATCGACACGCGTAGGATTTAGGTCGTAATCCAGAAAAGTCAGGGCAAGGCTGTCCCCTGAATTTAGATATATCATATAGCCAAAGGCTAGCGCAGGGAACAGGAGAAATGCAGCAGATCTGATACGGCGTGGTATGAGGGGAAGCAGCACACTTCCCAGAATCATTATGGCTGCTGGAGGAAAATTAATCATAGTAATCCTTATTGCGCTGCAACCAGTACTTACCTAACCATTTCGAGACAACAACAAGTACTACACAACCTATGAAACCAAGTAGAGCAAAGAACCCGCAAATGTCCAGCCACCACAAACCATTCTCTTCGTCGCCATTTGTAATGAAAAAATCTAATACAACAGGGATGATAGCAACCAGAACGATGGCTAGAAACAAAAGGTATTTGGCCTTCTGCCTGAAGCTCATCTAATTCCTCCGCCAAAAACGCTTGTAGCCACATCGCTTGCCAGATGATAGAAACGGAAGATACCGTCTGGCGCTAGTCCCAAAAACAGCGCAAACAGAGCCACTAACACCAGAGGAACAAGCATAAAGGGTGAAGCCTCACTAAACCTAGCAGCCCTGTCGGAATTTGCAAAAAAGGCGCGCCTGATGATGGGAAAAAGGTAAGCAGCATTGAGCAAGCCGCTGAGCAATAGTATACCCAGATAGATTCCCTCAGTTCGTGCCACTCCTTCTCCCAGAAACCACTTACTTATGAAACCATTGACAGGCGGCATACCTACGAGCCCGATTGAAGCAAGGGCAAAAGCGCCCATAGTTATTGGCATCCGCCACCCTATCCCATCAAGTTCGCTTACTTTTTCCACATGAGCCTTAACGTATAAAGCCCCCGCACAGAAGAAAAGGACAATTTTCATAGTTGCATGGTTAACGATATGGAGAACGCCGCCAAGCCATGCGCCCGGAGACAGAAGCGCTAAGCCCAGTATGATATAGGACAGATGACCGATGGTGGAGTAAGCTAGACGGCGTTTTAGATTATCCTGATATAAAGCCAGAAGCGAAGAGAGCACAATGGTCGAAGCTGCTATAACGGCCAGTATGTTGCCGGCTCCAATGTCGTGAAATAGCACAGGACCAAATACAAAGCCAACAACCCTCACAAAGCCGAATACTCCCGCTTTGACTACGGCCACTGCATGGAGCAGCGCACTCACCGGGGTAGGAGCAATCATTGCGGTAGGAAGCCAGCTATGAAAAGGAATCAATGCCGACTTCGTACCGAGCCCGACCAGATAAAGGAGAAATATCACCAATAGCTTAGGTTGCCCAACTACATTTTCGAGGAATCCTCCGGAGCGAAAATCAAGCTCACCCGAGTAATGATAGGTTAGAGCTACTGCGACAACGAGCGCCAGTCCCCCCGTGAGCAAGTAGGCAAGATATTTACGACCCGCCGCTATCGCCTCCGGCGTTTCTTTATGAATAACCAGAGGATAGGTTGCGATAGTCAGAATCTCATAGAATATGACAAAAGTGAGCAGGTTCGCCGCAAATGCAACTCCTATCGCTGCCGACATGCATACAGCGAAGCAAGCATAGTACCGAGTTTGTTTCTTTTCCGATAAGCCACGCATGTATCCGACGGAAAAGAATGAGCAAGCAATCCACAGAAGCGATGCTGAGAGGGCAAAGATTAGACCTACACCATCAACACGAAGGGCCAAGGAGATGCCAGGGCAAATATCGAAGAGCACTATCTCCGGATACCTCCCGGCAAGCACACAAGGAAGCATTGAAACCACCAGGCCGAACTTCGCTAGAGCGCCCCCTATCGTCCATAGCTCTCGAATATTCGGCCAGCGCGAGGAGAATAGAATGAGCACAGCAGCCAGAAGGGAAACCAGTATACCTGCAAGCGGTACTATTGAGAGATAGGTTTCCATTTGGTATCTCCTAGTCCTCTTAGAACGCCCACCTAACTGCCTGCTCCAGAACATTGTTTACAATGACAATGCTGGCAAAGCCCAATGTGATTATGCCCGCACCCAGTATCAAGATAGGTGCCAGCATCGACTTAGGCAGTTCTTCGGCTCGTTCAACAGCATCGCTGCCGGAAGGCGACATGTAAACCTTCTCAAGTATGCGGAAAAAGTAAACCGCATTAAGCAAGCTGCTCACAACGATAACCGCAACGAATACCCAGTTGCCAGCGTCCACACTACCCAGAACCAGATACCATTTGCTGAAGAATCCGCAGGCTGGAGGTATCCCTATCATAGAGAGGGACGCCACAGTAAATGAGCCCATGGTCCATGGCATGCGAGGCCCCAGCCCCGCGAATCGGCTGATCTCCCATAAGCCAGTCCGGTAACGGATTCCCCCCGCAACCTGGAAAAGACAGCCTTTCATTAAGGCGTGATTGAGAATATGCAGTAATGCGCCTATAAGACCCAGCGGATTCGCAAGGCCAACCCCGAGAGCAATGTAGCTGATCTGAGCCACGCTGCTGTAAGCCAGCATGCGCCTCAAATCCGTCTGCGCGATTGCCATTACTGAAGCAACGACAACGCCAACCGCACCCAGCCAGCCAATCATGTGAGTCACAGGCAAAGTATTAGTGAGGTAATCGGGGGAAAATACAGATAAGAGCATTCGTACCAGAACATAGGCGCCGACTTTTGTCATAATTGGTCCAATGAGCGCAGTGACTGCGGAAGGAGCGTAGGTATAAGCGTCCGGCAGCCAGATATGCAATGGGAACAAAGCCATTTTAAGTCCGATGCCAATTACAATGAGCACAGCTGCAGCTATTATGGTACGAGCCCCGCTTACCTCAGGTAGTATATGAGCCACATCAGCCATATTGAGAGAGCCGGTGGCGAAGTAAATGAAGCCGACGCCTAGCAGATAGAAGGAAGCTCCCAAGGTGCCCAAGATAACATAACGAAACGCGGATACAGATGCTTTACTGCTTCCAATAGCGACCAGCCCATAGGCTGTCAATGAAGCAATCTCTAAGAAAACATACAGGTTGAACAGGTCGCCAGACACAATAATGCCCGTCAATCCTGCCAGCAGTAATAACGACAGTGCGTAGAGGGGCACGACTCTTTCGGGGACTTCCTGTAGAAACGACCTTCTTGAATAGACCACACCGATAAAGCCAACGAATGTAACGATAACGGCCATGAAAGCCGACAGATGGTCAAGCACATACTCAATTCCAAAAGGAGGTTCCCATCCTCCAACATAGTAATGCTGCGTTCCGCATCGCAGAACTTGCACGAGCCCCAGGATAGAGAACGCAAAAGAAGTCAGCGCCCCCGAGACCGCTAGGGGGAAAGCTAAATTTCGCCTCAACAAGCCTGCGAGGAAGACGACAAAGGAAAAAAGAAGCAATGGGACGGGAATTAGAATGGGGAGTTGATTCAAGCTTCTTCCTTCATCATTTTTGAGATTTCCCGCTCGTCGAGACTGTGGTAGCGGCGGTAAATCAGCAGTAGAAGCGCCAGAGCCACGCCGTTAGTTGCTACCATAACCACAATGGCGGTCAGCATAAGAACATGCGGAAGAGGATTTACATATAGAGCCGGATCAGTCACACCCAGCTCCGGGTCGTATGTTGGTACGGTAGCTCCAAATTTGACGCTTGCGGTTATGAAAAGGAGAATAATGGCTGTCTGGAAGATATTCATGCCTATCAGCTTCTTCATCAGATTATATTTGCCGACCATCCCCCAAATGCCGATTGCCATCAGCAAGGTGCTCAGATAATAGGGATAGTGGTCTATTATTGTTTGAAACACTGTCATTACTCGGTCAAGCGGTCGAAAATAGCAACCAGGACACCAAAGACGCCCAGGGCGACACCTACCTCGACAAGTAAAATGCCAAGATACCTTTTATCAGCAGCGGAAAGCCCGGGGATCGGTAAGTACGCGTAGTCCAGATACATGCCCCCTGAAAGCAGCGCAACTAAACCTGTGCCTCCGTATATGAGAAGACCTATGGCTCCGAAAACCGGTGCCAGCCTGATGGGGAACCTCTTGCCTACCTGCTTCCTCCCCAGGGATAAGCAGAGCAAAATAACAGCCGCCGCCAGGATGGTGCCTCCCTGGAAGCCACCTCCGGGACTGTAATGACCAAATAAGACCACATACAGGCCAAACAAAAGGATAAAAGGTGAAATCACCCGACAAATCAGGTCGACAACAATGTTCTTATACCTATTCTTTATCATCAGGTTTGCTCCTCATAAGCAAGAGCATGCACACAATGCCAGCCGTCAAGATAACAATAGTCTCACCAAATGTGTCATAACCACGGTAGTCAGCGAGGACTGCCGTAACAATGTTTGGGGTGCCCGTCTCCTCAAGTGCCCTCTCGATATAGTAAGGGGAAACATGAAGACTTGCCGGTGCCTCGGCGTCTCCGAAAACGGGCAAATCCCCTTCAGCATACAGCAATAATGCCCCGAAAAGAAGCACAATTACGAGCGCAAACCACTTCAATCTTTAGACCTCCGGCCTACAACAAACAGCGCGGCAATCAGAAACACTCCACTCACACCTGCGCCAACCGTTGCTTCAGTGAAAGCAACGTCCACTGCGCCCATTTCAGCATAGATCAACGCCATGCTGAAACTAAACGCCATCAAAATGAATCCCGCCGCAAGCAGGTCGCGAACTCTAAGTGCGGCAAGAGCTGCAGCGATAGCAATCACGAAAAGAACCAGAGTTATCTGCCAGTTCATGCTTCCTTTCCTGAGCCATTCGTTTCGCCCTGTCTTTCAACTCTATTACTTATGGTATCATGGGTTTTCTTACTTCTAACCCACGGTTGTAGAGCTGAGCGCATGGCTGCTCGCGTAATCACATGGGTAGCGGTAGGATTCACCAAGGCTATGAATACCAATATGAGCAACAGCTTCATGGTATTGTATTCGAGACCATTGTAGACTGCCAGTCCGCCTATCAACAGTATTGCCCCTAGAGTCTCAGACTTTCCCACTGCGTGAGTACGGCTATAAAAATCCGGAAGCCGTATGATTCCCACGCTGCTCACGGTCAAAAAGAAGAAGCCCGC
>FWPV01007426.1_pt1 | contig 18650 bp, 14 predicted proteins | sample 2228371 | NCBI WGS metagenome assembly FWPV01 (sample SAMEA103939776, study PRJEB20133) | metagenome
TCAGCGCTCATGCAGATCATTCCCTGAACCACTAGGCTTGTTGTTTGAATACATCGGGCTCAGCAAGCTGTTCCCCAGAAGTAAGTTTTTTGGTTCCTACAGAATGACATACTTTGACTACAGCCATGAGGCAGAGGTTGATCAGCCAATGGGCTCGTGTCTTCTCATCTCACGCCGAGCAATTGAAGACATTGGGAAATTTGACAGCCAATTCCCGATATTTTTCAATGAGGTTGATTGGTGCTACCGTGCAAAAGAAAAGGGTTGGAAGATATACTTTACTCCTCAAGCCGAGGTTATTCATCATGGCGGTGCAAGCACAAGTCAGGCGCCAGTTAAAATGGCAATTGAATCTCATAGGTCGCTAAAACGCTTTTATGCCAAGCATTACAGAAACAAGCTTCCCGCAATTGTTTACTGGTTCATAATAACGGCAATTTCTATAAACGCATTCTTCATATCAATGATACGCTTCCTTGGGAGAAAGCTGAAATAAAATGCAGATAGACCTATCGGTGGTGATAGTTAATTGGAACACGTGCTCTTACCTACAAAGATGTTTGGCATCCGTAGAGTCTAACAAAATTGAAAACATGGAGATTGTTGTAGTAGACAATGCCTCGGTGGATGGAAGTCCAGAAATGGTGGAGCGCGAATTCCCACAGGTAAAATTAATCAAAAATAACGCTAACTTAGGATTCGCAAAAGCCGCCAATATTGGAATAAAAGCGAGCAACGGACGATATATTTTACTCCTCAACCCAGATGCCGAAGTTAAGGCGGGCACATTCTCCACATTGGTAAATTTCGCCGATGCCAACCCAAGAGCAGGCTTGATAGGTCCTAAGATACTAAATGAAGACGGTTCTCTTCAAAGCTCGGCACGGCGCTTCCCAACACCGCTGGCTGCGCTCTTTCGAAACACTTTCTTAGGTCGCCTTTTTCCGAATAACCAATATGTTAGGGAATATTTAATGGCAGACTGGGACCACAGCTCCCCTCGCGAGGTTGACTGGCTTTCGGGTGCGGCTCTAATGCTCCGGCGGGAGATGTTAGATGAGATTGGCTTGCTAGATGAAAGGTTTTTTATGTATTGTGAAGATGTGGATATAGCCTATCGCGCAAAGCAGAAAGGGTGGAAGGCGATCTACTGCCCTGAGGCTCAAGTAGTACATTTCTTAGCGAAAGCCAGCGACCAAGCGCCAAATAAAATGATTCTGACGTTTCACAAGAGCATGTATGCCTTCTACAAGAAGCACTATGCCGCCGAGTGGTCGCTGCCCATGCGAATAATTGCCCCCATTGGAATCTTCGCAAGGGCAACTCTATTCATAGCAAACAATTATATACACACCTTTCTCAGGCTTTTAATTCCAAAAGGCAAAAGGTAAGCCAAGCAACAGGGAAAACGCTGTGAGTCGGACGTCAATTACAAAGAGCAATCAAAAAGATAGCCTGATTATCAGCCAGGCTTGGATTCTCAGCCTAACTGCCTTCCTTGCACCGCTCATCGGAGGTAAGCTTAATCCGTTTGGTTCGGGCATCTTAAGGATATTAGCTTTCATCACCGGAATGCTTTTTATCGCACGGGGAATAAGGGAAACCAGCGGGATCCGAACCAATGCGGTGCTCTGGCTGTCAATCATTTTATTTGCCCTCGGCTTGCTTTCACTCATGAGCTCTGCATCTATCCACGAAACCCTGTTCGCATTGATGGATTTGGGAGCGTATTTGCTCATTCTGCTTATCATTGCAAATTTTCCCGATCAGGGCAGTGTAATACGCATACTTGCCTCGCTCCTAGCATCCGCCTTCATCGTTTCAGCACTTGGCATCAGAGAATATCTTCTGTCTGCAAAACCAGACTGGCGGACGTTTGCAACTTTTTTCAATCCTGACTTCCTTGCCGGATTTATGGCGATTGTTTTGTCATTAACACTAGCTTGGTATCTCTCACCCAGCCGAATGGGTATATCAATAGCATCAGGTCTTGCGCTCCTCGGCATATTGGGCACGCTACTGCTTTCGGGATCAAGACTTGGCGCACTTTGCGCAATAGGCGGCGCAATTATTTTCGCGCTATTCGCACTAGCTGGCAGATCTTTTAAGAAACATCAGGCGGTAAGGCTTGCCGTTCTCATTGTGCCAATTTTGTTGGTGGTAATTTTTCTTTCAACACCATTAACTAACCGCGTTGCTTCGGTGCAGTCCGAGTCGCATTCTGCCGCTTTTCGCTTTGAAACATGGAAAGGCACAATTCGAGTTGCAAAAGCATACCCAATCTGCGGCACAGGGTTGGGAACATTCCAGCTTATTTATCCTAAATACGCTCATGTCGGCTTTACGAAGATGGCGCACAATAGCTACCTACAACTTGCCTCCGAATCCGGCATAGCTGCACCAATCATTCTGGTCCTGCTTATCGGATTTGCTTCCCTGCATCCGATCTCTGCTCTGCTCAAGCGGCAAATGAGGCGTGAACCTTCAGATGATGACTTGATACCCGATAGACAGCTGATTCTTTGCGGCATCATTGGCGGGGTTGCTGCATCAGCGGCGAGAAATATAGTTGACTCCGATTGGTACGTTTCTGCCATCGGATATTCGTTTGCAATCTTGCTTGGCGCGGGGATTGCCTTAGCTTCCGAATCACCTGCTTCTAAAGTTCCCGTTAATAGATTGGCGGCGTTTATATTGTCTGGTTTCCTTGCCATCGCCATTATTGTTTCACTGCTGGCTATAACTGCTTACCAATACCAGCTTAGCGGAGATACTCTGGCGAGAAATGGCAACCTTGATGAAGCAATAAATGCGTATCAAACTGCGACGAGGCTCGATTATCTCAACAGCGAACATCTGCGGGCACTCGGGCAGGTATATGCCGCACGCGCAAGCATCCACCATGACATAAATGACCTTCAGAACGCGGAGCATTTTTTGCTTCTGGCTATCAGACGTTCCCCGACATCTGCAAAAGGTTATTATCAACTGGGGCAACTCTATGAGTTTGCCGGCGAAAATGAAAAGGCTTTGAATGCATATCAGCAGGCGCTAAAATGGGACCCAAATGCCGTCCAAATTCTTTTTGCCAAGGCAAGGCTTTATGAGAATATGGGGCGTTCTGACGAGGCTTTTAGAACATACAATCAAATAGTGGAAATCGAAAAAAGCCCCTATGAGCAAATCAAAGCAATGCCGGAGTACGTCGAGCCCGTATACATTTTCGCACACTATGCTATCGCAAGACATCTTGAGCAAAAAGGAAACCTCAGGGATGAAATTGAGGAATACAATCTTGCGCTCGACAGAATAGCCCGTTTCGAGAAATCATTAAAAGAAGTCGGCGACGTTCTAGAAGCAAGCGGCAAGCGTAATCCGCAGCGCGAAGCCGAAATTAGGGAGATCGCTTCAGATTCTCGTTATCGCATCAAGAAACTTCATGGCGCAATTCCAACCACAAAACCACAAAATTAATGAATATGAAATCCAAAGCTGGATATTAATTTGCCCAAAACAAACATTGAGGCAAAACCTATACAAAGATAGACGATGATTGACGTCTTCTCATGGGCAAACATCTCTTTTATAAGCGCAAATCCAACTGTGTATAAAAAGCTGCCCGCCACGAATCCAAGAATAACACCAAGAAATACCTCCTGAACTTCCATAAAAAGAAATAGCCCGATGAACGCTCCAAGGGCAGTCGTGAGTTCGATGATAAGCGTTACAAAAATTGCCTTAGCCCGACCATAGCCAGCCAACCGAGCCACGCTGACAAGTGCAAGACCTTCAGGGACTTTATGGTATGAAACCGCAAAAAGAATCATTATCCCAATTATAGGAAAAGCTTTTGATCCAGCACTAATCGCCAACCCATCTACTGTGCTATGGATACTCATTGCAATCATAAGGAGTATTCCTAATCTTAAGTATCCTGTCTCGTGCTCGCTTGCCGATGCGGCGCAAGCCGGGCATACAAAATAAATGTATTTTCCAATTGCCGCAAATAAGAGATATCCTCCGAGCAGGCTCATTAGTGAACGCCATACGCCAAGAATCTCAATTGTCTCAGGTATAATGTGAAGGACAGTAACCCCTAGAAGTGCACCAGCAGCTAGGCTAACCATTGCACACAGTACTTTGTGGCTTACTCGATTTCGTGCAATGCCAATTATCCCGCCAACCGACGCCGCAGACATTGCAACTATCGCTCTCAAGACAATTGTTTGGCTAGAATCCAAAAATGATTGATTATCCATTAGTCTATCGAAACCTTAACAATCGCATGCCATTTGCGATGACAATCAGTGCACTTCCCTCGTGGCCAAAGACTCCAAACGAAAGTTTCAACCATCCCGCAAGTGCAGTACAAACCAGCACAGCAATGACCAACAATGAGAATGCTATATTTTGCTTGATAGTAATAATAGCATGCCTGCTCAAACGCATCATAAACGGCAGGCGGCTCAGGTCATCCGACATCAAAGCAATGTCGGCTGTCTCCAATGCAATCGGCGAACCTGCCGCACCCATTGCAATTCCAAGGCTTGCTGCAGCAAGTGCCGGTGCATCGTTCACACCATCGCCAACAACTGCAACTTTATGGAATCTCTCGATTAGCAAGCGAACAATATCAACTTTATCTTGGGGCAAAAGCTCAGCATAGTACTCTTCTACCCCCAAATCCCTTGCAACCGCACGAGCAGTCGGTTCATTATCACCTGTTATCATAACTATGCGCTCCACGCCAGCTTTTCGGAGTCCTTCAAATGCCTGCTTGGCTGACTCACGCACGGTATCAGACAAAGCAATTATTCCCGCAAGCATACGATTGTAAGCGACCATAACAACTGTCTTGCCCTCTTGTTGAAGGGTCTTGATCTTATCTTCATATTCTGAATACTCGATGCCGAACTGATCCATCAATCGCGTATTTCCAACAATGCACACATCGCCATTCAACTTTGCAGCCGCACCCATTCCGGTGAGAGCTTCGAAATCGGTAACAGTTTGAGGTTGCACATTCTTTTTGCGGGCTTCGTGTAAAATCGCCTGCGCTAAAGGATGTTCCGACCGTGCCTCAACGCCAGCTGCAAGAGATAACAGCTGATCTTGCTTCATATTGTTTGCAGGAATAATATCAGTCACGCTAGCCTCACCGGTGGTTAGCGTGCCAGTTTTGTCAAAGGCTACTACTCGAATCCCCCCAGCGACCTCCAAATGACTTCCGCCTTTGATTAAGATGCCCCTTTTTGCAGCATTTCCAACCGCCGAGACTATTGCCACAGGAGTTGATATAACAAGTGCACAGGGACAAGATACAACAAGAAGTGTAAGCGCCCTATACAGCCAATTTCGAAACTCGCAGCCGTAAAGCAATGGTGGAGCAACTGCGATAATGATTGCCAGCACGACAACTACAGGTGTATAATATCTGCCAAACGACTCTGCAAATCGTTGGCTAGGTGCTTTTTCAGCCTGAGCCTCCTCTACCAAATGCAAAATCCTTGCGAGCGTATTGTCTTCGGCAGTGGCAACCGCACGAGCTTCCAAAGAACCTCTCTGGTTGATTGTTCCAGCAAATAACAAATCTCCAACGGTTTTCTCCACTGGCGTAGATTCGCCGGTGATTGGTGATTGATCCACGGTGGAGCTCCCCATGATTACTTCACAATCGGTTGGTATTTTCTCACCGGGGCGTATGATTAGAATGTCCCCTACTTTAACTAAATTTACGTCTACTTGCTCTTCAACGCCATTTCGTTTGACGGTTGCTTTGGTTGGAAAAAGATCAATCAGAGAACGAATTGATTCGCGCGCTCTCTCAACAGTTCTTGCTTCAAGCGTATTTCCAAGCGAAAAGAGAAACATCACCATTGCGGCATCAAACCATTCGCCAATAGCGAGCGCACCAATGGCTGCAACTGTCATTAGGAAGTTCATATCCAAAACGAAGGATCGGAGGCTAAAGAAGGCCCCCTTTGCCGCGTAATACCCTCCTACTATCACAGAAGCTACATAAAGAACTCTAGCTGGAATTAGTTGGTTCATTGCCGAGAAAATGATTGCAATTACAAGAAATAAACCTGCAACAGACGTTATCGCTACATGCTTAGTGAAAATAATTCTTTCGGGTGCGATTATTTCCTGGCGTTCACGCTGGGGTTGTCCTGCAAGCTCCGCTTCTGCTTCACGTACATCATATCCTAGTTGGCGCACTTTGCTAATGATGACGGATGCATTCACAAGCTGAGGTTCGAATTCAGCAGACAGTTTCGACGCGGCAAAATTTGTAGAAGCCCATAAAACTCCCCTAATTCTGCCAATGTTTTTTTCAAGTTTAATCGCACAATCAGGACAGTCAAGACCGACAAGCGTAAGCGTAAGGTGCTCGAATCGCTCTCCAATTTCTACCCCAATGTGCTTAGCCCTTCGCTCGACATCCTCCATCCTTGCTAGATGAGGGTCATAAACAAGCTTGAGCGTTGAGGTTTCCCTATCCACCTCAACTGACAAAATACCTTCGATTTGCAGCAATGAATCACGCAATCTTCCCACACACCGGTCACACTCTTCATAACCCGGCGGCAGCAAGACAGGCAAATTTAGTACCTTTGTTTCAGCCATGGATTTCTATGTCAGCTCCGAATTGAGTTGCCGGCGCCATGCACCATCTCGCTAGTACATAGCACCGGCTCAGATTTATAGGCAAAATAGTTTGGTACTAGGGTGAGATATTGAACACCCGGGCTGCATTCTTATAAAGTATCTTCTCCATCTCTTCCATTGTCAAACTAGCTTCCTCGTAGATTCCTGCAATAAAACCCGGGTGAATGAGGTCTAAGTCGCTGCCAAAGAGGATTTTGTCTGCACCAGCAATGTCTATGGATCGCCTTACTTTATTATGCTCTAGAACGCTACTGCAGAACTCCATATAAAGATTTTCCACACGCCGAGCAGCCTCAGCCGCATCACGCCAAGCATCTGCACCGCCGTGTCCCATAATAATTGGCTGTGCCGGGCAGTGTTGCGCGAGTTCTTCCGCCTGACTAGGCATGCCTGCTCCGTACGTGTGAATGAGGAGAGGAAGACCAAACTCTTGAATTTTTTGCACCATTGCTTTTGTTTTCGGTGAGTTTATGCTGAGGCGGCAATACGCAGGATGAATTTTAGCGCCAACGAAGTTGGGCTTTTTCGCATACTTTTCCAATTCTCGGCATGACGCTTCAAAATAGTTTGGATTTACTGTGATATAGCCAAGAAGCTCTGGATGACCTTCAATTGCCTTGTCCATCTGTGCATTGCCTTCAACAAAGTCATATACAATGGCATAGCTTGACGAAAGAAGGACTTTCGAAATTCCCCGCCTCCTCATCAAGTCAAGGGTAAAATCAACACCTGTGCCTTTCATTGGGAATGGCCACTTCCCAAAATGAGCGTGAACATCAATAACAGGCATCCCAACGAAGGGCTTGTCAAGGCAAAGATTGACATCTTCTCTTGTCTTGATTTGAGGAAATAGCTTTCGAGCGTTTCCAGAGAAAATTAATGCCTTCTGCGATTCAGTTAGATATGACTCATTGATGAGGTTTAACGAGGCTCTCATCGAGCAAGATGGGTGATTTGATCCAAATAGAAACCGCTCTGCGCCAATTGAATCAACACCAACTTTTAGTGCGTCGGGTGTATCTATTATCTGGGCTTCTATGTAGAGTTGAGGATGTTCTGCGCAGGCGGCAAGTGCCTCTGCAAGGTTAAAGTAGCCAACGCCACACATTATCACAGGAATTGTCGTATCTTGGACCGCATGAAGGATATCTGTGGGAGTCCCGCTTCCCGCTCCACTCACTATTAGAGGCATCTGAAGGCTTTCCAGCGTACGGAGAATTGGACGCAGCATTGCCGAATTAATTCGCCAGCCCTGTGCCTCTGGGAAAATGCGGAGAGCAACAAAACCTTGCTCCCTGCGCTTTTCGATTTCATCAATGACTCCAATATGCCTCCTCGGGTCAACAGTTGCAACTGGTACTAGCTCAGGATGTGCCTGTGCAATAGCGTAAGTTTCGTCATTCCCCTCTTCTGCGTCGTAGCTGACTCCTTTGAGCGAATAAGTCAGGGCGGCTGATATACCATATTTGCGCATAGAGCTAAGAAGCGTGTTGAGCGAAACGTCTGTATCGCGGTACGGCAAAAAACCAAAGTGAGTATTTATGTCAATTACAGAAAAGTTCATGACTTCCTCCCAGCATAGTACCTGGCAACTTTGTTTATTGCGTCTCCAACATCTTGGATATCCTGCTCGGTGAAGAGCTCATTGCAGCCTAATGTGATAATCTTTCTCAAAATTTCGAGAGTATTCGGACAATCTTCCTCGCGGTATTCTCTGGGATTTGCGTGAGGACATGTGAATGGACATCCAGATGTTCCGTAGGTCTTTCGTTCCTGGAAAACCGGTGACATATATATTGGCTTGCCAATATATCCAACTCCAGCCGGCACACCTTCTGCTGTCAAAGCTTTGCAAAACTCTTGTGGAGTGATGCCAAGAACCTTCTCATCAATGGTGATTGGATACAACCACCATGAATGTTTGCACCCATTACGCACAACGGGAGGATTCACGCCGGGGGTATCGGCAATAAGCCGAGTTATTCCTTCTGCAACTTTGCGCCTTCGCTCCACTATGCCCTTTACTTTCTCCATTTGGGCGCAAGCAACAGCTCCGGACAGCTCATTCATGCGGTAGTTAATGCCAAGAAACATATAATCTCGCGCGCCCGGTTCACGTGGCCAGCCTTTGTCCATGAACAGCCTTGCACGATTAGCAAGATCATCATCGTTTGTAATGGTAATGCCGCCATCGCCAGCAGTCATATGCTTGGACTGCTGGAGGCTAAAGCAACCTATATCACCCATCGTTCCTGCCAAATGCCCCTTGTATTCAGCTAAATACGCCTGACAGCAATCTTCAATAACCTTCAAGCCATGCTTCCTCGCAATTTCCAAAATTGGGTCCATATCGCACATCTGGCCAAATAAGTGAACAGGTATGATAGCTTTCGTTTTGCTTGTGATTCGCGCTTCGACGCTCTCAGGCAACAGCGTGTATGTTTCCGGATCAAGGTCAGCGAATACAGGAATAGCATTCTGGAACAAAATTCCAATCAGCGTCCCCATGTCAGTAATTGGCGAGGTGATAATCTCATCACCAGGATTAGGGTTTATGCTAGCAACAGCAATGTGAATTGCCGCTGTGCCTGAAGTGGAGGAAATTCCGTGTTTTACTCCCAGCATCTCTGGGAATTCTTCTTCGAATTTGGAAACAAACTTGCCTCCGTAGCGGAACAAACTGCCGGAATTTATAACCTCAGTCAGATTTTCGATTTCCTCCTTACCTACATCTCGCCCTGATTTATTGCTTACGCTAGGCAGGGGGACGGTTCGTACGGGTGTTCCACCTTCAATTGCCAGCTTTTCGGTACTCAAGACTTGCCCATCTCCTTTTAGGAAAAAATTATAGGATAGCGAAAGTTAGCATTATACGATTTTTGATATTACTCACTTGTAAGTTAGACACACTGGGGATTTAAACCTGCGCATAGGGTGAAATGTTACCCCTAAAAAATTGAAAAGCCCGGTTCCCGCAAGGTTCGCCCGGGCCAATTGACGGTGGCCTTTTTCACAAAACGGCGATTTGGAATTATTTTTTGCTTATTTTGCCGAAAGCGCTCTCAGCTTTTTTTACAAGCTGTAAAAGGTGCTCAGAATTAATGGAATCGCCGCAGAGGCTTCGAAGAGCCTCATCGAGGGGCTTGCCCAGAACCTTTCGTGCAACTTCATCCATGAGCTTGATTCCCATTTCTTCGCGACTGATATTTGGTGTATAGATAAATGGGTCTGTTTTTTTGTCTCCCGTTCTCGTCTGGGACAGTATGCCCTTTCTGGCGAGCTTAGCCATGGTAAGCATAATAGTGGAATATGAGAGCTCACGGCGTGGATACATTATCTTGAACACTTGGCTTGAAGTAATAGGCGGTTCAAGACTCCAAACTATATCCATAATCTGAGCTTCCAACTCGCCTAATGAACCTCCGCCCAAGCTGCGTCGTATGCCGACGTAGTCGCGGGCGCCTTCGTTGCTAATCATCGGTACCTCCTTTCTCCTACCGCAGAATTCAGCCCCGTTCGGTGGCTTTTAAATTTCTGCAATAGTTTATATAAAGTTAGAAGCTTTGTCAAGGGCTAATCCAGTTATTCTTAGTACAATTTTAGCACTCCAAGGATGTGCTTGCTACTTTTTTGCCATAACATTATATACTTTTCTTAACTAAAAACAGCTCGGTTTTGAAAAAAAAGTAAAAATTATTAGCCAATTATTTTTTAGCTATCCATTAATAAGCAAAAAGGTGTCCCTGTTATATGGACACCCCAATGATTACTTCATATTATATTAGCTTTTATGCTGCTCTTTTCACCTCAAATCTTGGCTTGTAATTTTCGCACTTATATGATTTTGCATCCTCACGAGGTGATTCTGCCTCGGACAAATACACATAATCCTGAGTAATTGAGCAACGCTGGTAAGTTTTGTCATAGTTTCCACAATCAATACATCGGCGAAGAACGCTCCAACAAACACTGCACTTGAGGCTTCCTATTAGTTCAATTCTGCCGCAGAGCGGGCAATGAATATACACTTCCTTGAAACCATCCTGACTTTTTTGAAGGTTGATTCTAAGTTTTCGCGCAAATTCATCAAGCTCATTCAAACAAGTGGTGCAAGTACTGAGCAACTGATTCATTGCCTCAATCTTCAGGAATTCAAACAGGCGCTCGTCCAGAAGTGAGCAAAGCTGGGTTGCAGTCTTCTCCAAGATCGCTAGATGCTGTTCGGCTGTCTGCGGCTTAAACGGCTTAGCCTTCTGCTGTGCCTTTCCGATGTGTTTCAAAATCTCTTCAGTAACCCTGATGGGCACTCGCAGAAATGCTTCCTTCTTTTCTGGAACGTTTCGTATGGCTTCTACTAGGCGTTGAGTTTCGTTAACCGAAAGATTTTCTTCCTTTATCTTCTTAACTAGCCGTTGCTGAGTAACCGGATCAGAGTTCAGCACACGCAATATTCGCGCATGGGCTTCTGTAAATCCATTGCAAGAGTTCTTATCCCAAGCCGCTATTAGCTCATTTTGTACGGCTTCGGGCAGTTCGAGCAACTCCAAATGGCGACGAAGCGTACTTTCACTTACGCCAAGTGTTTTGGCGCATTTTTCCCAAGTCATAAAACTTAACAGCGATTCAATAGCCCGAGCCCGATCAATAGGGTTTAAATCTTCACGCTGGAAGTTTTCTAGCAAAGCATCCGCGGAAGCGTCCTCATCGCTCACCTCGCGAACGATCGCAGGTATCTCTGTCAAGCCTGCCATCTTGCTAGCTCTATATCTGCGCTCACCCATTATAATTTCGTACTTTCCATCCTTCGGACGAACCACAATCGGCTCCAATACGCCTCGCTCCTTAATGGATTGAGCAAGCTCTTCCAGACTGTGGTCGTAGAAGGTCCTTCGGGGTTGCTTAGCATTTGCCACAATATCTTCAAGTTTTATCAGCTGCATATGTTTCCCCTCTGCATGCCGGTAGGCGAATCGTCTCCTATTTCAAATTATCGTCATCCTAATGCCTTAAATCCAGCGTTTAGGGATTAAAACAAGTATTTGTACGAGTAAATATCATGTCGTTGACAGTCCTTACAAGTGATGCTAGACTCAACTGAGCCCTCGTCATAAATTTATGCTGGTGATAATTTCTACCCCAAATAGCTGGGCGTAAAGAAAGCGAGAAAATTATGACCAACAAAAAAATAATCAGTGCCATCTATGCCACTCTCCTCATCGTAATATCCATTACTGGCTGTGGCAGCGGTTCCAGACACATAAACAGCACGGTAAAATGGACTCTTTTAGTATATATGTGCGCAGATAATGACCTAGAAAGATATGCCCTCCAAGACCTGAATGAACTTGAAACTATCGGATCAAACAAAAATGTGTCTGTCATAGTTCAGATTGACCGCTCTGCCGGATTCGATACAAGCGATGGCAATTGGACAACCACCCGTCGGTACTACGTCACCCGAGACTCCGATACCTCACGCATTGGTTCTGCGTTGCTGGAGGACTTAGGTGAGCTGGATATGTCGTCGGAGTCCGTCCTCTGCGATTTTATCCATTGGGGCACGGCTAACTATCCTGCGGATTACTATGTCCTTGTTCTTTGGGATCATGGTAGAGGATGGCAAACCCGCGCCCAAACATTAGCCTTGGAAAGACAAATAAAGGCTATTAATTATGATCAATCATCCATGAAAGAAATGAACCTTGACCAGCTGCACTCGGCACTTGCATTGGGTCCAAAGTTGAATATTGTCCTGTTTGATGCTTGTCTCATGGGCATGTTGGAGGTTGCCTTTGCAATCAAGGACAGTGCAGACATTATGGTTGCATCCGAAGATAACATACCTGCTTCGGGTCAGCCTTACCATCTACTCATTTCAACTTTGCAGTCAAAACCCGACATGACACCCTACGAATTCAGCACGGCAATTGTAAATAGCTACGTTGACTATTACGTCAATAATACTTCAGGACCTCTCACCGCTTCAGCAATTGAACTTTCGTCAATCGGAGAACTAGCCATTGCTGTAGATAACCTCGCAAATGGTATTTTGCAGAACTTGAGTAGCGAACGCTCTATAGTGAGGAATGTTCAGCAGAAAACGCAATACTTTGACAGCGAAAAAATGTTTTACGATGATTATAAGGACATTTATGATTTCGCCTCATTGCTATGTACTCAGGCGGTTACTGCAGAGGTTCGGTCAGCAGCTGCGTCTGTAACTCAGGTCGTTAAAGACACAATAATTGCCGAACGACATGCAGGCAATCAGGTGGCAAACGCGCATGGCATTTCTATTTACCTGCCTGAGCCGGGAGCCTCGTCTTCCAAATATTCCCAGCTTAGTTTCTCGCAAAATACAAGCTGGGACGAATTCTTAATGCAGTACTAGCTCCTGTGGCAAAACTAAAGCTAATTTGAATACTTAATGACAGGGTAGACTTGGCATTCGGCAGGCTTAATTTTTATACGCACCGCGCCATCGCGGTCTGTTCGGTAGATCTTTACGCCTGCCTCCTCCAAGCGTTTTAAAACACCGAATGAGGGTTGACCAAATGAGTTGTTTCTGCCAACGCTTACTAAGGCAATCTTGGGAGAAACTGCTTGAATCCACTCATTACTGGTCGCATATTTGCTTCCATGATGAGCAACCTTAAGCACCGTGCTTCTAAGTGGGAGACCAGACGCCAACATATCTTTCTCAGCCTCAACGCCTGCATCGCCGGTCAGAATGACGCTCTGCTTGCCAAAAGCAATGCGAAGGACTATTGAATTATTGTTTATATCGTCTGCGGTGTTTTTAAGCCGAGGTTCAGGCGGATGCAAAACATTCGCACGAACCCCATCCCCAAAATCTATCACTTGCCCACGCAAAGCTTTGCGATAATCAATCCCACGAGATTCAACTTCGCTGAGAAAAGCAGCATATGCACGAGATGCGTGAGGTATTGCGCTATCAAGTACCATTCCAACTCTAAAATCTTTCAGAATCCTAACCAAACCTTGCACATGGTCCTCATGAGGATGTGTGAGCACTACTATATCAATCCGGCTGACACCAACGCTTCGAATAAAAGGAGCGACCACCCTAAAGCCAAGCGTTTCGTCTGTGGATAAACCAACTCGCCCGCCTCCATCCACAAGCATTGTTTTTCCCGAAGGAGTCTGAACAAATATGCAATCGCCGTTCCCAACATCAAGCATAGTGACTTCTAGGACCCTTTCGCGTGGCGATAGGGCAAGAAACCAAATTCCGAGCGTTATGATCGCAAGGCTAACTAAAGCGAGATTGCCCTTGTGAGCACACAATCTTTCGGTGCGCATACTCTAAAGCTCCTAGCAAAACAGCATAATAAAACACAATGACAACCAAAGGTGGTGAGCTCAGTGAAATTGCCGACCATGATTGTCCGCCAAGTTCTCCCACTACGCTCAACATTATTGCAGCTATCCAACTTGGAAGGGTCGCAGCAGTATGACCAAGTGTTGGGATTAAAAACCCAACCAAAAGTCCCGCTATACCTGTGGCAGTGAGTATTAAAACTAGAATCGCCGCCAATGCGTTAGCAATGAAAGAGGCAAGAGAAAAATAATTGAAATAATAAGCCACAATCGGCGCGGTACCCAATGTAGCGGCAACTGAGAGAAGAACAGCTCCGACAATGCTTCGTGCCCAAAAAATTACAAGCCTATCCAAGAAAGTTCCCCGAGTGGCATCGCGGGCTTTTGGTTGACCAAGAATACTTTTTGCCGCTGGCTCGAGTAACGGCATCACCAGTACAATTGCGAGCACCGCCGCAAAAGAAAGTTGAAAACCTACTTGGTAAAGATTTAACGGATTCAATCCTGTAATAATCAGACCAGCAAGCATCACTACATTTGGGAGGTCTGTTGGTCTCCAAAAGACATACGATAGCAAATATACCGTCACCATAATAGCGGCTCTCACAATTGAGGGACTTGCTCCTGCCAGAAGAGTAAATCCCCAGGCAGAAGCAATCATAATCAAATGTCGCAAGAGCCTTGGTACTGTTAGCCGAAGCATTAGCCAGCCTAAAATTGTTGTAATAATAGCACAATTGTATCCCGAAGCGGCGAGAAGATGCATAGTGCCACTTCGCATAAATGCAGCCTGAATATCCTCCGGCAAGAACAAGTAATTGCCAAGAAGTATGCTAAGCAGCAGTTGACCTTCCACACGCGGGAATATTTCCATTGTTTTAGCAATTAAAGAATCTTTGAAACGAAGTGTTGTCGCCACCAAACCACCGGTAGCCTGTTTGTTAACTGTGATATCGCTATCATAGGTTAATAGCATGGAGTAAACCTGCATCCGTGCCAGATAGCGCTCGTAGTCCACTAATCCCGGATTTGATGGTGGAGATGGACGCCGAAATCTTCCGCGTATCGAGACCGTTTGGCTATAGAAGGGTGCTTGCAGAGACATAGCCTCATTTTTCTTATGATAGGCAGTCACCATTACTTTTCCGCTAACCCTTGATTCGGTTGTGTAAGTCTTTATCTTTTCAGCTTTCAGGACAAAATGCGTTTTATCTCCGTAAGATTCAGGCTCTGAGGCTATTCGTCCGGTAAGGCAAACCAGCTTCCCCTCTGCAAATTGTGACACATCATCGGCGGGAATCCTGAGGCATAGTGATGTTCTGACCAAACCTATCATAAACACCAACCCCAAAAGCAAACTTATGTGGCGCGGCAAAAATACTGGAGGAATAACTAAAGCGAGGATCAAAACACACAGCGCAGTCCAAAATCCCACCACAGGACTAACATGCGTTTGGGCAGCGCAAACAATGCTTGCGACGTAGATGACCGAAAAAATAAAAAGTGGGCGATTTTGGAGCTTCATAGAGAAATAAATTGCCGAAGTTTTTCCAGCTTCTTAGGACCAATTCCGCTAACCTCGTCTAGTTCCTCAATAGATTGGAAGCGACCATGCTCAGCCCGATAATCTAAGATTCTTTGCGCCATAGCCGGTCCAATTCCGGGTAGTCGCTGAAGCTCCTCAAAACCTGCGGTGTTGATATTGATGGTTCCCTCGCCCGGTGCGGTCAGCTTTTGGGGTCCCTTCTTTTCGCTTTTCTCATGCCCACTGGCATCAGCAATGCTTTGACCTTTTACCTTGCCGCCCCGAACAATAGAAGTCTTGGGTGGAGGAATCTCTCCTCTCGCCGCAATATAAATCTGCTGACCGTCCTGCAGCTTTTCGGCAAGGTTTATGCTTTCAAGATCCGCTCTTTCAGTGGCCCCGCCAGCTGCTTTGATTGCATCCATGACTCTGCTGCCTGCATCCAAATGGTAAATTCCTGCTTTCTTTACTTTGCCTGCCACATGGACACATATTTTAGTTGACGTGCCGGGAGCTTCGGAGTCAACTTTCGTATCAGGCTCTGTTTTTTCTCCAACCTCAATGAACTTAATGCTTTTGCTTGAATCGAACGTGCCCGACCTAGCAACAAGAATGCCGCACCCAAATAGCGCCAACCCTACTATCAAATATGCGGCAATCAGTTGGCTCCTGCCGAAGTTAAACACGGGTAGGCTCCTCCCTTTTTAAGCTTTTAATGGTTGAGATTATATCAGATTTTATAGCAAACTTCCTGCAACTACTGCCCCGGAAACGGCGGCATTGAAGTTGGTTCGCTAAGCATTGGAGCCTTACCTTGGGCGCCCGGAAGCCTTCGAGAGAATCTTTCCCAGAACTTCAAATTTTGCTCCGGCGTTAGAAGCTTATCAAAAGCTACCCAAGTATCAACCTCAATTTGCAGGATTGCCTCCTCCTGCTTGGCAATTGCTGTTGCAAGCGACCTCACCTTTGCCGCATCAGTCTCGTCAGCCTTCAGCTCATTTATTAAAGCAGACATTTGAGTGCCAGCTTGTGTCAACTGTTGAATCTTCTGTTGCGCTGATTTCAGAAGTTGCTCAGCCTTGCTAAGTTGATTTTCATCAAGGCCTATCTCCTCACCAAGTCTCTGCAGAGTTTGCACAGAAGGCAACGAGAAAACTCTTACAGGACAAGGACCACCTTGGAGTACCGAACGATCCATGGATGGGATGGCAGGCGGAGACTGAACTTTCGCCCGGTTCACACCTTGAGCAAAAGCAACGGCAACAATTATAACTAGAGCTGCAATGGAGACCAATGTGATCATAAGTAAAACAAGCCTTTTCCGAAACATAGCAATTTCTCCCTTCTTGCGTTTATACAGCGAATGCTGTTCTAAATAATATACTAGCACAAAAAATGAGTCCAGGGCGAGAGCCAGTTTCATTGCTCGCCCTGGACTGAAGTAGCGGTTTGATACACAAAATTAAAATTAAGGCTTTGCAGGAGGCTTAGGCACGCCTGGTGCGGGTGGTCGTGGACCACCTATCTCCCTTTGTGCCTTCTGCTGCATAAACTGCGCAAAGCTTTGCTGCTGCTGAGCATTTAGGATACTCCTGAACGCCAACCAAAAATCGAACTCAGCATCTAGAATTGCATTCTCTGCTTGAGTTACTTTGTTGGCAGCTGCATTTAGTGCACCTTTATTTGGCGATGGGCTCTGGAGCAAATCCAACACTTCCTTGGTTGCGGCTGCCTTTTGCTCGAAGAAGGGCTTTGCCTTCGTATAGAACTGCCTGCAAAGCTCAATGATCTTCTGCTTTTGCTCTTCGGTCAACCCAATGACAACCGCAAGTTTTTCTAGCTCGGCTCTTCCGGGTGGTAGTAGGTATCGCACAAGATAGACATTTCGGTATAGCGCGAAAGTTTTATCAATAGGCATTCGCGCTGCCAGACCTTGAGGGCCAGCTGATCCACCCACAACTAGTTTCTGCCTACTCGGCTTTACCGGTTGCTGATTCTGCGCATACGCAGCCAGTGCAATTAAAAGAACAAGAACCAAAGCTGCTGCAACTATTTTTCTGACCATAGTTTCAACCCCTCCTTTTAGTTTGATAACACGACCCGCGAGTCGGTAAATCTCAAACGTTTTGACGAAAATATGCAGAATTTGTTCATTTGAATAGCTACTTTTTGTGTGATAAAGTAATGAAAAAGGTTGCTGAGAAAGGCAGAATGATTGATGAAGCGACATCCAGATTTCGAACAATTTCTAAAGGTTCTCCGTAGGCAAGGAAAACCCGATCACCTACCTTTCTATGAACATATCGCCAGCCCGGGGTTCATTGCTAGGCGTACCGGAAAACCTTTCGATCGAATGAGCCCAGACGACATAGAGTACTGGCGCACCTATGTGGATTTTTGGCTGGGAATGGGTTTCGACTGCATCCCGATGGAAATTAGTTTGAATTGTCCTCTTCCATCTACGGGTGGGGGTATATCACACGGAAGCGAAGCGCAGGTTGTCATACGCACAATTGAGGATTACGAGAAATATCCATGGCCAGATGAATCACGCCCAATCGAGTTCAAGTACTTCGAAATAGTAGCCAGCCTGATTCCGAGCGAGGTCAAAATTGTCGGAGGAGTCTGCGCAGGTCCTTATGAATGGGTTTCAAGGATGATGGGAACGATCGGGCTTTCATATGCGCTTGCAGATGATCCTGAACTAGTTGAAGCTGTCTTCCAAAAAATAGGTCGGCTTCATATAAGCGCTGTTCGGCAACTTGCAACTATGGATGCTATTGGCGCACTTCGGCAGGGAGACGACCTCGGCTTCAAAACATCAACATTTCTCAGTCCAGCTGATCTTCGCCGCTTAGTCTTCCCTATTTACAAGCAAATGGTTGAGGAAGCTCATAAGGTCGGCAAGCCATTTATCCTCCACTCTTGCGGCAATTTGGCGGAAGTATACGAAGACCTCATTGAATATTGCCGAATAGACGCCAAACACTCATTCGAAGATGCAATTATGCCTGTTCAGGAATTCAAGCGGAGATACGGAAGCCGAGTCACCCCATTAGGTGGCATGGACGTTGACGTCATTTGTCGGAGTTCGGAAGAAGACCTTCGCGCATAT
>FWPV01008073.1_pt1 | contig 18644 bp, 17 predicted proteins | sample 2228371 | NCBI WGS metagenome assembly FWPV01 (sample SAMEA103939776, study PRJEB20133) | metagenome
GGATTCCGAGTGTTTCATGTTGGACATCCTGATTCTCCTTATCGCAAATCAGTGTCCAAGGAAATCGTAGGGCGGGGGACCCCGGGATTTATCGCTTTCGGCCAGACTGGCTGTTTTGCTGTTGGAGAAACAGCCGGGTGCCGTACACTGGAAAGGCCTCACAGGAAAACAGGGCGACGCAGGGATGCGACCCGAGCGCCTCGTGAGGCCCGGACTGAAGGGGCGGCCGCAATGCCGCCCTCCGAACCCGTCGCGACCCACTTAAGAATCGGGCAAAAACTGTCCAAACTGCGGAGGCCACCTCACGGGCTCGCCGCATCAGTAGCCTGGCATGAGAAGTTAAAGGAGAAGGGTAAGTGACTTATTTACTTGTCCGGCGGACCGAATGCTTGCGATACGCATGCCTGTGTGTTTTTCTGTTTTTTGTGTGCCCACTGTTCGGCGAAAGTGGCACACTTGCTCGTTTTGTTGCTCCAAGCTATCCTCCTTTGGCGCGCCAGGCCATGATTTCCGGTACTGTCAGCCTGACGCTCTCTGTGAGCAGTGACGGGAGCGTCATTGATATGAAAGTGAACTCTTCCGGCCATCCGTTGCTGGCACAAGAGGCTGAATCAACGGTACGGCAGTGGAGTTTTCATCCGTGGCTTCGTCAAAGGTCTGTTTCGGTAATGATTTATTTTGGGTTTTCAGGTGATACTCGAGAAGTGAATCCAAGAACAGCAATCAAGGCAGAGTTGTATCAATCGACTATTCGAGTCTTCGTAACCACTGACGGAGTTCCTGCTGTCAGGCCCTAAAAACAGGCCTCGCGTATTTCTGAAAGCCGTTTTCGCGGCCGTAAGGCTATTTCGGTTTGTCGTGTGGTATAGAGTTGAGAAAACCATCGTTCTCAGAGGGATATGAAATTGTCGAAACCTTGAGAAGAGGACTCCGATTTGTGGATAGTCCTGATCAGTGTATGGGCGGCATGGAGAATGTGACCTGCCCCCTTTTTCCCTACCAGTCGTAATTTGGAAAGCCGCGTTTCATTCTACCTGTCCTGCCATCCCGCCGGAGCCGCCCGTCGCGTGATCTTCTTCCCTGCATAGCGGCGCGCAGCGGGCAAGGGCGCGCCCTCAGGGCGCGGCCATCGGCGTTCCCTTGCCGACGAGCACCCCCGTGCGATCCATCCACTCGCACGGGCGGTCCGGCGGGATGGCTTCCATCCTGCTGGTGGGCTCTGAGCACTGCCGCGCAAACTCCTCCGGCGTGCGATACCCCAGATTGCTCGAGCGGCCTCTCGCTGTTGTCGTCGTTTCGTCACGCAGATCTTCTCCCCGGCATCAGCCAGGTTCCCGAACTGCACGGGGCCGTCACCACCTATGCCTACAACGACACTTCCGTGCCGGCCACGGTCACCGAGACCACCAACGGCCGCTGGGTCAAGACCAGTCTGGACGGGCTGGGCCGGACGATCCGCGTCGAGCGCGGCCACGGCTCGACGGTGGTTTCGATCACCGACACCGAATACGCCCCCTGCGCCTGCTCGCCTGTGGGGCGGGTGAAGCGGGTGTCGATGCCCTATGCGCCGGGCGGGACGGTGTCCTGGACCGAATACGAGTTCGACCCGCGCACTGGTACGGCGTCAGAGGCTTCGTCCGGGTCGGGGAGGACTTCAACGCACACCCAGGAAGTCGTCTGCGTCTGGTCAGTCAGATGCGCTGGGGCTCTCCGGGAAAGCACAGGCCGGATTGCTGAGGAGCTGGAATGCTTCTGTCTGTGGCGCTATGCTGTTCGGTAGCCATGGTTGCCGATCGGATCACGATTGAATCGGGGAAGCGCTCTGGGCAGCCGTGTATCCGGGGGCTGCGCATTACGGTGTGGGATGTGTTGGACTGGCTTGCCGCAGGAAAATCCGAGGACGAGATACTGGCCGACTATCCGGAACTCGAGAAGGACGACTTCAAGGCGGTCTATGAGTACGCGGCGCGGCTGGGGCGGCGGGTTGCGCTGTGAAGCTGCTCCTGGACGAAAACCTATCGCGCCGTCTTATTGAGCGCATCTCCGACCTTTTCCCGGGTTCGGCCCATGTGAGCCAGTGTGGTCTGGAGCGGGCGGCGGATGGCGAAGTCTGGAGTTACGCCCGGGAGAACGGATTTGTGATTGTCACTGCCGATGGCGACTTTTATGAAATGGCGGTGACGCTGGGACCTCCGCCGAAAGTGATCTGGCTGCGCGGGTGCGACTATCCCACGGCGGTGGCTGAACGGCTTTTGCGGAGCCAGGCAGTGAGAATCGGCGAATTCCTGCGAGGCGAATCGGAGGCGGTTCTGGTCCTCATGCCGTGAAGACAGCCGGTGAAGCCAATTGAGCCCCGATGGCATCAGGCGGGGCCGGTGCCGGTGTCCTGGGCGACGGCCGCTTGGGCCAACAAGCAGCGGGGCTTCCGGTTCAAGGCGTGAGAAGGCAGGCAAGCTGGCTACGGGCGGAGGCTGCGCCTTCCCTGTACCAACATAAAATCTCTCCATCCCAACGACGGGCGGATCGCGCAGGTGAAGGACTGGTTGAACGGGGAGGAAGTCAATTATCAATACGACGAACTGGGGAGGCTGATTGCGGCGGCGACGACAGGGCCGCAGTGGGGATTGAGCTGGACGTATGATGGGCTCGGCAACCGGTGGGCGCAGAATGTGACCCAAGGGGACTGGGCCTTTGGTTTCACTGTCGATCAGCGCTGCGACAAACCGGATCACGACCGGCGGCTTCGCCTACGACGCCGCGGGCAACCTCGTGCAGTGGCCGGGCGGGACGGTGACGATCGGGGCCGAATATGACGTCGACGGGCGGCTGAGCGTGGTGAGGTGGGACGGGGTGGAGCGCGAGCGCTACTATTACGACGCGCGGAACCTGCGGGTGGCAGGCGGGGGCTCGTATCAGGTGTACGGTCTGAGCGGCGAGCTGCTGGGCGAGTATCGGCCGGTTCCGAATTCCACAGTGCCGGAGATGTGGCGTGAGCGGGTGTACTTCGCCGGGCGGCTGGTGGCGACGGTGGAAGAGGACGGCGCCTCCGCAGTAACCAACACGGACCGTCTGGGATCGCTGAAGGGCTGGTCCGGCGTGAAGCGGTATCCGTTCGGGGAAGGGAACAACACCGACAACGACGAATTCGCCACGCACCGGAGGAACACGACGAAGCAGGCGAATCTGGAAGGCTCGGAGCCTGGCGGATGCTACAGTGCAATGTGCGGCGCGGCTAGACTTCCCGCTGGCTTTCTTGCCGGCTTTCCCTTCGCCGTCACTGGTTTGATCACTGCTCTGAGCTGGACCCTGTTCACCGGGCGTCCCATTGAGTCTGTGTGGGATTTTTCAGAGGCCGGCCAATTCAGGCGGGCAGTCGCTGCAACAGGAGTGCGGTGTCGCTGAAAAAGCCGTGAGAAGAAGGATGTCTTTTCTGCGGCGAGTCCTGATCGCCTGGTTGGGTGGGATCATCCTGGTGTTCGTCATTCGATTCCTGCTCGATGTCCCTTTGCCGGCGAAGATGTCCGAAGCCACATCTGTGGCGGCGCATTGCCTCGCGGGGGCGTTGGGGGCTGCAATTGGCCTGAAGGGGCTGGCCTGGCTTTCTCAGCGTCTGCAGGGGCACCGGAAACCGTGAGAGGAACGGGTTGCGAAGTCCGCACTGTTGACGTGTCTGAGATCAGAATCGCGCGTTTGCTCCCGCCGGCTCCGCAACTTCCCCGGACACTGATTTGCAATCAGGAGAGTCTGGCAGTCGGAGACGAGACAGGCGGATTCCGGGCTGGCGCAGGGCGCCCCGGGGGCGACTGAAGGGGGCCTGGAATTGGGCCGCGGCGGGGGTGAACCCGGTTTCGGTTCGTTTTGCACATTCCTGGACCGGGGCATTGCGAGCGGTGCGGGGAGGGGTTTCAGGGAGGGGGCACGGTTGGGATGCAGCCCTCGCGAACTGTCGGTAGCAGCCGCTGGAGCGGCTGCGGTGGCCCTCGCGCAAGCGCGAGGGGAATCTGCAGGGCGAGGGGAGACCCGTTGGGGGGCGAGGGCAACACGGTTGGGATGCAGCCGCCGCCCAAGGGCGGCGGGAAATCCGTGGGGGAGGGTGCGGGCATCACAGTTGGGATGCAGCCCTCGCGCAAGCGCGAGGGGAATTTGGAGGGCGAGGGGAAAGCTGGAGGAGGGGCGGGAGGGCCAAGGCGATTTTCATTTCTGACGGTCTTCGGCCTGGTGCGGGGCAGTGATTTCTCCCGGTCGATTTTCTTTTTCCGGGATGTTGTCAAGATTGAATTCCGTCCAGATGGCTGTCAAAATGAGCGTAACTGGAATGCGGCCCGGTGCGTCAGGGCGATCAGCCGGGCGGGAGGCCGCAGCGGCCTGCGATGCAGCCTGGCAGCGCCACGGTGAAAACCCAATCGGTCGCTTTGCCGATGGAGAGGACATGATGGGCAGAGGGCTTCATGGACGGAGTGGTTTCTGCAGATCGGTTCTGACGGTACTCCTTGCAGTGCCCGTCGCCCCGGCTGGCTGGACGGATGGCAACGTCACTGTCGAGGAGCGGTTTCTCGACCATGCAGAGATAAAAGCGGGACGCCTGTTCCTGCAGCGGTCCCACTCTGTGGCGATGGGGAGCAGCGGCATTCCCTACAGCGGTCCGAGGGATGCATGGATCACGGTTCTGCGAGACGACCTGAGCCCTGTGCGGCGCGTCTACCCGGGTGAACCCGCCGACTGCCGGATGACCCGGCTCGAGTACGCTGCTTTTGACGGCGGCAAGACCCTTGCGGCGTCGATTCTGTGCTGGCAAGCGGAGCGAGAGCCGGTCAACAAACTGGTTTTCTTTGACATTTCCAGCGGGAGCGCCCTGAAAGTGCTCGACACGCAGCCGCTGAAATGCACGGCGCTCGACTATGCCGCCAACGGGGAACTGCTGTGCCTTGGAGTGGATGTGGAAAAAGCGAAGGCCGGAGAACTCGGTTATCCGCTTCTGCACCGGTTCGACCGGAACGGAATGCTTCTGTCCCGGTCGGTGCCGCGCGATTCTTTGCCCGCGTCCAAATACATCGAGAGATGGACGCACGAAGGCCAACCTCACGTCTATTCGTGGGGCGGCTCGCGAATCGTCCTCTGGTTTCCCTCGCTCGCCCAGATGATCGTGACCGACAGCGAGGGCAAGGAACTGTGGAGACGGCAGATCCCGGCAGGCGTCCCGGATATCCATTACTCTCTGGGCCTGAGCGAAGACGGCAGAATCTGCGCGTTCCTGCCGAACAGGGCAGCGTCATCCCGCGATGCCGGTTTGTATCAGATGGCCTGCCTTGCCGACGAGAGCGGTCATGCGATCGTTCCCTCGCGGATCCCCGGCGAGATCCGGGCCGAATGGCATTTCTCCGCGGATTGGGCCGGGTTTGAGAGGACCGGGGTTTCGGCGGTTCTCGTCGGATTCGAAGGCAACCGCGCTGTTCTGTGGGACAGGACATCGTCCTCGATCCTGATCACGCTTTCTTCCGCCGCCGGATCTCTCCCGGCGCAGCAATAGAAGCCCGCATCGAGGCGAGTCTCCCCGGCAGGGACGGCGGGGCGGATTCTTCGTACAGCAGAAGGGCGGCAGGAGCGCCTTGACTCTGCCGCTCCGAGTCCAGTAGAGTGGCGCAGGCTGCAGACGCAGCTTCCAAAGGAGGAGATCCGTGCGACGAGCACTACCCACTCTTCTACTGCTGGCTCTTCTCGCGCCAGCCACCGGCACAGCCGGCATCGTCATCGTCAATCACGATGAATGGACCCTCTCGAACCTGGGAGTGAACGCCGCGCAGTTTGGCGCCAACATCGCCAACTACTTTGCGGGCGGTCCGGGCGGGAATTTTCTGATTTACTCGGACAATACTTTTGCGCTGGTCAACAGCACGTTGATCAATGCCATCACGTCCGCCGGGCACACTGTCACGGTCGATCCGGGTATCACCTTCGATCTGCCGACGCTGTCGGGCTACACGGGCATTTTTCTTGGCGGCTATGTCGGTTCATACAGCGCCGCGGTGCTGACAGACTACGTCAACAACGGCGGAAACGTGTATCTGGCTGGCGGGACAGGCTCCATCGCGTTTGAAGACTCTGTCTGGGATCCGTTCCTGGCGAATTTCGGTTTCAATTTTGGTCTTTCCTACAACGGAATTTCCGGCACGTTCGCTCCCACCACAAGCCACCCCATTTTCGCCGGAGTCCCGAGCCTGCTGTACAACAACGGCAACACGGTTCTGCTCACGGGCAGCACTCTCGACGCCCGGCTCATCGCGGTCCATCCGGTTACTGGCGACGGTCTGATCGGAATTTATGAGAGGGCGGGGGGTGGAGGCGGGGGAGGGGAGATCCCTGAGCCCTCGACGCTGGCGTTGGAGGGCGCCGGGCTTCTCATGGCTGGACTGCTGCGGCGGCGGTGACGCCGGCGGGCAACGCCTCGCGTCCCGCTCACGCGCGCCGTCCGGGGCGTGTACAATCAAGGCGAACCGAGGAGATCCTCCATGATTCGCCGCAGTCTGATTCTTTTTGCCGCCCTGGCGGCGTCGATTCCCGTCACTGCACAGAAAGGGCAGCCCAAGATTCCCGTGATGATTCTCACGGGAGAGCAGGGAGGGCCGTATCACGCCTGGGAAGAGACGACGCCTTATCTGAAGCGCATGCTCGAAGAGACGGGGCTGTTTGAAGTCACCGTCGTCATCGCTCCCCCGAAGGACGGGGATTTTTCGACGTTCCGGCCGGACTGGAGCAAGTACAAGGCGGTTGTGGGCAACTACGACGCGCCGGACGAGCGGTGGCCGGACGAGCTGAAGGCGTCGTTCGAGGCATATGTGCGCAACGGCGGCGGATTCGTCTCCGTGCATGCGGCGGACAACGCATTTCCCAACTGGCGCGAGTACAACCTCATGATTGGCGTCGGCGGCTGGCGCGGCCGCACGGAGAAGCATGGCCCCTACTGGTATGTGAAAGACGGCAAGGTGATCAGCGATACGTCGCCGGGACCGGCGGGCAGCCACGGGGCGAGGCTGCCGTTCAAGATCCGCAATTTCGTCCGGCATCATCCGGTGACGGAAGGGCTCCCCGAGGAGTGGATGCACGCCGCCGACGAGCTGTACGCCCATATGCGCGGGCCCGGGGAGAAGATGACGATGCTTTCGGTTGCGTTTTCGGATCCGTCCAACCGCGGGACGGGCAGGGAAGAGCCGATTCTGATGGCGATTGAGTACGGCAAAGGGCGGGTGTTCCATACCGTGCTGGGCCACGACATCGCGGCGATGAACTGCGTCGGGTTCATCACGACATTCCAGCGGGGCACGGAGTGGGCGGCGACGGGCAAAGTGACGCAGAAAGTGCCGCCGGATTTTCCGACGGCGACGGAGGTGCGGACGCGACCTGAATACAATCCGCCGCCCGGGTGGACCTCGCCCGGCGGGCGTCCGCGTCCGACGAAGCAGTAGGTGAGCGCAGGCTGAAATCGGGCGCGCGTTGCGCGGGCGGCTGTCCCGGTGCGAATGCCTGGGGACTCTGTTGGAGTGACCCGCCACGCGGGCGCGGCAGCCCTTTGCCGAAGCCGGGGAAACCCTGTTGATTCGAGTGCGGCGGGGAAGGTGTGCGACGCAGCCCTCGCGCAGGCGCATGGGGAGACCGCGCGGCGAATTGCAGGGCTTGATCACAGGGGATGCAGCCACCGCCCGAGGACGGAGGAAAACCGCGGCGGAGGGGCGCCACGGCAAGAATGATGCAGGCTCAGGCAAGCGCGCCGGTGAAGAAGAGGAGTCAGAAGCCGTCGAGTTCGGTGCGTTCGAGGACGCGGATGCCGCCTTCGGTGAGGCGGCGGATGGCGCCGTCGGTGTCGTCGAAGCGGAAGACGAGGACGGCGCGTTCGCCGCGAACATAGGGGAAGGCGTACATGTACTCGATGTTGATGCCGGAGCCGTCGAGGCGTTCGAGGACCTGGGCGAGGCCGCCGGGGCGGTCGGGCACTTCGACGGCGATCACCTCGGTCACCTTGACGACGCTGCCGGCGGCTTCGAGCAGTTCTTTCGCTCTTTGCCAGTCCCGCGTGATCAGCCGCAGGATGCCGAATTTCTGCGTGTCGGCCAGAGTGAGGGCACGCAAATCAATGCCGGCCTGAGCCAGCAGCCGGATGGGTTCTGACAGGTGGCCCGGCCTGTTTTCGCAGAAAACGGACAATTGCTGGATCTTCATACGGCTGACCTCCGGTCGATCACCCGCCGGGCTTTGCCCTCGCTGCGGGCGATGGTGTTGGGTTCGACGAGGGTGACCTGCACGCGCAGGCCGATGACGCGCTCGAGGGCCTCCTCGATCTTTCCGCCGAGTTCTTCCAGAGCGCTGACGCGGTCGCTGAACGTCTCAGGGGTGACCTCCACCTGGACTTCCATCTGGTCGAGTCCGCGGTCGCGGGTGAGCACGATCTGGTAGTGGGGCAGCGTGTGTTCAACCTCCAGCAGAGCGGCCTCCACCTGCGACGGAAAGACATTCACGCCGCGGATGATCAGCATGTCGTCGCTGCGGCGCCCGATGCGGCAGATGCGGCGGAGCGTGCGTCCACAAGGGCACGGCTCGGGGATGAAGGCCGTGATGTCGCGCGTGCGGTAGCGGATCATGGGCATGGCACGCCTGGTCAGCGTGGTGAGCACGAGTTCGCCTTCCTGGCCGGGCTCCACAGGGCCGCCGGTCTCCGGATCGATGATTTCCGGGTAGAAGTGGTCTTCGAAAATGTGCAGGCCGTTGCGGTACTCGCATTCCATGCCAACTCCGGGACCGATGATCTCGGACAGCCCGTACAGATCGAACGCGCGGATGCCCGTCAGGCGCTGGATGCGGGTGCGCATGGCCTCGGTCCATGGTTCGGCGCCGAAGATTCCAATGCGCAGCGGCAATTCGCGGAGACTGATGCCCATTTGCGCGGCCCGGTCGATCACATGCAGGAAATAGCTCGGCGTACAACAGATGACGGTGACGCCGAAGTCCTTCATCACGAGAATCTGCCGGTCCGTGTTGCCGCCGGAGATGGGGATCACGGTGGCACCAAGGCCCTCGGCGCCATAGTGAGCGCCCAAGCCGCCGGTGAACAGGCCATAGCCGTAGGCGTTCTGGACGATGTCGCCAGCGTGAACGCCCGCCATGGCCAAACTTCTCATCATCACGGACGTCCACAGCGACAGATCCTCGCGCGTATAAGCGACGACGACGGGCCTGCCCGTGGTGCCGCTGGAGGCATGCAGCCGCACGATCTCTTCCATGGGACTGGCGAACAGTCCGAAGGGATAGGAGTCGCGGAGGTCAGCCTTGGTGGTGAAAGGGAGTTGGGGCAGATCGGCGAGTCCGCGGATGGCGCCGGGCTCGGCGCGGACGGCGCTCATTTTCTCGCGGAAGGCAGGGACGCGGGACCAGACCCGGTGCAGCGTCTCCTGAAGGCGCTGGGTCTGGAGAGATTCCAGCACGTGCCTGGGCAGGAAATCCGGGGCGCTGGCGGGATGAAAGTGCGGCGCGGCGGTCGTACCACTGTCGTTCATGGCGTCTGCAGATCGGCGGAGGAAAAGAGTTGCGTACCGTCCACTCGGTGAACGGCGCCGGAAGCTGCAGTGTATGGGATGGAAGGCGCAGCGCGCAAGCAGCGCGGCCCCAGAGAGAAAGGGCCGCGCCAGCTTCCGGCGCGGCCCCGAGACACAGTGCGATGGATTGGCCAGCCTGGCTCAGAAGTTGTACTTCAGGCCGAGCTGGATCTTGCGGGAGCTGCTGATGACGCCGTCGCGGATGCGGCCGAAGACGGTGGAGCTCACCGTCGCGGTGGGGAAGCCGAAGATCGGGTGGTTGAAGACATTGGTCATGTCGGCGCGGAGTTCGAGGTTGGTGCCCTCGGTGACCATGGTGCGCTTCATGACCGTCATGTCGACGCCCCAGCCGCCGGGACCGCGGAAGAAGTTGCGGCCGGTGTTGCCGATCCAGCCGGGGGCGGGGTTGGTGAACCGGGCGCGCTGTTCGGGGGTGAAGAACCACTTGATGCCGTCGATGTCTTCCGCTTTGCCCATCGTCGGGGTGCAGCCGTTGCAATCGGCGAAGCTGTGCACCATGTTGTTGAAGGTGTAGAAGCCGGAGAAGACCGACATCGGCCGGCCGCTCTGGAAGGTGCCCATGCCGGCGACCTGCCAGCCGCCGATCAGCCGCTGGGTGAAGCCGCTGGCCGACGAGCCGAAGCGCCGGCCGCGCCCGAACGGCAGCTCCCAGATGAAATAGTTCTGCACGACGTGCTTGCGGTCGAAGTCGCTGGGCGCGTAGTTCAGCTTGCGGTTGTAAATGTCGAAGGGCGTGCCGCCGGCCGACTGGGCGTTGGCGGTGGCGACGACCGTGAAGGCGGGGTCATAGGAGCGCGTGTCGAGCGACTTGGCGAGCGTGTAGCTCATCTGGAACTCGAAGCCGCCGCTCATGCGCTTGAGGAACTGCACCTGGCCGGCGTGATAGGTCGAGAAATCGTTCGAGTCGATGACGTTCATGCCGTTGGCGAACTGCGGATAGGGCAGGAAGAAATACGGCCCGAGGCCGGCGGCTTCGGCCTGGCCGCGGCCGCCCACGACGCGGCGGGAGAGGTCCTGCGCGATGAAGGCGAAGTTGTTGTTGCGCAGGTCGACCGAATAGATGCGGCGCAGGGCCTGGGAACCCGTTTCCGTGGAAGTGCGGCGCGAGTCGACGCTCATCAGCTGGTTGATCAGCTGACTCTCGCCGCCGGCGTTGACGACGTTGAGGGCGTTGAGCATGCCATTGCGGACCCACTCCACCTGGTTGGCGTTGTAGGCGCCGAAGAGGTTGTAGGCGCGGCGGCCGATGTAGTTGACCTCGACGACGGCGTTGCGGAAGACCTCGCGCTGGATGGCGAAGCTCCACTGGTGGGTGGTCGGGATCTGGAAGTCTGGATCAACGACGGTAATCGTGCGGTTGGAGAAGGCCGCGGGCTGGGCGAACGAATCCGGCGAGACGGCGGGCGGCTTGAGTTCGGGCAGCCCGGCGAGGCGGCCGCCGTTCTGGCCGTAGGTGGCGTCCTGCAGTCCGAGGACGATGCCGGGCAGGTTCTGGAAGACCTGCGAGCTCAGCACAAAGGTGTTGATGCGGTCGTAGGCGATGCGGTAATTGCTGCGGATCGAGGTCTTGCCGGTGCCGAAGGGATCCCAGGCGAAACCGACGGAGGGCCCCCAGTTGTTGACGGCGTTGCGGTAAAGGCTGCCGGGCACCCACTTGATGGTGTTGGTGGGCGGGCCGCCCGCGGCGACATACTGGTCGGGGCGGCGGATGCGGTCGTCGGGGTTTGAGGGGGCCGGCTTCACCTCGAGGCGGAGTCCGAGATCCACGGTGAAGTTCCGGCTGAGCTTCCAGGTGTCCTGGATGTAGAAGTCGTACTCGTTGAACCGGGCGAGGAAGTCGTACAGACCGGTGACGTAGCTGTCGGCGGTGGAGGGGAAGCCGCGGTTGGTGTTGCCGACGCGGCCGAGGAAGAAGTTGATGTCGCGTTCGAGATTGACGCGGTCGAAGGCCTGGTTGACGTCGGCGGGCAGGCTGAAGGCGGCGGCGTTGACGACGTTGACGACGCGCGAGAAATCGGCCTGCTGTGTGGAATTGAAGCCGCCGATGGAGCCGCGCACGTCGCGGTGGCTGCCGAGGCGGAAATTGACGCCGAATTTAATGTTGTGTGCGCCGCGGAGCCAGGAGAAGTTGTCGACGATCTGCCAAGTCTTCAGCCGGCGGGCGTTGCCGAAGGTGTAGACGAAGGGGTTGGCCACAGGCGCGACCAGGCTGACCTTGGTGAGATCGGCGGTGGGGATGTTGAAGTCGAAGGCGAACTGGTTGAGGCCGACGACGAGCTCGTTGGTGGTGGTTGGAGTGGGCGTGGTGCGCCAGTTGAAGGCGTAGTTTTTGGGATCACGCTTGGTGTTGACGACGCAGGGAGCGCCTGGCCAGACGGGCGAGCCGCCGTTGGCGCGGTCGCACTCGGTGTCCTGGCGGCCGAAGCTGATGCGGGCGAAGAAGGTGTTGCGGCTGTTGATGATGTAGTCGCCGCGGAGGGTGACGTCGTGCTGCTTTTCGAACTGGAGCGCGGTGAACGTGTATGCGGCCGTGTTCAGACCGTCGCCGAGCGTGAAGTTGTTGGGCAGGGGCGCAGCCTGGGCGATAGCCTTCGTCTGCGGATCCCAGCCGAGCCGCTGCGGGTCCAGGGTGATGACATTGTAGGTGCCGATGCTGATGCCTGGCAGCACGTTGCCCTGTTCGTCGACGACGGCGCCGGCGACGCCTGCCGGAAGGTTGCGTCCGGCGCGGTTGTAGCGCCAGATGCCCTCGCGGGCTTCCTTCGTGTAGACGGTGGAGTTGACGACGGCCGATTCGCGCGTGCGCAGGATCTGGAGATTGCCGTAGTAGAAGAGCTTGTTCTTGATGATGGGGCCGCCGATGCCGACGCCGGGCATATTCTGCACATACTGGCGCTTGCCCACGTTGTTGATGTTGTTTTCCCACTCATTGGCGTTCAGCCGCGGGGTGCGGTAGAACCACCATGCGGTGCCGTGGATTTCGTTGGTGCCGCTCTTGGTGACCATGGCCACCTGGCCGCCGGAATTGCGTCCGTATTCGGCGGTGGTGTTGCCGGTGAGCACGCGGAATTCGCTGAGCGTGTCCGGGTTCATGCGGATCGGCGCGAAATTCGATCCGCCGGCGCTGGTTTCGTTGGCGTCGATGCCGTCGATGGTGAAGTTCCAGGCGCGGTCGCGCGCGCCGTTGACGTGAACGCCGCCGCCGGTGTTGGCGCCGCTGACGACGCCGGGCTGGCGGGTGACCAGATCCAGCGGGTTGCGTCCGCGGACGCCGACGATGGGCAGGTCGCGGATCGTGGTTTCGGTAAACAGGTTGCCGAAATTGCCCGAGGTCGACGTCTGGACGATTTCAGCCGAGCCGGAGACTTCGACCACCTCGGTGACCGTGCCGACTTCCATGGTGACGTTGACCGTGGTCGGCTGGCCGATGGTGACGGGGTTGCGGCGGGACGTGAAGCGCCGGAAGCCTGGAGCTTCGACGGTGATGGTGTAGCTGCCGCTGACGACGGCATCGAAGAAGTACGCCCCGTTGTCGGCAGTCTTCGTTTCGAAGGTGGCGTTGGTGCCTTCGTTGATCAGCTTGACGGTAGCGCCGGGGATGCTGGCTCCGCTGGGGTCCGACACGACTCCGATGACGCGGGACGTAGTGCCCTGGCCCAAAGCGAGAGCAGCCGCCACGACTGCAAACAATCCGAGATGGAAAACCCTCTGTGGCATCCGCATATCTCAGAAGGATAACAGAGCGGCCCGGCTGAGGAAAGCTTTTTTGAACGCGGGGAGCGCGTCCTGCGGCGCTTCATTCCTCTTTCAGCGAGCGCTCCATGAGCTCGCGCAGGCTGTCTCTGGGGCTCTTCTCTCCGCGGAGCACCGCGTGCATCTGGGACGTGATCGGCATGTCGACGCCGAGGCGTGCGGCCAGCTCCACCGCAGCGTAGGTTGTATGGACGCCTTCGGCCACCATGCGCATGCCGGCGAGGATGTCCCCGAGACTGCGGCCGCGGCCGAGCTCGAAACCCACCGTGCGGTTGCGGCTGAGTTCGCCGTGGCAGGTGAGCACGAGGTCGCCGAGTCCGGCCAGGCCGGCGAGCGTGCGGGCGTGGCCGCCGGCGGCGACGGCGAGCCGGGTGATTTCGGCCAGACCGCGCGTGACGAGCGCGGCCAGCGTGTTGGCGCCGAGTCCGAGTCCGGCGCAGACGCCCGCGGCGATGGCGATGACGTTTTTCAGGGCTGCGCCGAGTTCGACCCCCACAGGATCGGAGTTTGTATACAGCCGAAACGCAGGGCCGGAGAACGCCCGCTGAACGGTCCGCGCGAGCTCCGCGTCGTGCGACGAGATGACCACGGCTGCCGGCTCGCCCCGCGCAACTTCGCGGGCGAAGGTGGGGCCGCTGAGCACGCCGATGCGGGGGGAGAACTTCTGTCCGACCACTTCCGCAATCACTTCCGACATCCGTTTGAGCGAGCCCTGCTCGATGCCTTTTGTGGCGCTGACGAACAGCATCTCCGGCGCGAGCCAGGGCAGCATCCGCCCGTAGAGGCTGCGCACGTGATCGGACGGCATGACGCTGAGCACAATGTCCGCGCCCGTGATGCACGCCTGGAGCTCTGGAGAAGGAGCGATGTTGGGCGGCAGCGTGAAGCCCGGCAGGAAGACGTCGTTGACGCGGGTGCGCGCCATGCGTTCCGCCAGGTCTGCTTCGTAGACCCAGAGGCGGACCTCCTCGAACCGGGGCGCAAGGACGATGGCGAGGGCCGTGCCCCAGCTTCCGCCGCCGATCACCGCGAGACGTTTCACTTCTTCCCCCCGAAGCGGAAGACGTTTTCCGTGCCTGCGCGGAGCCGCTCGATGTTGGAGCGGTGGCGCCAGATGATGAACGCGCCGCAGAAGGCGACGGCGCTCATCACGGCAGGGCCGGGATGGTAAAGGATCCACACGGCGAACGGGAACAGCCCTGCTCCGAGAATGGAGCCGAGCGAGATGTAGCGCGTGGCGGCCACGGTGATGACAAAGACGGCGGCCACGGCCGCGAGGGCCCACGGGGCGAGATGCAGCGCCACGCCGACAAAGCTGGCGACGGCCTTGCCGCCCTGGAATTTGAGGAACACCGGGTAGGCGTGCCCCAGCACCACTGCCACGCCGGCGGCGGCGGTCCACTCCGGCGAGCCGCCGGCAGCCCGCTGCATCAGCGCGCAGGCGAGCCAGCCCTTGCCGATATCGAGCAGCAGCGTAAGCACGCCCCATGCGCGGCCCGTGGTGCGGAGCACATTGGTGGCGCCGATGTTGCCGCTGCCCATCTGACGCACGTCGCGGCCCGTGCGCAGCCGGACGATCAGATAGCCGAAGGGAATGCCGCCGATCAGATATGCGGCCAGCAAGGCGAGGATGATGCCGGTCATTTTGCTGCTAACGGAAAGCTGGCGATTTTCGTGTAAATGCTGCCGCCCGGGCGCAATTTGCTCTCATACAAATGAAACTGCGTGGCGGTGAAACGGCCGAAGTGGTCCGAGGGCAGGGTCTCGACCGCCTTCCGCAGCGGAGAGAGATCCACCGGGCGGCGGATGCGGGCCAGCGTGAGATGGGGGCTGTAGGGCCGGTCCTCGCGCGCGATGCCGAGGGCTTCGCAGGCGTCTTCGGTGGCGCGGGCCAGCCGCGGGAGGCTCTCATCTGCGCGGATGCCAGCCCAGAACACGCGCGGATTTTTCTCGTTCGGGAACCATCCGAGGCCCTGAATGTCGACACGGAATTCGCCCGGCGGAGGGATTTCCGCCAGAGCCTGTTTCAGAATGTCGAGATCCTCTTCCGGCCATTCGCCGATGAATTTCGTCGTGACGTGAAGATTCGACGGCGGACTCCACTGGATGTCGGCCTTCGGCCGCAGCATCTGCAGGAGCAGCTCGAGGTTGCGGCGCACTTCGTAGGGCAGGTCGATGGCCACAAAGAGGCGCATGGGGCGTGATACTCTCACCTAGCGTAGCGCGAGATGGCCGCCCGAGTCCTGCCCCGCAGCTTTTACGCCCGGCCCACGATCGAGGTGGCCCGCGGCCTTCTGGGACAAAGGCTGGAATTCTATGGCCGGGGCGGGCGGATTCTGGAGGTGGAGGCGTACCTGCCGGAAGGCGACGAGGCGGCGCATGCGTGGCGGGGGCGCACGGCGCGCACGGAAGTTCTGTTCGGACCGCCGGGTCATGCGTACGTGTTTCTCGCCTATGGAATGCACCATTGCCTGAACGTGGTGGCCGAGCCCGAGGGCATTCCGGGCTGCGTGCTGATCCGCGCCGTCGAGGGCTGCGGCGACGGACCGGGCAAGCTGACCCGGGCGCTGGGGATCACGCTGGAACAGAACGGCTGGGACCTGTTGCACAGCCCGCTGCGCATCCTTGCCGCGGGCGAGCCGGGGCGCGAGTCGATCACGGTGACGCCGAGGATCGGCATCCGGCGCTCAGCGCATCTGCCGCTGCGGTTCGTGCTGGAAAGTTGATGGTTTCGGCGCGATTCCAGTACGCTGGAATTTCAGCCTTATGTTCCGATTCGAAACCGCCGGCGAGAGCCACGGCGAGTGTCTCGTCGCCACGCTCACCGGCCTGCCCGCGGGCGTGCCGATTTCCGTAGACGCCGTCAACCGCGAACTGTGGCGCCGCCAGCAGGGCTACGGCCGCGGGGGGCGGATGAAGATCGAGACCGACACGGCGGAGATCGTCAGCGGAGTGCGCCACTCGCAGACCACGGGCGCGCCGGTGGCGGTGATCGTGCGCAACCGCGACTGGAAGAACTGGACGGAGGCGCTGCCGGTCGAAGCCGCTCCGGACAGCGCGGAGAAGCAGAAGCCGCTGAAGCGTCCGCGTCCGGGCCACGCGGACCTGGCCGGGGCGATCAAGTACAACTACCACGACGCCCGCTACATTCTGGAACGGGCCTCGGCGCGCGAGACCACGGCGCGGGTGGCGCTGGGGGCGCTGGCGAAGCAGTACCTGAAGCAGTTCGGCATCGAGGTGCTGAGCCATGTGATTCAGGTGGGCTCGGCGCGGCTGGAACGCCGCGCGGAATGGGAGGAGCTGGCGGCGCTGGCGGAAAAGGACGAAGTGCTGCTGGGGTGCGTGGATCCGGAAGCCGAGGCGCGGATGAAGGCCGTGGTCGACGAAGCTTACCGCACCGGCGACACCGTGGGGGGCGTGTTCGAGGTGCGCGCGCACGGGGTGCCGGTGGGGCTGGGCTCGCACATCACGTGGGACTCGCGGCTGGACGGGAAGCTGGCGCAGGCGATCCTGTCGATCCAGGCTGTGAAGGGCGTGATGATCGGGGAGGCGGAGCTGGCGGCGGAGGAGTTCGGCTCGAAAGTGCAGGACACGATCCACTACGACCGCGAGGGGCGGCGGTTCACGCGGGGGGCGAATCAGGCGGGCGGGCTCGAGGGGGGCATCACGAACGGGCAGGACATCGTGGTGCGCGGGTATCTGAAGCCGATTTCGACGCTGCGGCGGCCGCTGGAAAGCGTGGATCTGGACACGCGCGAGCCGGCGCTGGCGGCTTACGAGCGCAGCGATGTGTGCGTGGTTCCCGCCGCCGGGGTGATCGGCGAGGCGATGGTGGCGCTGGTGCTCGCGGGGGCGATGGTGGAGAAATTCGGGGGCGATTCGCTCACCGAGGCGCGTCGAAATTTCGACGGCTACATCCAACAGGTGAGGGAGTTCTAGGAAGGACCGATGATTCTGCGCATCCGCAAGTACGGCGACCCGGTGCTGGAGACGAAGGCGGAACCGGTGACGGAGTTCAACGAGGAGCTGAAGCAGCTGGCCGCCGACATGTTCGAGACGATGTACGCCAACAAGGGCATCGGGCTGGCAGCGCCGCAGGTAGGGGTGTCGAAGCGGCTGACGGTGCTCGACCACAGCGCGGGCGAGGATGAGGCGGCGAAGCTCGTGCTGGTGAACCCGGAGATCCTCGTGAAAGAGGGCGTGCAGATTGGCGAGGAAGGCTGCCTGTCGATCCCCGGCTTCCGGGAGGACGTGAAGCGCGCCTACCGGGTGCGGGTGCGGGCGCAGGATCTGGACGGAAACTTCTTCGAGACGGAAGGCGAAGAGCTGCTGGCGCGGGCGATCCAGCATGAAATCGACCACCTGGACGGGATTCTGTTCCTGCAGCACCTGAGCCTGCTGAAGCGGGACCTGATCAAGCGCAAGATCCGGAAGCTGGTGAAGGCAGGCGAGTGGGAATAAGCGCTCCGGGGCGTGCGTCCTGACGGCCGCACGCGGGGCAGGCGCCGGTCCTTCGCAGGGGCGGGGGGCTGAATCGCGGGCGGGGAATGCACCCGGCTGGTTTACCCAGGGCTGATTCGCAAGGGAACAGGGGCCGCAAGGACAGCCTCGAGCGGCAGACCGTTCCACGGCGCCATGGCCATCCTTACTGTGCGGCGTGCAGCCTGCCGTGCGCCTCGATGTACGGTTTTGTGCGCGGGTTGTCCGGAAGCCATGCCGGCCGAGCCTCGCCGTTTGCGGCGCGCCACACGGCCACGGCGCAGGTGCGCACAGCGCGCTCCATGTTCGCGTAGTCGAGCTTCTCCCATTCGTCTCCCGGGCGGTGGTAATCGGGAAACGTCCATGCCACGGACACCGTGATGGCGGGGATACCGAGGTCCGCCAGGGCCTGGTTGTCGCTGCGCGAGAAAAACGAATCGCTGTTCGCGCCGTCTTTGATGGCTTCCACTCCAGTATCCCGGCCGGCGAGGGTGAGAAGATCGCCCAGCGTCGTGTAGTCGAAGCCGGACGCGGTGAGCTTGCCTGCGCGCGATCCCGAGTTATCGTCCGTGCGGCCCATCTGCTCAAAGTTGAGGTTGGCCACCGTGCGGCGCAGCGGGAAGAGCGGATTCCGCGCGTAATACCGCGAGCCGAGCAGGCCCCTTTCCTCGCCGAAGTAGAGCATGAACACGAGAGTCCGCCGCGGGCGGTTCGGGTGGCGCGCAAAGGCTTCGGCCAACGCCAGAACCGTGGCCGTGCCGCTGGCGTTGTCGTTGGCGCCGTTCATGATGCGGTCGCCTTCGGCGCCCT
>FWPV01008074.1_pt1 | contig 18643 bp, 17 predicted proteins | sample 2228371 | NCBI WGS metagenome assembly FWPV01 (sample SAMEA103939776, study PRJEB20133) | metagenome
CAGCAAGATGACTTTTCTTCCGGCCCCTTGAAATTACAGGACATTTTAGATATTCCAGGTCTTTTTGCTGCAACTAATTTCGAGATGACCCGAATTTTTTTTTGGGATAAACCTTTGCCCTACGTTTTATATATTCGGGCAATTAATCTTTTAGAATCACTATTATTTTCGAAAAGGGCAGGTGAGCAAGTAAAAACTGCTGACCGCCGATGTCTTTAGAAATCCATGGCTGATTCAGGTGGAAGAGAAAGAGGATTTAAACCCTCCCCTTCTTTTGAAACAAAAGAGGGCTCAATTAACAAATAGTCTGGTTTTACATGCTTCATTGCTTTAAAAATATTTTCTTTAACCCCGCGGTGGTCTTCTTCAAGTTTTTTTAATAAATCCTTTATATATTGTCTTTTCGTTTTCCCGGCCGAAGGGCAATCAACTTTAACAACAGGCAAACCTTCTTCGCGTGCAAAGCGTTTGAGAAGCGCCTCTTCGATATAAGCTAGAGGACGTATTAGATAAAAATTCCCCTTAAAGAAAGACTGGTAAGGTGGCATGGTACTAATTTCTCTGGCGAAGAAAATATTAAGTAAAAGGGTTTCGATTAAGTCATCTTTATGATGAGCTAAGGCCACTTTGTTGCATTGATAATCTCTGGCTAACTCAAAAAGTTTCTTCCGGCGCAAGCGGGAACATAAAAAGCATGGACTAGCTTTGCGATTATAGTCGCTATGCGCTAATTGCCCAATGTTTGTTCTCTCGATCCGATAATTGTATCCTTCAGCTTGAAAATACTTTTCCAAAGTAACAGCCGCTTCTCCGTGATGCCCATCAAATCCTAAATCTACATGTACGGCTAAAACGAAATCTGGTTTGGGCACGAAGATCATGGGCCCGGTAAGAAGCTTAAGCAGGCAAAGACTATCTGCTCCGCCGGAGACCCCTACTAATACCCGATCGCCAGCAGATAACATGTTATGTTTAAGTATTGCTTGTTCAAACCTTTTGCGAAGATGAAGATAAAGTTTGCTCATGACCTTCTTTCTCTCCTGACAGTTCATTTTAATTTTCTTATTCTCTATATTGCATAAGCCTGTTTACCAAAGTAAACATCTTCCACCCTTCAGGAAGATAGAAAAAAAATATATTCGTAATATTTAGCGGATATCGTTCAGGATCCACATGGGTAAATGTGCGAATTATTTTCCAATATGCTCTTTGAGGGTCAGGGACCGCCTGGGCGATAGCCAAAGTTTCGGTAAAAGGAATTAGGTCATCATCTTCTCCATGGGCTAAGATAATATCTGCTTTTAAATTGGGCAAGGCAGCGCTAACAGCTAAAGCCTTTAAATCACGCTGAATAGAAAGAGGCAATCTATTGATTATGGCTTCAGTTTTTCCTGGATCACTATGGGATATAAGAGCTAAAATATCCCGCCCTTCTTTACCTAAATCCCGTAAATAATGATCAATAACGGCTTTTTCATCTTTAAGCTTGACATTGATCACCTTTTGCAAAATAGAACGGTCCTTCTCCGACCTTACCAAGTCAAGATTGTTAGCCAAAAATACCCATTTTCCATATTCTTGGGGTGGTCGGAAGTACCTTTTCCCTCCGTATTCGAAATAGCCCGTCCCTAGATAAGAAAGGACATTTTTTAAATCATAATAGCCACCGAAAGAGACGACGAAGCGCACTTTATCTCTAATTTTGGGCTGGCAAGCAGCAATGATGGTCGGTCCGGCGCCATAACTGAAACCAAATAAGCCGCAGGATTCTTGCAAAACGTAATTCTCCATTTGGATAAAATGGTCAAAGGCAGCCTGGATTTCCTCAATATCAAAAGGAGAGATGCGAAAAGAACGCATTCCCGCAAAGTCCGGGATTAAGACGACAAAACCAGCGCGGCAAAGAATTTCGGCCAAACGCCGCAAACGAGGGTCATCCTTGCCTGTATCAATCACGCCGTGATTGAGGAGGATTCCTGTTCTTTTCCTCATGGGCTGAGGCAAGTACAGATCAGCCTTAATCATTCCTCGGGGCCCGGGGAAAGTTATCTCCTTAATTTGGGGGGATGGAGAAATCTGCCAGAGTAATCCTGGCTTTTCAAATTGGAGAATTTCATTCAAGACTAAGATGCTCAAGAAGAAACGTTTCCCATAAAGAGTAATAACCAACGGAGTAATTATCCCGATGGCCAGAATGAAGAAGATAACTTTCTTCTTCTGCATCATTTCTCTGTTATTTGCCGCAACTGTTCGCTAAAAGTTTGGAATTGCCTTAAAGTAATAGTTTCACCCCGGGCTTCAGGGGGAATTCCAGCTGCTTTTAAGGCGGTAGTTATATTCTCCAGGGGAAAAGAGGACAAACCAGCCATCTTTAAGGCATTTAGGATAGTTTTGCGCCGATAGGTAAAGGCGGCCCTAATTACCGCGCTTAATATTTCCTCTGTTTTTTCATTTAAATTTGCCTCAGGGAAGATCTCAAATTTCACTACGGCTGAGTCGACTCGGGGGGGAGGAAAGAAGGCTTGAGAACCAACGGTAAATAAAATTTGAGGGCGAGAGTAAAGTTCCGACCATATACTTAATGGCCCATACTCTTTCGTGCCGGGTAAAGCAATTATCCTGCGGGCCACCTCCACCTGCAGCATCAGAATTAAAAGAGAAAAATATTGTCGCTCCCGAAAGAAGCGAAAAATCAGGGGACTGGAAATTTCATAAGGCAAATTGGCGACTACTTTCATCTTCTTTTTCCATTTTTTGAACCAAGGAGCGAAATCAATCTCCAAAGCATCCCCATGAACTATCTCTACTTTTTCGTTTCCTTTAAATTCCTTCTGTAATTCCCCAACTAATCGCTGATCAATTTCAATGGCATACAGGTGGTGAGCTTGTTCGGCTAAAGGCGCAGTGAGATTACCCAAGCCAGCTCCTATTTCAATGACTATATCACTGGCTTGCAATTCGGCGGCGTTAACTATGCGCTTTATGATTCGCTCATCAATAACAAAATGTTGCCCTAATTTTTTTCGCGGATGAATCTTTAGTTCTTTAATCTTCTTCGTCAGGCTCATAAATGACCAAAATTCTAATAGACTTCTTTTCTTAGCTAATTGTTTCCTCCGCAGCTGAATAGGTAAGGAAAGCAGATATATGTTCTGCTTAAGTTCAGGGCGCCTCGGCCAAACGGGAATAGGCGTTAAGTCCTAAATTAGCGCGTTGTCCTTTAAGCAAAAGATGATAGCCAGCAGCGGCCACCATAGCCGCATTATCCGTGCAAAGTTTGGGAAGAGGAAAGAAGACGGCGATCTCATTCTCTTGGCCAGCTTGTTTAAATTTCTCACGTAAGCGCGAATTACAGGCTACTCCGCCAACGATGACCACCTGTTTTAGCTTATGGTATTTCACAGCTCGCATTGTTTTTGCTAATAAAGTATCCACGACTGCCTCTTGAAATGAGGCGGCGATGTTCCCAATCAGGGCAGGCGTAAGTCCTTCCTTTAAATGGCGGACATATTGTAATACAGCCGTTTTTAAACCACTAAAACTGAAATCAAATGAATCATTTTCCAAAAAAGGCCGGGGAAAACTAATGGCTTGCGGATCACCTTTTTTGGCTAACTGATCGATTATTACCCCTCCCGGATACCCCAAACCTAAAAATTTAGCAACCTTATCAAAAGCCTCTCCAGCAGCATCGTCACGGGTCCGGCCCAACAGGATCATTTGCGTATGATCCTCGACGCGGAAGAGAACTGTATGACCGCCAGAAATTACTAAGGCGATAAAAGGAAAATCTCGCGGGGAAGCAGGGGAAAGAAAAATGGCCTCGATGTGACTATAAATATGATTTACTCCCACCAGAGGAATATTGAGTACATAGGCCAATGATTTGGCGACCGCCAGGCCGGTAAGCAACGAGCCTATGAGACCAGGTCCTTGAGTTACGGCTATGGCCCCAACTTCATATAAGGTCTGTCCGCTCTTAGATAAAGCTTCTTCAATCACTGGCAGAATGGCCTCCACGTGCCGGCGTGAAGCAAGCTCCGGAACCACACCTCCATATTTACTGTGAATAGACACTTGCGAAGCAACTATATCGGCCAATATATGGGCGCCATCTTCCACCAAGGCGGCCGCAGTTTCATCACAAGAAGTTTCTATGGCCAAAATTTTCATACCTTTCTCCGGGCAATCTCTCTGAGGGCTTTCAACAGGGCCTCAATATCACGCTCTTTATTAAAATATCCTAAACTAACCCGCACGGTTCCATAGGGAAAAGTGCCCAAGGTACGATGGGCATGAGGAGCACAGTGCAGGCCTGCTCGAACACTGATCTTATATATTTCATCCAAAAGATACGCCAAATGGGCCGCAGGAATAGAATTTAAATTAAAAGAGATGACGGGAACTCTTTCCTCAGCCTTTGAAGAGCCGTATATCTTTAGGCCAGGAATTTTTTTTAATTCCTCCATTAAGTGCTTGGTTAAACTGCTCTCTTTATGCCAAATTTTTTCCAAGCCTTCCTTCATGACAAAAGAAACTCCGGCGCCCAATCCGGCAATTCCTGGAGTGTTAAGCGTTCCACTTTCTAAATAATAAGGCATTTCTTTGGGCTGCTTATCAGAAATCGAGTGAGTGCCTGTACCGCCTTCAAGCAAAGGTTTGAGATTAATTTCTTTAGCGACATAGAGGAAGCCGGTTCCTTGGGGGCCATAAAGCGACTTATGGCCAGGACAGGCCAAAAGGTCAATCTTCATCTCTTCTACATGGATGGGGATTAAACCCGCAGTTTGAGCCGCGTCAACCATTAAGAAAATTCCCCGGGAGCGGGCCAAATAGCCAACTTCTTCAATGGGGAAAATTATGCCCGTAACATTGGACGCATGAGTTAAGACAATCAATTTGGTCCGCCGGGTCAATCCTTTTTTAAGGGCGGAAAGATCGAGATAGCCTTCTTTAGAACACGGAATTATAGAAAATTTTACCCCTATCTCCTCTAATCTGCGCAAAGGCCGGACAACTGAATTATGCTCCATGGAGGAAATCAGCACATGGTCTTTAGGGGAGAGCAGACCTTTTATCCCTAAGTTAAGTGCCTCCGTCGCATTATTAGTAAAAATTACCTGTTGGGCTTGAGGAATGCCAAAAAAGCGGGCGATTTTCTCCCGGGTCTCTTGGACGAGCTGGTTGGCTTTGCGGGCCAGGGCATGGTCGGATCGCCCTGGACTGCCTCCAACTTGTTTTAATACTTTAATGATCGCCTGGCAGACCGAAGGCGGTTTGGGGAAGGATGTAGCCGCATGATCCAAGTAAATCGCCAATTGGTTTGTTCCCTCTTTTGCCAAATTTTTCCCACAGGCAGCAATAAAATTTTACCATGCGCGGGCCGAAATCGGCTAGTTTTTTTCCGTTAAAAGGTGAGTTTATTTGCCCAAAATAGAGGCCATCTGGAAGATGGGCAGATACATGGCGATGACTAAAGCGCCTATTGTACCCCCTAAGAAGACCATTAATAAAGGTTCTAAAAGCGAGGTAAGGGCAGCCACGGCGGCATCCACTTCGTCGTCATAAAAATCAGCTACTTTACTCAGCATGGAATCCAGGGCTCCCGTAGATTCGCCAACGGAGATCATCTGCACAACCATGGGGGGAAAAATCCCGCTGGCTGCTAAAGGTTCAGCTATGGTTTTTCCTTCACCGATGCTCACCTTTGTTTTTAAGATAGCTTTTTCAATAGTTTTATTACCAGCGGTTCGGGAGACAATGTCTAAGCTTTCCAAAATGGGGACGCCACTGGAAAGCATTGTACTAAGAGTACGGGTGAATTTAGCAATCGCTACTTTGCGGATTAGTTCGCCGAAAATAGGGATCTTCAGCAAGGTACTGTCCACTGCTTCGCGGCCGCTTTCAGTTCGATAATAGCGGCGGAAAAGGAAGATCAAGAGAAATAAAACCGCTATGATAACCACAAAATATTTCCGCAGTAATTCACTTAAATTGATTACTAATTGCGTAAAAGCGGGTAAGGTACCTCCCATGTCCGCAAACATTTTTTGGAAGACAGGGATTACAAAAATGAGCATACCCGCAGCCACAATTAAGGCAATACCCAGCACCGTAGCTGGATAAACCATTGCTCCTTTTACCTTCTTTTTCAGGTTCATAGATTTCTCAATATAATTAGCCAAACGATTTAAAATAGTGTCTAAAATTCCCCCAGCTTCCCCGGCCGCCACTAAGTTACAGAAAAGCTCGTTAAAGATATGGGGATGTTTCCGCAGAGCATCTGCAAAAGTAGAACCAGCTTCCACATCCCCCTTGACTTTTAAGAGAACTTCTTTGAAAGTGGCGTTATTCTGCTGGCTGGCTAAGATTTCTAAGCATTGCACTAAAGGCAAACCGGCATCGATCATGGTGGCAAATTGCCTGGTAAAGACAACTATATCTTTCTCTTTTACCCGCCGCCGTTTAAAAAGAGTAAACCTCTTGAAAATGTCCTGGGGTTTAACCTGAATCTTGATGGCCTGAATCTGTTGCCGGCGAAGGATACTGCGTACTGCTGCCTCGTTAGCAGCTTCTATTTCTCCCCGTTCAATGGTACCCTTTCGGGAACGTCCTTCCCATACAAAGACTTGCATATTTTCCTCCAAAATTTATTGAGGATTTATTTTAATCTTCGACAGTGCTCTTCAAAACTTCTTCGACGGTAGTAATTCCTTCTTTTAATTTGGTCAAAGCTGCTTGCCGCAGAGTTTTCATTCCCAGGCGCATAGCTTCTTTTTTAATCTCCATAGCGGAAGCACCTTGCAGGGTTAATTCTCTGATCTCCTCCCGCATCGGTAAAACTTCATATATACCTATGCGGCCTTTATATCCCGTATTATTGCAGCGCGGACAGCCACTCCCCTTATAACAGACAAAATCAGGAATCTCCTCGGGCGGTACTCCTAAATTCAAAAGCATTTGCGGAGAAACTTGGACCGGTTGTTTACAATACTCACAGATCATCCGCGCTAAACGTTGCGCGGCAATTAAATTAACCGAGGAGGCCACCAAAAAAGGCTCAATTCCCATATTTAAAAGTCGCGTAATGGTACTGGGCGCATCATTAGTATGCAAAGTGCTCAACACCAAATGACCGGTAAGAGCTGCCTTTATAGCAATTTCCGCCGTCTCATAGTCCCGAATTTCACCAACCATAATAATGTCTGGATCCTGCCGCAGGAACGACCTTAAACAAGATGCAAAAGTTAGGCCAATTTCTTCGTGAACTTGAACTTGATTAATGCCCATGAGATTGAACTCCACCGGGTCTTCTGCAGTGGAGATATTTTCCGTAATTTGGTTAAGTTCGGCCAGGGCGGAATATAAAGTAGTGGTCTTCCCGCTACCGGTTGGGCCAGTAACCAATACCATGCCATAGGGTTTATGAATGGCTTCCTTAAATTCTTTCAAGGCTTTTTCTTCAAAACCCAATTTAGTCATGTCCAATTGCAAATTGGACTTATCCAATAGACGCAAAACCACTTTTTCGCCAAAGAGGGTTGGTAATACGGAAACTCGAAAATCCATCTCTTTGTCTTTGCCAAATTTCATTTTAATGCGCCCATCCTGGGGGAGCCGTCTCTCGGCAATATCTAATTTGGCCATTATTTTTACCCGGGAAATAATGGCATTCTTCAACTTCATGGGTGGTTTCATAAATTCGTGAAGCACGCCATCTACCCGAAAGCGGACGCGGAATACTTTTTCATAGGGCTCTAAGTGAATGTCGCTAGCTCTTCTTTTTATAGCTTCATTGAGAATTAAATTGACCAACTTTACTACAGGAGCATCTTCGGAAGCTTGCTGCAGTTCGCGGATATCAACTTCTTCCGATTCCTCTAAAAGCTCCATCTTCTCTATTTCATCCATGGTGCCCATAATATCGGCCAGAGATTCCGTAGAGTCATAAAATTTGTCAATGGCCGCTTTTATGGCGCTCTCGGTGGAAACAAAAACTTCCACATGACAGCTGGTTAAGAATTTTATGTCATCAATGGCCAGAATATTTGAGGGGTCACTCATGGCCACCCGCAAGGTTGAACCAACTCTTTTAAAAGGGATAACCTGATATTTAAAAACTACGTCAGGGGGAATCATTTTGATAACTTCCGGGTCGATTTGCACTTCTGATAAATCGATAGCTGGCACACCATAATGGCGACTGAGGAAGGAAACTAAATTTTTTTCGGTAATATAGCCAAGTTTTATTAAAGCAGAACCTAATTTGGCGCCTGATAATTTTTGCTCTTGGAGAGCATCCTCCAATTGCTTGGCGGTGATCAAGCCTTTGCTCACCAATAATTCACCAAGACGACCGCTCATCAAATTGCTCCTAAACAAGTAAATTTATTCAACATGATAAATATCTAGGGCGGAAATAAGAGGTAATCATTATTAGCCACTTCTGAATGACATTATCGGCAATTTTAAAAAAGATCTAAAAGAAATATCAATAAAAAGATTGATTAACTTGGAAAATTTTAGAACTTCATTTTCAAAGAAGCGAGAAACTTTTCAAAATAATCCATAAAAATTGATCATCCTGGCTTCTTTACAAAGTTTTTACCATTAACCTTTTAAAATCATTAGTATTTTTGAAGGAGGGTTGGCAAAGAAAAACTTTGTGTTGACATAGCCGAAGCAAAAAGTTAATTTCAAATTATTCTTTTAATTAAAGATTAAAATAATGATCAGAATTATTATAATTTTTTTGGCTTCCGGTGCTTTTAGTGGCTTCCTTCCTTTTGCTCCAGGAACATTTGGCTCTCTATTAGGAATTATTGTTTTTTACTTTCTTCACCTTCTTCCTTCGGCCATTTATCTCTTGACCACCATAACTTTTTTCTTTTTAGCTGTTTGGGCGGCTCAATGCGGGGAAAAAATTTTTAAAGTAAAAGATAGTCCTAAAATAGTTATCGATGAGATATTGGGTTGCTTAGTATCTCTCTCTTTCTCCCCTTTTTCTTTTTTCAATATTTTAGGGGGATTTCTTTTTTTCCGACTTTTCGATATAATTAAACCACCTCCAATTAATCTTATTCACCAACGACTTAAAGGTGGATGGGCAGTGGTTTTAGATGACTTAGCTGCAGGAGTGGCGGCTAATATTTTAATGCAAATTTTAAACTATTGGCGATAGGAATAATTATGAAAGTCGAAATTGTAACTATTGGAAATGAATTAACTTCTGGAGAAATAATTGATACGAACGCGGCTTTTATGGCGAGCGAACTCACGGCCAACGGCTTTGAGGTTATTTTTATTACTACTGTGGGAGACCAAGAATTCTACCTCGAAGCAGCTTTACAAAAAGCGCAGGAACGGGCGGATGTTATTATCGCCGCAGGAGGATTGGGGCCAACCGCGGATGATATAACCGCTAGTGCTGCGGCCCATGCCTTAGGAAGGCATTTAGTAATCAATAAAGAGGTATTGCATCAGCTTCAGGAACGTTTTGCCCAAAGGGGAATGGAAATGCCTGTGGCAAATGAGAAACAGGCATTTTTCCCCTCTCAAGCAGAAATAATTCCTAATCCTTTGGGCACGGCTAATGGCTTCTATTTGCGACATAAGGGCAAAATTTTTATCTTCCTTCCCGGGGTACCCCGAGAATTGCAATATTTAATGAAGGAAAAGGTTATTCCTTTTTTGAAAAAAGAGCGGGAAGGGAAAGAAGAGAAAGAATTTTGGGAAACGCGCACATTAAAAATTTTTGGTTTGACTGAGTCGGCTATCGCTGATCGTCTGCGGGATATAAATTTAGCTAACTACTCTGCTACCTTAGCCTATTTACCCCGCTTTCCTGAAAATCATATAAAAATTATAGTAAAAGGTAAAACAGAGGAAGAAACTAAAAAAAACCTTCTGGAGTTGGAAAAAATCATCAGGGAAAAACTTGCGGGGCGCATTTTGGCCGCTGATCAAGAAACTCTGGAACAGATAGTGGGCCAGATGCTTCGCCAGCATAAGGCCACGTTAGCAGTAGCTGAATCTTGTACGGGAGGATTAATTGCTCATCGGTTAACCCAAGTTCCTGGAAGTTCAGATTACTTTGAACGTGGTATAGTGGCGTATAGTAATCAAGCTAAAATAGAAGTTCTAAAAGTTCCAGCAAACATTTTAAAAGAAAATGGAGCCGTAAGCGCGCCGGTGGCCGAAAAAATGGCGCTAGGGGTGCGGGAATTAAGCCACACCACTTTAGGGTTAGCTGTGACCGGGATCGCCGGCCCCTCCGGGGGATCAACAGAAAAGCCCGTAGGCACTGTTTTTATTGCTCTGGCTGCTCCGGAAGGCGTAGTTAGCAAAAAATATAATCTGGCAGGGGATCGTGATCAGATCAAGAGTCTCTCGGCCCAAATTGCTCTTGATTGGGTGCGGAGATATTTCCTTAATCTTCTTTCCGGTCTTAAGCGCTAAAAGACTATGGAAAAAATCCGTTCATTTTTAGCCATTGAAATACCCGCAGCCTTACACCCCCCTATGGAGGAGTTACAGAGGAAGTTGCGCGAGTCGCAGGCCGATGTTAAATGGGTCACTCCCCAGAACATGCATTTTACTTTAAAATTTTTTGGGGCAATATCAACAGAAAAATTGGCCCGGGCAAGCGAAATTATTCGACCCATCGTTGTTCGCTGGCGGCCCTTCTCGGTTAAAATCTCTGGTTTAGGATGTTTCCCTTCCTGGAATCGCCCGCGGGTAATTTGGTTGGGCCTTAACCATGGCCATAAAGAGATCGCTCTTCTGCAAAAAGAGATTGAAGAAAAACTTTTAGCTGGAGGTTTCCCGGCCGAGGAGCGCGCTTTTACTCCTCATCTTACCTTAGGGCGCGTCCGCTCCGGGAGAAACCTAAACGAACTTCAGCCCCTTATCTTAGCTAATCAAAATTTGGAAGTGGGGGAATTTAGAGTCCATGAAATTGTCCTTTTTAAAAGTGATCTTAAACCAACGGGGGCTATCTATACGCGCTTAGGCACTTTCTCTTTTGGGCAAATTAGCTCCTGAGGAAGAAGGCCCCTTTGCTAAGGTTAAGATAAGAGCCTAAATAAAAATCCCTTTAGCATTAAATTAGCAAGAGGAGGACGACAATGCCTGCCGAAAATCAAAAAGAAAAAGCTATTGACTTGGCCATTAGCCAGATTGAACGGCAATTTGGCAAAGGGGCTATTATGCGCCTGGGGACAGATGCGGTAATTCCGGACATTCCGGTCATTTCCACCGGATCCTTAGCCTTAGATATCGCTTTAGGAATCGGGGGGGTTCCCCGAGGGCGCGTCGTAGAGATCTTTGGTCCAGAAGCCTCTGGCAAAACTACCTTAGCTTTGCATATTGTCGCCGAAGCCCAGAAAAAAGGAGGGATTGCGGGATTTATAGATGCTGAGCACGCTCTGGACGTATCCTACGCCCGAAAGTTAGGGGTTAAGACAGATGATTTGCTCATCTCTCAACCGGACACTGGTGAACAAGCCTTGGAGATTGCTGAAATGCTTGTCCGGAGCGGGGCTATTGATGTGGTGGTTATAGATTCAGTCGCCGCCCTTGTGCCCAAAGCCGAGCTTGAGGGAGAAATGGGTGATGCCCATATGGGATTGCAGGCCCGCTTGATGTCCCAAGCCCTGCGTAAATTAACGGCCACCATAAGTAAGTCAAACACCTGTGTGATATTTATCAATCAAATTCGCATGAAAATCGGAGTTTTTATGGGCAACCCGGAGACCACTACGGGAGGCAATGCGCTCAAATTTTACTCTTCAGTCCGTTTAGATATCCGCCGGGTAGGGTCTATCAAGGATGGCCAGGATGTCACCGGAAGTCGCACTCGCGTAAAAGTGGTCAAGAATAAATTGGCCCCTCCTTTCAAAGAGGTGGAATTCGATATTATGTATGGAGAAGGAATATCCCGCGAGGGAGATATATTAGATTTAGCCGTGGAAAACGGGATCGTCGAAAAAAGCGGCTCTTGGTTCTCTTTCAATAATGAACGCATTGGCCAGGGACGAGAAAATGCTAAAATCTTCCTCAAAGAACACCCCGAAGTGGCCCGAGCCGTGGAAGAAAAGATAAAAGAACACTTCGGTCTCCTGCGCAAAAGTAAAGAATCTTAAAAAATTCTATGCCCAATTCGATTATGTCCCCTGAGAAAAAAGTGCCAGAAATTGCCTGGCGACTTCTGGCTCGAAAAGATTATAGCCGAGAGGAGATGCGCCGCAAGCTTAAGCAGAAAGGCTTCTCCTTTTCCGAGATAGAAGATGTTTTACAAAAGCTTTCTGCTCAGCAACTTTTAAATGATCGGCGCTATGGGCAACGTTTGGCTGACTATTATGGGCGTGAGAAACTTTGGGGACCGGTGCGCATAAAGCATAAACTGAAAGAAAAAGGAATCTCTCCCGAGCTGGCTGATGAGATAATAGCCCAAGAGGAAAAAATTTTTCCAGCGCCAGAAAGATTAAAAATTTTTTTGAAGAAAAAATTAAGAAGGCGAACTCTGGCCGAATTTTCCAGAGAAGAAATTAAAAAATTAATTAATCAACTTTATCGCCAAGGATTTTCTTGGGAAGAAATTCTCGATCTTATCAATAAAGAGGGAGGCTTAGCCGAAGAATGATGAGCGGTGCTGAGATACGGCAGCGATTTTTAAAATATTTTCAAGAACAAGGCCATACCATAGTTAGCAGCTCACCTCTTATTCCTCAGAAGGACCCGAGTCTGCTCTTCACTAATGCAGGCATGGTACAGTTTAAAAATTATTTTACGGGAGAAGAAAAACCGCCCTTTCTTAGAGCCACTTCTTCTCAGAAATGTGTCCGCGCCGGAGGGAAACATAATGATTTGGAAAATGTAGGCTATACGGCCCGTCACCATACTTTTTTTGAAATGCTGGGCAACTTCTCCTTTGGTGACTATTTTAAAAAAGAAGCGATCTCCATGGCCTGGGAATTTTTAACTGGCTATTTAAAATTGCCCGCCGAAAAGCTTTGGGTTACCATTCATGAAGGCGACCCAACCCTGGGGATAGGGCCTGATGAAGAAGCGCAGGAAATTTGGCAAAAATTTGTCCCCCGCGAACGAATAAAAGCTTTCCCCAGTAAAGATAATTTTTGGCAGATGGGAGATACTGGACCTTGCGGTCCCTGTTCAGAGATTGTTATCGATCAAGGGCCTCAAATAGGTTGCCGACGTCCGGAATGTTCTCTGGGATGTGACTGCGATCGCTTTTTAGAACTCTGGAATTTGGTCTTCATGCAATTTGAACGCTTTGCTGATGGGCGGATCATCCCCCTTCCCCGACCAAGCATTGACACCGGTATGGGGCTGGAAAGAATTACCGCTGTCGTGCAAAAAGTAGCGAGCAACTATGATACCGATCTGTTTCTTCCAATCCTCCATTCTTTAGAAAAAATTTGTGGCCAGCAATATGAAGCTTCCTCGCCAGCAGGAATTTCCTTCCGTGTTATCGCCGACCATATTCGCGCGGCCACCTTCCTAATCAATGATGGCGTATTGCCAGCTAATGAAGGACGGGGATATGTCTTAAGGCGTATTATGCGTCGGGCTATGCGCCATGGTAAAAAATTGGGAATTCAAGAAACCTTTTTTTATCGACTCACTGATGATGTGATCGCTCTTATGCAAGATGCTTATCCAGAATTAACTCTTAACCGGGAGATGATCAAAAACGTAATTTTCCGCGAAGAGGAACGCTTCTTGGAAACTTTAAATAATGGACTGCGCCTCTGGGCTGAAGAAGTTAAAAAATTCAAGAGCCGGGGGCAACAAGTCATTCCTGGCGAATTCATTTTCCGACTTTATGATACCTATGGTTTTCCCCTTGACTTAACCGAAGAGATGGCTCGTGATGAAGGTTTCCGCTTAGACCACCAGGGTTTTGAGCAAGCCATGGCTAACCAGCGGGCGCGGGCGCGCGAACATTGGAAAGGCTCCGGAGAAGAAGCCTTGGCGGAAATTTATCGCGCTCTGGCCGGAGAAAATCTGAAAACGGAGTTTGTGGGCTATGAAAAGCTGATCGCTGAGGGACGGATCCTAAAAATCCTTAAAGGTGAAAAAGAAGTAAACGCCGCCCATGCCGGGGAGGAAGTAGGGATAATTACTGATCGAAGTCCTTTTTATGGAGAATCCGGAGGACAGGAAGGAGATCAAGGGCTTCTGCAAAGCAATGGGTTCTTAATGGAAGTTAAGGAATGCCTCCGTCCTCTTCCCGAAATCATCGTCCATCGAGGATTGATTAAAAAAGGGACAGTAAGGCAGGGAGACCCGGTAACTCTTCAGGTGGATGCCCAAAGGAGACAAAAAACTGCCTTAAATCATACGGCAACGCATCTCCTTCAAGCTGCCTTACGCCAGGTTTTAGGTGAACATGTCAAACAGGCAGGATCTTTAGTTACCGCCGACCGTCTGCGCTTTGATTTCACCCATTTCTCGCCTTTAACGCCTGAGGAAATAGATAAAGTGGAAGAAATTGTTAATTCCCGGATTCGCCAGAATATAGAAGTATGCATCACCTTTTTGCCCTACCGGGAAGCTATTCAGCGGGGAGCCATGGCCTTATTCGGGGAAAAATACGGAGATATAGTGCGGTTGGTGCAGGTGGGCGAAGTTAGTGCCGAACTTTGCGGCGGAACACATACCCAGAGAAGTGGAGACATTGGTTTATTCAAGATCATCGCCGAAACTGGGGTAGCGGCCGGCGTGCGCCGAATAGAAGCAGTAACAGGCGAAGAAGCTTGGAAAGAATTTAAAAAATTAGAAAAAGAGCTCCAGGCCATAGGTTCCCTCCTTAAAACAAGGCCCGGAGAAGTGGCTGAGAAAGTGCAGCGCTTAATTAAAGAACAGAAAGAAACAGAAAAGGCCTTGCAATCTCTAAAGGCTAAAATTTCCGCCAATCAATCCAAAGAATTGATCTCTACTGCTAAATTGGTAAAGGGGATCAAGGTTCTGGCTACTACAGTGGAGGCTAAAGATCCAAAAGCGTTGCGGGAATTAGCTGATCTGCTGAAAGATCAAATGCAATCTGGGATAATTCTCTTAGGAGCTCAGGGGGATGGCAAAGCAATGCTCCTTTGCGCGGTTACAAAAGACCTCGAAGAAAAATACCCGGCCAATCATTTAATAAAAAGAATCGCGGCTCATGTAGGGGGAAGCGGTGGTGGGCGGCCTGATTTAGCCCAGGCAGGTGGTCCTAAAGTAGAAGGTTTGCCGGCAGCCCTTAAGGAAATTTATGCTTTAATTTAAGATCGTTAGCCTTCGTTCTTCTTCATCTTTTCTCTCTCCTCCATACGCGCTATTTCTGCTCGACATTTAGCGATCAAGGGTTTTAGCTTCTCTTCATATCCTAAATCAGAAAAAGTTTGCAATATTTTTTCAAACCGCCCTAAGGCCGCCCGGTATTTTTTCATGCGGAAATAAAAGTGACCAATATAATATTCATGCTCGGCGAGCTGGCGTCGGCAAGCTAGCACTTTCTCCCGCGCCGCCGGCGTATGAGGGCTCTGCGGAAAATTTTCAATAAGGTAGCGAAAATGTTCTAAGGCCTTCTCTGTGGCAGTCTGGTCCCGGTCCACAGACAGCATTTGTTTAAAATAGCACATCCCCATCTGGTATATAGCATAAGGCACTTCGGGGTGCAAAGGGTGCAACTTTCTAAACTCTTCATATTGGTTTAGGGCTTCGGCATAACTCTTATTGAAGAAAAGCGCATCAGCAATGCGCAATTCAGCCAAAGGGGTGTAAGAACTCAAAGGATGTTCTTCTTTTAGTTTCTGGAAGGCCTCCGCTGCTCTTTCATATTTCTTTTTCTGCAATAATTTCAGGCCATCATTATACATTTCTTGAGGTGACCTCTGAATCTCCTTCTTCGGCCCGGAGGCGCAGCTGTTGAAGAGGCTAATCGCGCCAAAAAATAATAGAAAAAAATAAAAAACTGGTTTTGTTCTCCTAAAATTTAATTCCCTAATCATAAGATCTCTCTATAAATAAAAGACAAGGTTTGAGCCTCAATCCTTAGGTTTAATATTTTCTCTTACCCAACTGATTATATCTTCTGTGGAAGTCCCGGGAGTAAAAATGGCCACAACCCCCTTCTCTTTCAATACGGGAATATCTTCCGGCGGAATTATTCCTCCCCCGAAGACTTTAATATCTCCCGCTTGATTTTCATGCAAAAGCTCGATTACGCGGGGAAAGAGATAATTATGCGCCCCGGAAAGAATACTCAGGCCAATGGCATCGACATCTTCTTGAATTGCCGCATTAACGATCTGCTCCGGAGTTTGGTGCAAACCGGTATACACTACTTCGAATCCTGCATCACGTAGTGCTCTGGCCACTACTTTAGCTCCCCGATCATGTCCGTCTAATCCAGGTTTGGCAATTAAGATCCTGATCTTCTTTTCCATTTCGCCTCCCCCAAAAGGTAAGCTCCTGGCCCTCGGCGCCTACCTTTCTTATCTAAAACATCCCTGGATCACGATAGACCCCAAAGACTTCCCTAAAGACATCACAGATTTCCTGTAAAGTAGCGTATTCTTTTACCGCCGCTAATATATAAGGCATCAAATTCTCGGAACCTTGAGCAGCTCGCCGCAAGTTATCAAGACGGGCTTTAACTTGGGCATTATTTCGGGTTCGCTTAACTTCCTGCAACCTGTTTATCTGCCGTTTTTCTACTTCCGGATCGATCTTTAAATATTCGATAGGCTTTTCTTCGCTCATTTGATATTTATTTACCCCAACGACAATCTTTTCTTTCCTCTCCAACTGTTTCTGGTAAGTATAGGCCGCATTGGCTATCTCCTGTTGGGGGTAGCCAAGTTCTATCGCCTTTACCATTCCTCCTAACTCATCTATTTTTTGGATATATTTCCAGGCTTCTTCTTCCATTTTATTAGTCAAAGCTTCCACAAAATAAGACCCTGCCAAAGGATCAATGGTATTGGCCACTCCTGTCTCTTCCGCTATAATCTGCTGGGTGCGTAAAGCAATAGTAGCCGCTTCCTCTGTGGGTACAGCATATACTTCATCCAATGAGTTGGTGTGTAAGGATTGAGTTCCCCCTAAAACAGCAGCCAGCGCCTCAATGGTGGTCCGTACGATATTATTATAGGGTTGCTGCGCCGTCAGGGAACAACCCGCAGTCTGCGTATGAAAGCGCAACATCCAAGAACGGGGATTCTTAGCCTGGAAACGCTCTCTCATTATTCGTGCCCAAAGTCGCCGTGCAGCCCGAAATTTGGCAATCTCTTCAAAAAAATCAATATGGGCATTGAAGAAGAAAGAGAGGCGGGGCGCAAAATCATCAACCCGCAACCCCCTTTCTATACATGCCTCGACATAACAAATCCCATCAGCCAAGGTAAAAGCCAATTCCTGCACGGCCGTGGAACCAGCTTCGCGAATATGATAGCCACTGATACTGATCGTATTCCACCGAGGAACTTCTTTGGTACAATATTCTACGGTATCCACGATAAGCCGCAAGGAAGGTCGAGGAGGCAGCATAAAAGTCTTTTGGGCAATAAACTCTTTCAGCATATCATTCTGAATAGTGCCTCCAATATCTCGCTTGCTTACCCCTTGCTTTTCCGCCACCGCAATATACATCGCTAACAGAATAGCCGCGGGAGGGTTTATAGTCATGGAAGTAGTCACTTTATCTAAAGGGATTCCCTCAAAAAGAATCTCCATATCTTTAAGCGTGTCTATGGCCACACCACATCTACCAATTTCTCCCCGCGCCATGGGGCTATCCGAATCATAACCCATTAAAGTCGGGTAATGAAAGGCCACCGAAAGTCCCGTTTGCCCCTGGGATAAAAGATATTTATAACGCCGGTTAGTATCTTCGGCGCTACCAAATCCTGAAAACATGCGCATAGTCCATAGACGCCCGCGATACATCGAAGGCTGAATTCCCCGGGTAAAGGGATACTGTCCCGGAAAACCTAAATCGCGCAGATAATCTAAATTAGAAATATCTAAGGGTGAATAAAGAGCCTTCACCTCTAAACCGGAAATGGTTGAAAAGTGCGGCAGACGCTCCGCCCTATCTACCTGCCCAGAAGGATAGCATTCTTTCTCCCAGACTTGCCGGGCTTGCTCTAATTTTACCCAATTATCCTGCGCCATAAACTCCTCCCCTTCGAGCACTTCTTCCAAATTTTTCAACTTCGGCAACTGTAAATTTCTGAAATATCATCTCCCCCAACAGCTAAGCAAAAGCGCCCTCTATCTTCAACCTCTGCTCTTTGGGCACAAGCCGCCTGGCATCCATTTATCATAATCAGAAGATCCACCTCCGCCTCTGGCAACTCCCATATGACTCCTGCTAATTCTTTTTTGATCATCTGCGCAACTTCTCCCCGTTCATAAGCAGGATTACAACCACCACAAAATTTAATAGCCAGGCGGGGGAGATAAGCAACTTTCTCCTGTTGGAGCCATCTTTTTATTTCTCTAACAGCCCTTGCGGCAAGGAATGCTTCCTTGTTTTTCATTAAAAATTATGGTTCATCTCCAAATTAGTTGCTTAAATTCTTGACGAAAGCTTGCCTGGGGCCGGGAAGGAAAGGCCGATTGCGCCGCCAGCATC
>FWPV01008078.1_pt1 | contig 18637 bp, 14 predicted proteins | sample 2228371 | NCBI WGS metagenome assembly FWPV01 (sample SAMEA103939776, study PRJEB20133) | metagenome
CACCCAACTTCGGCTAGGTTGCTGCGCAACCAAGCCTGCGTATCCCTCTCCCGACGGGAGAGGGGAAAGTCCGCTCACCACCCCAAAGCGGACGTCCTGAACCGGCAATCGACGAACAGGCTTGAACCGCCGCCCCGCCCCGCTAAACCGCATTCATGCGACACCATATCCTGACCAGCGCCATCGCGCTCACCGCCGCCCTGTCCAGCCCTGCACTTGCCCGCCCGATGACCGAGGTCGATCTGGCAACGCTCAATCGCGTTGCCGCGCCAACGGCGTCACCCGACGGCCGCTGGATCGCCTACCAGATGACCGAAACGGCGCAGGGCAGCTACAAGCGCTCGACCGGCCTGTGGCTTGTCGATCGCCATGCGAAGAACGCCGCGCCGGTGCGCGTCGCCGACGTGCCCGAAAAGAACGAAAGTGCCCCCGCCTTTCACCCCGACGGCAGCCTCTATTTCCTGTCCAACGCCAGCGGCAAGAGCCAAGTCTGGCGCGTCGATCCCAAGGTGGGTGGCGGCGCGGCGCAAGTGACCGATACAAAGGCCGACGTGTCGGGATTCAAGATTTCGCCCGACGGCACCAAATTGCTCGCGTGGGGCGATATTGCGCGCGAATGCACCGATTTTGGCTGCGACGCGCAGGACAAGGGTGAACTGCCTGGCCCGGGCACGGGTCGTCATTACAAGAATGACGTCGGCTTCGTGCGCCACTGGGACAGCTGGGAGACCCCCGGCACCTACAGCCGCCCGTTCGTCTTTAATCTGGACGCCGGAAAGGCGACAACGCCGCGCGCGGTCGATGCCGGCCTGACCGGCGACAGTCCGTCGAAGCCTTTCGGCGGCGGCGAGGAACTCGCATGGGGTGCCGACAGCCGCACAGTGTTTTTCACATTGCGCAAGGCCGACAAGGACGAACCGCGGTCGACCAACCTCGACATTTACAGCTGGCTGGTGGACAGCCGCATGATGCCGGTCAATTTGACGGCCGACAATCAGGCCACCGACACCCTCCCCACGCCGTCGCCCGATGGCAAATGGCTGGCCTATGCCGCGATGGCGCGCCCGGGCTACGAGGCCGATCGGCAGGTGCTGATGCTGCGCAATCTGGCAAGCGGTGAAACGAAAAAGCTGACCGAAGCGTGGGACCGGTCGGTCGGCTCGATCGCGTGGGCACCCGACGGCAAGGCGCTCTATGTCACCGCGCAGGACGTGCTCGACCATCCTGTTTTCCGCGTCGATGTGAACAGCGGCAAGGTCGAAAAGCTGAAGGCGACGACCGAACAATGGGAAGGCAATATCAACGATGTCACCCCGCTCCCCGGCGGCGCACTGCTCTATTCGCGCAACAGCGTAGCGGTGCCGACCGACCTGTGGACGCGCGATGCCAAAGGCAAGGTTACGCGGCTGACCGACGTCAACCGGGCGCAGCTGGCCGACATCGATCCGGTCAAGGTCGACCGGCTGAAATTTGCCGGCGCCAACGGCGCAACGGTGTGGGGGCAGATCGTCAAACCGGCCAATAGTTCGGGCAAGCTGCCCGTTGCGTTTCTTGTCCATGGCGGGCCGCAGGGCAGTTTCGGCAACAGCTGGTCGACGCGCTGGAACCCGCGGCTGTTTTCGGCGCCCGGCTATGCCGCGGTGTCGATCGATTTCCACGGCTCGACGGGGTATGGGCAAGCCTTCACCGACAGCATCAATCGCGACTGGGGCGGCAAACCGCTCGAAGATCTGAAGCTGGGGCTCGCGGCCGCGGGCAAGCAGGACGCCGCGATCGACACCGCCAACGCCTGCGCGCTCGGCGGTTCCTATGGCGGCTACATGATGAACTGGATCGCAGGCAATTGGCCCGATGGCTTCAAATGCCTGGTCAACCACGCCGGGGTGTTCGACCTGCGCGCGATGGCGTTCGAGACCGAGGAAACTTGGTTCGACGAGTGGGACCATGGCGGCCCCTGGTGGGAGCGCACCGATGCCGAGAAGTGGAATCCGGTCAACCACGTCACCAAATGGAAAACGCCGATGCTGGTGATCCACGGCGAAAAGGATTTCCGCATTCCGTACAGCCAGAGCCTCGCGGCGTTCCACGCGTTGCAGCGGCAGGGCATCGAAGGCGAGCTATTGATGTTCCCCGACGAAAACCACTGGGTGTTGAAAGGCCAGAACAGCGTCCAATGGTATCAGACGGTGTTCGGGTGGCTGGGCCGGCATTTGAAGTAATGATGGCGCGTGCTCCCGCGAAGGCGGGAGCCCATCACCGATCGGTTCGCGTTTGAACCCATAAGAGATGGATCCCCGCCTGCGCGGGGACACGGCTGCGTTTGACTGCGCGCGGGTTCCCCCTTGCCGCGCCGTACCATGGCTGGCAAAGCGCGGCGCATTATGCCGATGGAAAAAACATTCGATCCCGCCGCAATCGAGGCGAAATGGACCACTGAGTGGGAAAGTCGCGGGCTGTTTCGCCCGCATCGCCCCGACGCCACCCCCTTCACGATCGTCAACCCGCCGCCGAACGTCACCGGCGCGCTGCACATCGGCCACGCGCTCGACAACACGTTGCAGGACGTCCTCGTCCGCTACGAACGGCTGCGCGGCAAGGATGCGCTGTGGGTCGTCGGCATGGACCATGCCGGGATCGCGACGCAGATGGTTGTCGAACGCCAGCTCGAGGCGCAGCAGGACAAGCGCACCAACTACAGCCGCGAAGATTTCATCGACAAGGTGTGGCAGTGGAAGGCGGAAAGCGGCGGCCAGATCACTGGCCAGCTCCGCCGCCTCGGCTGCTCGATGGACTGGTCGCGCGAGCAGTTCACGATGGACCCGCATTTCACCCGCGCGGTGGTCAAGGTGTTCGTCGACCTCCACAAAAAGGGGCTGATCTACCGCGACAAGCGGCTCGTGAACTGGGACCCGAAGCTCAAGACCGCGATCTCGGACCTCGAGGTCGAGACGCACGAGGTTCAGGGCGGCTTCTGGCACTTCAAATATCCGCTCGCCGACGGCGTGACGCTGGACGATGGCCGCGATTATATCGAAGTGGCGACGACGCGCCCGGAAACGATGCTCGCCGACATGGCGGTCGCGGTGCACCCCGACGATCCGCGCTACAAGAGCGTGATCGGCAAGGACATCCTCCAGCCGATCACCGGGCGCCGCTTCAAGATCGTCGCCGACGAACATGCCGACCCCGAGCTCGGTTCGGGCGCGGTGAAGATCACCCCGGGGCATGATTTCAACGACTTCGACGTCGGCAAGCGCGCGGGGTTCAAGCCCGGCGAGATGCTGAACATGCTCGATGGCGATGCGAATGTCATCCAGACCGCCGACGGGCTGATCCCCGATGAGTATCTCTGCCTCCACCGCTTCAAGCGCGATGGCGTCGATGGTGCGCGCGAACTCGTCGTGCAGCGGATGAAGGAAGGCGGCTTCCTGATCCCGTATATCGACAAGGACGGCAACGAACATGACGCCGAGCCGCGCACGATACAAACTCCCTTTGGGGATCGCGGCGGCGTGGTGATCGAGCCATGGCTAACCGATCAATGGTATGTCGACGCCGAAACGCTGGCGCAGCCGCCGATGGCGGCGGTGCGCGACGGGCGCATCAATATCGTGCCGAAGACTTGGGAAAAGACCTTCTTCAACTGGATGGAGAATATCCAACCTTGGTGCGTCTCGCGCCAGCTCTGGTGGGGTCACCGGATTCCCGCTTGGTATGCCGAAGATGGCCGTATCTTCGTCGCCGAGACCGAAGAGGAAGCGCAAGCGGAAGCGGGCGCAGGCGTCGAATTGACCCGCGACGAGGACGTCCTCGACACCTGGTTCTCCTCCGCCCTCTGGCCCTTCGCCACCCTCGGCTGGCCCGAAGAGACTGACCTCGTCAAACGCCACTACCCCAACGACGTCCTCATCTCGGGCTTTGACATCCTGTTCTTCTGGGATGCGCGCATGGCGATGCAGGGGATGGAGTTCATGGGCGATGTGCCGTGGAAGACGCTCTATCTCCACGGCCTCGTCCGCGCGCCCGACGGCGCGAAGATGTCGAAGTCGAAGGGCAATGTCGTCGACCCGCTCGGGCTGATCGACCAGTACGGCGCCGACGCGCTGCGCTTCTTCATGGCGGCGATGGAAAGCCAGGGCCGCGACATCAAGATGGATGACGCGCGCCTCGCCGGGTATCGCAATTTCGCGACAAAGCTGTGGAACGCCGCGCGCTTCTGCGAAGCCAATGGCATTGCGGCCTCGACCACCCTCGAAGCCCCGGCAGCCACCCTGCCCGTCAACCGCTGGATCATCGGCGAAGTCGCCGCGACCGTCACCGCGATGGAAACCGCCTTCGCCGCCTATCGCTTCGACGAGGCCGCGAACGCGATCTACAGCTTCGCCTGGGATCGTTTCTGCGATTGGTATCTCGAACTGATCAAAGGCGCGATCGACGACGAGACGAAAGCCGTCGCCGGCTGGGTGCTCGACCAGATCCTCGTCATGCTCCACCCCTTCATGCCCTTCATCACCGAGGAGTTGTGGAGCGGGCTTGGAGACCGCGCGGACTATCCGCTGATTACGGCGAAATGGCCTGCGCCGAGTGCTGCGCGCGACGCGGACGCCAGCGCCGACATCGATTGGCTGATCAAACTGGTTACCGAACTACGCGCCGCGAAGGCCGAACTTGGCCTGCCGCCCGGCGCGCGCCTCACTGCGCACTTCCCGGCCTCGCTGAAATCGTGCACCGACAAGCTCGCCGCGCAGCTCGACCGCCTCGCGCGCCTCGAAAGCATCAGCTTCGATCCCGCCCCCCCGGGCGCGTCGGCGCAGCTTGTCGTCGAGGGTGAGACGATCACCGTCCCGCTCGAAGGCGTCATCGACATAGCCGCCGAACGCGACCGCCTCACCAAGGCGCTCGCCGCCGCGGTCAAGGAACGCGACGGCCTCGCCGGACGCCTGAACAACCCGTCGTTCGTCGAGCGCGCCAAGCCCGAAGCGGTCGACAAGGCGCGCGCCGATCATGCCGCAAAGGACGCCGAAGCCGACCGACTGAGCGCTGCGCTGGCAAGGCTGGGGTGAGCGAGCGTCGCCATTCCTCCCCGCTTGCGGGGAGGTGGCAGCGCGAAGCGCTGACGGTGGGGGCCGGCGTCCTACTGCAACGCTGCGTGAGGGCGCCAACCCCCTCCACCAACCTTCGGGCGGTCCCCCTCCCCGTTCCGGTGAGGATCGTTTGACCGACCCCGTCACTCCCACCCCGGTCGCGGTCGCCAGCGATCCGGCGTCGGCTCCCCTCCCCCCGCGCCAGACGGCGCGCGGCGGGATGGACCTGACCAGCGGGCCGATCGCCAAGACGCTGATCATCTTCGCCCTCCCGACGCTCGCCTCGAACGTCCTTCAAACTCTCTCCGGCTCGGTCAATTCGATCTGGGTCGGGCAGTTTCTGGGTAACAGCGCGCTTGCCGCGACCGCCAATGCCAACATCATCATGTTCTTGATGTTCGCGACCTTTTTTGGCTTCGGAATGGCCGCAACAGTGCTGATCGGGCAAGCGATTGGGCGCGGCGACATCGACGCGGCGCGCCGCGCCGCAGGGGGTGCGGTCGGGTTGGCGGCACTGTTCGCAATGGTGATCGCGGTCGTCGGCTGGTTCACCTCCGACGCCATATTGCGCCTGCTCGAAACCCCGCCCGAAGCCTTTGCGCTGGCGCATGACTATCTGCGCGTCACTTTTGTCGCGATTCCCACCAGCATGATTTCGGTGACGCTGATGATGGCGTCGCGCGGCGCGGGGGACGCGGTGACCCCGCTGCGCTTCATGGTGCTGACCGTTGTCATCGACATTGTCCTAAACCCGGTGTTGATCCTCGGGCTCGGCCCCGTTCCGCGCCTCGGCATCGCGGGCAGTGCGCTGGCGACCGCGATCGCCGGGACGATCAGCCTGATAGGCATGATCATCTGGTTCTATGCCAAGGACCATCCCCTCCGCCTGCGCGGCCGCGAACTCGCCTATCTGGCGCCAAGTTGGCGTGAACTGCGCTTCATCGTCGCCCGCGGCCTGCCAATGGGCGCACAGATGCTGGTGATCTCGGGCGCCGGGCTCGTGATGGTCGGACTCGTCAACCGTGAGGGGCTGGTGACCGCCGCCGCCTATGGCGCGACGCTGCAATTGTGGAATTATATCCAGATGCCCGCGCTCGCGGTCGGCGCCGCGGTCAGCGCGATGGCGGCGCAGAATATCGGCGCGCGGCGCTGGGACCGCGTCGCGACGATCACCAACAGCGGGATCATCATCAACCTGGCGATGACCGGCGTGCTGATCGCGCTGCTGTTGCTGTTCGACAGCGCGGCGCTCGCGCTGTTCCTCGGCAGCGGGAGCGAGGCGATCGAGGTGTCGCGCCATATCCAGTATATCGCGACCTGGACCTTCCTGCCCTTTGGCACCACCATTGTCATCATCGGCACGCTGCGCGCCAATGGCTCGGTCGTCCCGCCGCTGATCATCCTGGCGCTGTCGATGTTCCCGATCCGCTTCGGCATCTATTATTTCGCCTATCCGGCGCTGGGCGCCGACGCGATCTGGTGGAGCTTTCCGCTGTCTTCGCTTGCGTCGCTGGCGATGGCGTGGGCGGTGTACCGGCGCGGCGGCTGGCGCCGCGCGTTGCCGCAACCCGGTGCGGCCTGACCCAGCGACTTTCGACCAATGCGCCCGGGGGTTCGACTGGCGGCCCGCTGTCTGCTAGCGTCGCCACCGGTTTTGGCGCTAAAGCAGGCGCAATGAACATGGCTTTACGCAAGGACGCGCTGCGCGATCAGCGCGCAAAAATGTTGGCGGCGGCGCCCGACTGGCACGCCTCCGACGCGCGCGTCAACCCGCGGGTGGCGATCGGTTCGATCATCGCGATGTGGGTGATCTATTTCCTGATCACGACGGGTCTCGCGATGCTGACCGGCGTGGCCGAGCCGCTGTCGTCGATCTGGCGACGCGCGATCGTGGTCGTGGCGGGCATTTTATGTACCTTTGTGCTCTACCAATTGCTGCAACGCGCCCAGCCGCAGAGTTTCGGCGCGCGATTGGCCGCCGCGCTCGGCGCCGCGGTGCCGCTGGTGATCGTCTATGCCTCGGTCAATCTGCTGGTCTTTTACTACTGGTTCCCGGTCCCCGAAGCGACGCGGATCATCGAGGAAATGCAGGCCAAATTCCCCGGCGCGTGGGAAACGATCCTGATTCTCGACAGCTCGATCCGCTGGTATTTCTTCTTTGCCGTATGGGCGGCGCTCTATGTCGCCTTCGGCTATGCGAACGAAATGCGCGCGGTCGAACGGCGCGCCAATCATTTCCGGCTGGAGGCCAAAAATGCCCAGCTGCGCGCGCTGCATTATCAGGTGAACCCGCATTTTCTGTTCAACACGCTCAACTCGTTGTCGACGCTCGTGCTGAAAGGATCGAAGAGCGAGGCCGAGACGATGATCATGAACCTGTCGTCGTTCCTGCGCTCAAGCCTGGCGGTCGATCCCGAACAGCTGGTCAGTCTGGACGAGGAAATCGCGCTCCAGCGGCTTTATCTCGACATCGAACAGACGCGCTTTCCCGACCGCTTGCAGGTCGAGGTCGACATGCCCGACGAACTCAAGCACGCCTGTGTTCCGGTGCTGATTCTGCAACCAATCATCGAAAATGCGATCAAATATGGCGTCGCGCCCAGCAAGGGTACAATCGCCGTCCGGTTGACCGCCAGCGCCGAATATGGCCTGCTGGTGCTGCGCATCGAAAACGACATCGACCCGAAAGCACCCGCCCCCGCCTCCGGAACCGGCCTCGGTCTGGGCAATGTGCGCGAACGATTGTTGACCCGTTACGGCCCCGCGGCAGGATGCGAATGGGGACCGTCCGACGACGGCGGCTTCGTCGTGTCGCTGTGGCTGCCGCTTGCGAAAGTGGCGTGCTGAATATGATGCAGACCCTGCGAACCCTGATCGTCGACGACGAACCGCTGGCCATCGAACGGCTGCAGATCCTGACCGGGCAGCAGGAAGGCGTGTCGCTCGTCGGCACGGCCAGTGACGGCGCATCGGCGCTGCGTATGGTCGACGCCCTCGCCCCCGACCTCGTTCTTTGCGACATCGCGATGCCCGACCTCAACGGCCTGGAAGTGGCGGCAGCGATCGACCAGCTCGAAAATCCGCCGGCGGTCATCTTTGTCACCGCCTTCGACCAATATGCCGTCGCCGCCTTCGACGTTGCGGCGGTCGATTATCTGTTGAAGCCGGTGTCGCCCGAACGGCTTGCCCGTGCGCTGACGCGCGTGCGCGAATGGCGCGCGACCGAACGCGTACAGAATCAGAAAAGCAAATGGATTACCGAATTCTGGGTCCAGAACCGCGGCGAAATGCTGCGCGTCGATGCGGCGCAGGTCGATCTGATCGAAGCCGAACGCGACTATATGCGATTGCATGTAGGCGCGCGCAGCTGGTTGATCCATCAAACGATCAAATCGCTGGAAGCGCGGATGAATCCCGACCAGTTCATCCGGATCCACCGGTCGAAAATGGTCCGTCGCGACGGCATCGTCGGGTTGAAGCACCATGGCGATGGCGCGTGGAGCGTCGACCTGGGCGACGGCGGTACGCACCGCATCGGACGCACCTATCTCCATGACGTAAAGGCGATCATGCACGGGGCATGATCGCCTTCGACTGACCGGTGAACGGCGGTCAGGGTGCCGAAATCAGGATGGGTTGTCCGCGGTCGGCGAGCTGGGTGCCGCCGGCGCCGTTCAGGAGCCCGGCCAGCTTGACCTCGGCATCGGCCAGGGTGGCCGCTTCGCATTCCTGCGCCAGCGCGAGTTCGTGAAGCGTCGGCCGATGCTTCGGGCGGCTGTTGCAAACCTTGCGAACCGCCGATTTGACGCGCGAATCGAGTTTGGCACGGCCTTCGACACTTGCGAGATTGAGGTCGTGATAGCGCACGAGCACGCTGCGCCGGTCATCATTGTCCTCCGCAGCCGCGGGAACGCTGACGCCTGCGCCAGTGATCGCGGCGCTCAGCAGGATCAGAGAAAGTTTCGCCATGGGGGAGTCCTCTTTTTTGGGGGATGATGCGGGATACGAAGTTCCGGACCGGGGAGACCGGCGCTCCGCATCCCGCAATGTTGAAATGCAACACCCACAGCCAAAATTCATGCTCGGTTCGACGGATTTGGAATCTGCGTCGATTGTGTGGACGAAAGGCCTTGATCCATCGACGAATGGCCGACCGTCTTGCAACAATGTTGCAAAAATGGCTTTCTCTTTTCCATGGCACGGAAACGCAGAGCGTTACGACCCGCGAGTCGCGACACCGCGGCCGCCAATATGGTTCGCTTGCTCCTGCTGGTGCTGGCGGGGCTTGGCGGCGGCATGCTGCTCGGCAACCTCGCGACCGGCAGCGGGCGGTCGGACACATTGTCCGATCGCCCGCCCTTTTCCAGCTTGAGCTCCAACCCCGACGCAGCGTTGCCGCCGCCCGCCGGTGCCGACCTCTGCCTCGGTTGCCCCGACAGCTATGGCGTTGCTGCCCGACTGCGTGCGGACCGCCAAGAGCGGATGGGAGGGACGTTTCGCGAATTGGGATATGTCGATCCGGACGGAATTGCACCGGACGACGAAGAAGATGTGTATCGCTATGGCGGCAGGTTTCCGGACCCGGACACCGCCACGGCACCTGCGAAATTCAGTAACGAACTGCCAGCACCGGCTGAGCCTGCCAGCCTACCCGCCATCGCCGCCCCGCAGGTCGGCGCGGACAAGTAGCTACGGATATCCAGCTGCAGGATATTTACTGCGGCGGCGTCGCAGGTTTGGCGCAGCGGGTCGCGTCGCCGGCCTTGCACGCCGCCACGTCGGCCTCCCACTTCATCCGCTCTTCCGCCGACATTGCCGCCACGCGCGCTTTTTCGGCTTCATAGGCGGCGGTTTCTTCGGCAAATTCGGCCTGATCATGAGCGACCTGCTGCGCCACCGCCGACACTTCCTGTTCATAAGTGACGATTTCGGCGCGAGCACGTGATGCTTGCTCGGCGTTGAGGCGGGCTGTGTTCGCGCGTTCTTCGGCGGTGGTGCCGTCAGGTGCTTTCTGTTCCTCGGTCGCGGGCGCCCTGTCGGCGGCTGGCGCAGGGGTCTGGAATGCGGCGTGCGCGGTCCCCGCCAGCGTCAGGGCAGAAACGGCAGCCAAAATCATCCTGGTCATCGATACTCTCCTGAATCCGAATGTTGTCGCCCGACAACGCGCGGTGGCAAAAGACGTTCCGGCAGGTTCATTTGACCCCGGTCGGTTCCGGCGTCATCCTGCAAGCCCGCACATTTGGCCCGATCGGACGCCTGTTTGCCAACATTGCCGAAAAATACGCTCAACCGCCCGGTCTTTTTCGTGCCGCTCGCCGTCCTTCTTGCCGCCGTTCTGCTGAGCCTGTGGCAAGGGCGCGCGGTCCTAGCCGCCGAAATGGCCGCCAATGAGTGGATTCTGACGCATTTTTCGGCCGCTTTTGCATGGGCCGGGCTGCTTTTTCTGCTGTTGCTCGCAGCGATCACGATGTCTCCCGTTGGCGGGCTGATCATCGGGGGAGCGGGCGCGCGGCCGATTCTGAACCGGTGGCGCTGGTTCGCGGTGACGCTTTGCACGACGATCGCCACCGGCATATTGTTCTGGGGCGCCGCCGAACCGCTGTTCCATCTGCACGATCCGCCCTCGGCGCTGGGAATTGCGCCGCGCAGCGAGGACGCCGCGACCTTCGCCATGTCGACGATGTTCCTGCACTGGACGCTCACGCCCTATGCCATTTACACGGTCGTCGGCCTAGCCTTTGCCCTGCTCTACTACAACCGGCACGAGCCGTTCAGCCTGTCTTCGCTGTTCGTTCCGCTGCTGGGCGAGCGCGCGCATGGCAGAGTGGGGCAGATCATCGACATGGTCTGTCTGTTCGCGCTGGTGGCGGGGATGGCGGCCTCGCTGGGTGCCGGCGTTCTCGCGCTGTCAGGCGGGATCGAGGGATTGGCCGGTATCTCGGGCGGCGCGCCGCTGCGCTGGATCGTGGCAGGCGTGATTGTCGGAACCTTCCTCACGTCGGCCGCGCTCGGGTTGCACCGCGGCATCGCCCGGCTTTCGCTTCTGAACGTCTGGATTTTCGCCGTGGTGCTGATCTTCGTGCTCGTTGCCGGCTGGTCGACCGACCTGCCCGGTCGCGCGCTTGCCGGCGCCAACAGCTATTTCGCGACCTTCATCCCCCGCAGCCTCGGTCTCGATGTGGACGTCGCTTGGCATCGGCAATGGACGATTTTCAACTGGGCCAACTGGTTCGCATGGGCACCGGTCACCGCTTTGTTCCTTGGTCGCCTCGCGGTCGGCTACACGGTCCGCAGCTTTATTCTGTTCAATCTGGGTCTGCCGGCGCTGTTCGGCGCGATCTGGATGATCGTCATCGCCGGTACGACCATTGCGATCGATCAACGGACCGGCGGCAGTCTTTACGCCGTTCTCACAAGCGTCGGCCCCGATCCCCTCCTCTATCGCCTGTTCGCCGAACTGGGTGGCGGTCTTCCGGTCCTGTTGATCCTGATCGTCGCGATTTTCCTGTCGTACGTCACGGCCGCCGACAGTAATATTTCGGCGATGAGCGCCCTTTCGACGCACGGCATTTCACCCGATGCCCCCGAAGCGCCGCTTGGCGTCAAGCTGGTTTGGGGCGTTTCGATCGGCCTTGTCGCGACGGTGCTCGTCGCGGCGTCGGGGATCGATGGCATTCGCATGATGTCGGTGCTGGGTGGTTTCCCGGCGCTGTTCGTCGTCAGCGGCGCGGCCCTGTCGCTGGCGGTGATGATGGTACGGGGACGGCATGATACCGCCCCCGCCCGGTCCTGAGAAAGGGGTCTCAGGATTTTATTCGCCGACGTCCGGTCCGTGCGGCGTCAAGCCGCGCCGGATGGCATCGAAAGCGATTGTCGGACGGGTCGCAGCAACGGTCAACAGCAGCGACGAGCGCTGGTCGAACGCACCGGGAAGTTCGTGGAAAATCTCTCGGCACAGACGGGTGCCGCGAACCCGTCGTTAGCGAACGGGCGCGCGCGACCCCATTGTGACCGGCGCTTCGAGATATTATCTGTCAGGCACCGCGCCCCTTGCGCCAATAGAACAAATCTGGAACATACCTCTCCCATGAGTCTGACCCACATTTCCGTGCGCGGTGCGCGCGAACATAATCTCAAGGGCGTCAACGTCGACCTGCCGCGCGATGCGCTGGTCGTCATCACCGGCCTGTCGGGCAGCGGCAAATCGTCGCTCGCGTTCGATACCATCTATGCCGAAGGGCAGCGGCGTTATGTCGAGAGCCTGTCGGCCTATGCGCGCCAGTTCCTCGAGATGATGCAAAAGCCCGATGTCGAGCATATCGACGGGCTGTCGCCGGCGATCAGCATCGAGCAGAAGACGACGAGCCGCAATCCGCGCTCGACCGTCGCGACGGTCACCGAGATCTACGACTATATGCGCCTGCTGTGGGCGCGCGTCGGCATCCCTTATTCGCCCGCCACGGGCGAACCGATTTCGGCGCAGACGGTCAGCCAGATGGTCGACCGCGTGATGCAATTGCCCGAGGGCACCCGCGCGTATCTGCTCGCCCCCGTCGTGCGCGGGCGCAAGGGCGAGTATAAGAAGGAGCTCGCGCAGTGGCAGAAAGACGGCTTCACGCGCGTCCGCATCGACGGCGAATTTTACGAGATCGGCGAGGCGCCGGCGCTCGACAAGAAGTACAAGCATGACATCGAGGTTGTCGTCGACCGTATCGCGGTGCGCGAAGGGCTCGGCACGCGCCTCGCCGACAGTTTCGAGACCGCGCTGAAACTCGCCGAGGGGCTGGCCTATGTCGACCTCGCCGACGGGCCGGTTCCGGGGCGCGAGGAGGAAGACACCGGCGGCGCGATGAAGGGCGCGGGCATTCCGGCGAACCGGCTTATCTTTTCGGAGAAATTCGCCTGCCCTGTCTCGGGCTTCACGATCGCGGAGATCGAGCCGCGCCTGTTCAGTTTCAACGCGCCGCAGGGCGCCTGTCCCGCGTGCGATGGCCTGGGTGAACGGCAGGAGTTCGACCCCGATCTTGTCGTCCCCAACCATGCGCTGAGCCTGAAAAAGGGTGCGATCGTGCCGTGGGCGAAATCGAACCCGCCCTCGCCTTATTATATGCAGGTGCTCGAAAGCCTCGGCAAAGCCTATGGTTTCGACCTGACGACGCCGTGGCAGGACCTGCCGGGCGAGGTGCAGTTGATCATCCTCTATGGCAGCGGCGGCAAGCCGGTCGAGCTGACCTTCAAGGACGGACGCCGCAGCTATACGACGCACAAGGCGTTCGAGGGAGTGATCGGCAACCTCAACCGCCGCCTGCTCCAGACCGAAAGCGCGTGGATGCGCGAGGAGCTGAGCAAATATCAGACCCCGCAGCCGTGCGAGACGTGCCATGGCGCGCGGCTGCGCCCCGAACCGCTGGCGGTGAAAATCGCGGGCGAAGACATCAGCATGTCGGCGCAGCGCAGCGTCGCCGACGCGCTCGCGTGGTTCGGGACGCTCGAGGACAAGCTGAACGATACGCAGCGCCAGATCGCGCGCGCGATCCTCAAGGAAATCAACGAGCGGCTCGGCTTTCTCAACAATGTCGGGCTCGACTATCTCAACCTCAACCGCACCAGCGGGACATTGAGCGGCGGCGAGAGCCAGCGCATCCGCCTCGCGTCGCAGATCGGTTCGGGCCTCAGCGGCGTGCTCTACGTCCTCGACGAACCGAGCATCGGCCTCCACCAGCGCGACAACGACCGGCTGCTCGCGACGCTCAAACGCCTGCGCGACCTCGGCAACACGGTGATCGTCGTCGAGCATGACGAGGATGCGATCCGCCACGCCGATTATGTCGTCGACATGGGGCCGGGCGCGGGGCTGCATGGCGGCGAGATCGTTGCCGAGGGGACGCTCGAGGAGGTGCTGAAAAGCGACAAGAGCCTGACCGCGGCCTATCTCAACGGCACCAAGCGCATCGAAATCCCCAAGCACCGCCGCAAGGGCAATGGTTTCGACCTGGTGCTGAAGGGCGCGCGCGCCAACAACCTCAACAATGTCACCGCGAAGATCCCGCTCGGCACCTTCACCTGCGTGACCGGCCTGTCGGGCAGCGGCAAGTCGAGCCTGATCATCGACACGCTCTATGCCAGCGCGGCGCGCGTGCTCAACGGCGCGCGGATGATCGCGGGGCCGCACGACAGCCTGAAAGGGCTGGAGCATTGCGACAAGGTCATCGACATCGACCAGTCGCCGATCGGCCGCACCCCGCGCAGCAACCCCGCGACCTACACCGGCGCCTTCACGATCATCCGCGACTGGTTCGCGGGCCTGCCGGAAAGCCAGGCGCGGGGGTACAAGCCGGGGCGCTTCAGCTTCAACGTCAAGGGCGGGCGGTGCGAGACGTGCACCGGCGACGGGCTGATCAAGATCGAGATGCACTTCCTGCCCGACGTCTATGTGACCTGCGAGACGTGCCACGGAAAACGCTACAACCGCGAAACGCTGGAGGTGAAGTTCAAGGGGCACAGCATCGCCGACGTGCTCGACATGACGGTCGAGGATGCGACCGAGTTTTTCAAGGCGGTGCCGTCGATCCGCGAGAAGATGGCGATGCTGGTCCGCGTCGGGCTGGGTTACATCAAGGTCGGTCAGCAGGCGACAACCTTGTCGGGCGGCGAGGCGCAGCGGGTGAAGCTGGCCAAGGAATTGTCGCGCCGCTCGACCGGCCAGACGCTGTATATCCTCGACGAGCCGACCACCGGACTGCATTTCGAAGATGTCCGCAAGCTGCTCGAAGTGCTGCAGGCGCTGGTCGACCAGGGCAACAGCGTGATCGTGATCGAGCATAACCTGGATGTCATCAAGACCGCCGACTATATCCTCGACCTTGGCCCCGAAGGCGGGGTGAAGGGCGGCGAGATCGTCGCGGCGGGGACGCCGGAGGAGGTGGTGAAGGAGCCGCGGAGCTTTACCGGGCAGTATCTGAAGCCGTTGCTGGAGAAATAGCCGGCGAACGGTTAGATGACGGACGGCCGGTGCGGTGGGAGTTTGATGCCATGATCGTCGATCTAATGCGTTTTGCCCTGCCCTTCGCCGCGGCGCTGGCCGCGGCGGCGCCCGCACGCGCGGCCGCGCCAGCGTCGCCTGAGCAGGCGCTGGAGGCCTATGTCGGCGGGCTGCGGACGGGCAGGGTCGAAGAATTACAAAGGCTGTTCGTGCCCGACGGCCAGTTCTGTACCCTGTCCGCCGACAGCGACACTCCGGTCGGCTGCAAGCGCTTTGCCGAGGTGCTGGCCAGCTGGGCGGCGCATCCCGATCCCAGGGCCAGCGGCCGCGTCCTCGACCGCCGCGACGCGACGCCGTCGATGACCGCGGTGACCTATGAACTCAACTTCGGCGGCGACCGCTATATCGACCAGCTGCTGCTCTATCGCACCGCCGCCGGATGGCGCGTCGTCGCGAAGACCACCGCCGTTCAATAACTCATCGCCACACCGCCGACAGCGGGTAGAGCGCGATCAGCCAGATCAGGCAGCCGAGCACGACGCGGCGGTCCCTCGCCGCGATCGCTAGCAGCGCGACGGGAAAGAAGCTGTACGCGATGATGAAGGTGCGCAGGCTGGTCGGCGCGGGCATGCCGTCGAGAGCGGCGACGGTCCCCAGCAACGCGACATTGCACAGTAGCACCCCGCCGATCACCTGGCGCCGGTGCTTGTCGAAATGGGCGTTTAGGTCGTCCCAACCCTCGGGATCGTCGGGGAACACCAGCGAGGCGGCGACGAAATAGAGCGCGGTGACGACGAAGCCGCCGAACAGGACCGGCCAGCTGAGGGGCAGCAGGTCGCGCACCGCCCAGCCGTACATCCAGAAGGTGACGACGTCGCACGACACGAACAGCCCGAGCAGCGCGGTCGGCCAGCCGATGCGGACGCGGTGCGACGCCTTCAGCGCGCGGGCGAGCCCGCCCAGCCCCTCGGCCAGCGCGAGGCCGAGGATCAGCCCGAACAACGAAAAGATGAATTCAAACCCGCTCATAAACCCCCGCTGCACCGCGCGTCCCGATATTCGCGCCCGCGCGTTGCCGCCCGTGCCGATGCGCCGCCGGAATGTCGCCGCGCGGCGGGCGGGCGGGCGTGGAAGTTGTCAAACTTGTCACTCCCCTCACGCGCGAGAAAATCCGCCTGCCGCCGCGGCGCCCCTCGGCGCGGCCCCCATGGTCGATGACGCTGGCACAGGAAAAATGAGTAGGAAAGCGGTTATTTTCCAAACGCGTCACCCGCGGCCGAGGCACGGGACTCGGCCGACTTGATCCGCGGTCCCGCTCCGCGGCGGAGAGAAGCTGGACCCCGGATCACGTCCGGGGTGACGAAGGAGGGGGAGGCCCCTCCCGCAAATAGGAGGGGAAATTTACCCCATTACCCGTGCCGTCACATCTTCGGCCGAGAAAATCCGCATCACCGGCGGCTGCGGCGAGAGGGCGCGCATTTCGGCGACGAAGGCGCCCGATGCGGGGACCGCGAAGTGGGCGCGCACCGCGGCCATATCCGCCCACTCCTCGGCAAAGACGAGGCGGTCGGGGTTTTCGACATCGACATGGCAGTTGTGCGCCAGACACCCCGCCTCGCCGCGCGACCGCGCGCTATGCTCGGCGCCGAACGCGATCATGCGCTCGCGATGCTCGGGGGGGAGGATGACGTGGCCGGTGATGAGGATCATAGAGGACAATTTTTATACATTCACTATAAATCAACCGTATATTCATTGCCGTCGCGAACATCTTTCAAAAGATTCACGAGAGCCGCGGAATATTTTCTCGATACTGAGCTATCTTTTTTTCCTACCTTCACAGCGCAATGATATTTGTTGTCCGTCAATTTTATATCAATTCCTTTTTCATCCTTAATTTTAGATAAAAGCTGATTTGCCTAATTCCAGCCTTTATAGCCAAGCTGCTCACCTACCGCGGACAAAAGATAAGGATGAGATTTATTTATATCATCCGCTTTTGTAATACCTAACATTGCAGGAAGTGCATCATCTGAATTTGCCACAGCTTCCAATGTTTGATAGTTTACTTCGATATTTCCACTAGGTATATCTGACCTAGTAAGCTTCATCACTCGGGCTGCGAGGGCTCTCACAAGAGCGGGATTCACCTGCTTAAGCTCATGCCTGGCGGTCAACGCTTCAAAAACCTCAAGTAGAGACGGCACATTTAGGACGCGTATTCGATACTGCTGTCCGTCGACAGGAATTGCAAACTCGGACTGGCTCGCAACCGCCCCCTCCTCGCTGAGATATACAACCTGTATCACATTGCTAATCAGGCCCGTTTCATCAGCAACGATCTTCCCGATATCCTGTAAAACCGTCTGAACATTTGGATCCCCCAACCCATAGCCAAAAACAAATACAGGATGTTCAGCAAAATATGTTAGAAGCTTAGCCGCAAAATACTTGCTCTCTTCTGCCCATGTTTCATAGTCACTTTCGACCAATATCATTGATTCTGGATGAACAACATCGCCGTGTATATGATACACCTCGCCATAAGCATTCAAATTATATCTAAGTACGCTTTTACCGACTATGCCTTCATAACCCTCGAAAATGCTCTCAAGCATCAAATCGTAATTCGTAGTTATAAGCGCATGCGGCCTGATCGCTGCCAGTGCTGCAATCTCATCTTTGTGCTCCACATCAGCCCCGGCAATATTGTTCGGCGTAATCGAAAGAAGATGTGAAGCAAGCATATGCTTCATAAAAACCGACTTGTCTTGGGAAGCGAACAGAGATTCGTCAAAGTTGGCCTTGCCCGCACCCCATGCCCATTCGAAGGCCAGCTCACTTATTGCGGTACCAATTCTAACTTTGTCTCCAGAAAACTTCTGAGACAGATATTCGTAGGTGACTCCATGGTCGGGAATCATCTGAAGGATAATTCGAAGCGCCCCCTCCCAATCAGGCGCAGCGATATACCTACGAGTAAGCCCCGCACCCACGAAAAGGACTGGCTGACAGTCGAAATTTTCTAGAAGTGACTCAACAACCTCGACGGTCAACCCTTTTGGCTCGCCTGCATCGTCAGTCATTTCAAATCTCTCAAAGGAATCAACGGCAGGACCGATACCCTAACTCGCCCGAAAGAACAATAAGGGAACGACTAGTCATACTCTTCACGAAGGGTATCCCACTCATGCAGCAGGGCGGCGTAGCGAGCAGCGAAAACTTGCGACTCATTGCCAACAAGCGGCGTGCGGTCGAGTGAAAAAGTGGCGCCCCTGATGACGTCCAATATCCTAAGCTCGGTCGGATCAATGGTGGGAAAGGTTTGATGCAGAAGCCAGAGCCCTAAACGAGCGCTTTCGTCGATGATCGGCGGTACCGGAAACCAGTATGGATACACGAAATGATCAGTATCTCGGGCATCTCTCACGCATAGAATATTCGCTAACTTCACCGTGGCCCCCAAATCAGGGAACCTATCCGCTCTTATGCACCAAGGGGTGTCTGAGCGGTAGGCGGGAGTAGCGTAAAGCTCTGTTCTGAAGTAAGAAATTGGGTGTCTAAGCCGTCC
>FWPV01003907.1_pt1 | contig 18631 bp, 17 predicted proteins | sample 2228371 | NCBI WGS metagenome assembly FWPV01 (sample SAMEA103939776, study PRJEB20133) | metagenome
GTTACCGGTAAAATCAACATTTTTTATTATTGTCTGATTGCCTTCAGCAATATGTATTTGGATATCAACGGTCTTTTTCGTGCTGTCAAAGATAAGGCTATCTCTTATTTCGGCTTCAAGGAATCCATTATATTCATACAAATTCTTTATTGCAGTAATATCACCATGATAAATAGTTGCATTGAATTTTCCGCTGCGCAAAAAACCCTTTGTCTTTGTGAGCATTGTGTTTTTGATAACTTTATCAGAGAAATAGTGATTGCCCTGAATATCTATTTTAGATACACGAAAATCAATGGTTAGAAAAATACAGAGAATCAGGCAGTTCATTTCATGAAGATTTTCCAGTTGAGGTCAATGCTTGAATTCATATTTGCCTGGTCATGGAGGGTATAGATAGAGAGATTGTCATTAAAGTTGTAATTAATACCAATTCTACGCATTTCCCAGGTCTCAATACCTGTGCCATAGATAAAGGTCAGTTTTTTGCCGATTTTTTTCTCCAGTCCTATATCCCAGTGTCTGGGTTCTAATAGGTCACCCGTAATCGTGAATTTCTCAAGTCCCAGGCCTTTTTCCGCAGTCCTTTCAATTGTGCCCCGGGCAAGTCCGATTGCATATTCTTTTGCCATACCTTTGAGATTGATATCCTTTATCTCGGTTAAAACATTCGTGCCCGTTCTTCTTCTACCGATTAATAATAAACTCACAATATCCTGCTCAGGTATGGGAGGAACTGAGGCTAACCGAAGATGCCATTTTTCTATTGTCCCGGTCAAATGCATTGTGATATCATACTCACCGTCTCCTGATATTACAGAATTGCTTGCTTCAAGGTCAAGAACCGGATTTATCTGATAGGGGTTGTCAAACTGTATCAATGCACTATTAATATCAAATCTTTTGCCGAGATACATAATGGTGCCTGGCGATGAAGTCTTCACTGTGCCATAGACATTTATTCTGGACAAAAAACCTTTTACCTGGAGGTCTGCGTCAACATTTACACTGGCAATATTGTTTGCAATTCTTATTCCGTTTGGCGAACTGATTCCTATGTTACAGTATATTTGCTTGAGTAATTTACTCTGTTCGGGTGCTGGGCGATTTGCAGTGGTTAGTAATTGGACAATTGATTGGAGATTGAATGGTTTATCATAGATTGCGCGGTCAAGTATTATCTCGCCATTAATATTGTAAGTATCTTTTTTTGCATTAAGTTGCGTGAAACCTGAAATGATTACTGAACCGAGCTCACTGTTTGCATAATCAATATTCTTCAGCAGTAGATTAATAGCAATTGTATCAATGCCTGTTTCATCCAATTCTGCAAAGCCATTGACTTCAAACCTGCCCTTATTTATTTTACCATTTAGATACTCAATATCAAAATAAGTTTTCTGAAATCTTACAAGTGCATAAACCGAATCAATTCTTACTCCTGGTAATGAATATGCAATTTGCTCAAGGTTCAGACTACCTTCTATTCGTGGTGCATTCATATTTCCCTTGATTGTTAGATTTATATCAAGATAGCCACCAGGTGGTTGTTCTTTGCTGAACATTGCATAGATTGTGCCAAGATGTATATGCTCAGCTTTTACCACCATATCAATCTCGCCATCCTTTTCTGTAAACGGAATATGACCTTCAAATAGAACATTGTTTTTCTGGATACTGATGATTGACTTCTGAATGTAGCAAATTCCCTTTTCAATTGTAACTATTATTGGTTCAGGGTTCTGGATTTCATTCTCCAGTGCTGAAAGATACAGCGAGTCAATCCTGATTGTTGCTCTGGTCATTTCAGGTTTACTCAATTCACCAATTGCTGAAATCTCAGCACTAACATACGCCTTTTCCAGTTTAGCATACTGCTCAAATAAGAAGTGCTGTAGTGCGAGATGGCAGTTAAAGGGATAGTTTTTATTCAATTGCACAGAGGCGCTGAGGATTATGGTATTTTTATCATTCCTGAACCAGATCTGCGTAGTATTGTTCTTTATACTGAATTCAATTGCATACCTGTCAAAAATCCACTTATCATATCTGAAGTCCCTCAAGTCAATCTTTCCTTTGCCATTGATATTGTTAATTTTTCCATAAAGTTCAATATCCATTCCCAGGTCACCACTTAAAGGAATTGTGTCTTTGCCAGATATCTCCGGGGATTGAAACTTTATGCTCTCACTAAAGATCTTTCCAGTAAAACTACTATCTTTTAAACCATATTTGCCCTTAATGTTCAGCATACCGCGCGGGCTCTTTATCAACCCCTGCTCAAGATGAATTGTGGCATTTTTAAACTTATAAATGAAATCTGCCTGACTAATTGTTTCATTGTAGTATGAGATATCATTCAGTGATAACTTACCTGATACAATCGGATTATCTATCTTTCCGCTTAACTGAGCATTCAGACTGAGCTTACCCTGGATTGGCGCGGGTTCTTTTAGTAAGCAGTTTATAAGACTAATATCAATACAGTCAACATTAACCTTGCCTTTTATGATTTCGGATTTTTCAGTGTTGAGTGTAGCATCAATTCTGGCGCAGAAAATTCTATCTTTCAATCTGAAATTTTTAATGGTCAGTATTCTATTTTCATATGCAATATCACCTTTAATTTCAGGAACAAAATCTTTGAACTTGATTCTGCCCTGCACCTGACATTTGAGTTTCGGATTTTCAAGAGAACCAGTGATTGAACCAGGCAGTCTTATTTCGCCGTATTGAGAAGCGATTCCCGCGAAGAGATTAGTGAATGTTTTTTTCAGCGTTATTGTCCACATTTCATTATTGATTGATTGTGCATAGAGTTCGGCATTAATATTCAGACTATCAAAATATGGAATTGTCCAGTGGAGTCCAATTGTGCCTGATATTCGGTTTTTTTGATAGACTATATTAAGCTGATTGCTTGATGAGATTTTCGGATGCAAATATGTGCCCTGAATATCGCCACGACTCTGAATATTGCCGCTTAAGTCATCAATACCAAATTCTTCAGGAAAAAGATTCAACGAGTATCTGAGGTCAAACATATTCTCATCAGTGAATGGAATACTGCCACTTACAAAAAGATTGCTTCTTTTCGTTTTTATAATCAGCTCATCAATGAAGAAAATCCGAGATGTTAGCATACCGCGAATCAGGATCGAAACATTAATGCTTTGCTGATTAACCATTCCAGTGAGATTTGAATTGTATAATTCCAGTCTTTTGATGCTGATTTCAAATGGTTTTGCTGGTTTTTCTGTTTTGCCCTGTTCTTTTGATTTAAGGTTATCTGTTATTTTGTTAATCTGGTCCAAATCAATATGCAGGTCATCAATTGAAATTAAATTTATGGATATCTTTCTGAATAGAATAGGGAAGAGGTTATATGATATTTTCAGGTTGCCAATACTGGCAACTTCGCCAACATTGAAATAAATAACCTCTATTCTGTATAAAAGATTGCCTTTCAGTGAGCCGATGTGAACCGGCAGACCTATCTGGGATTGAATTGTTGATTCTATTTTGTTTTTTGCAAAATTCAATACAAACGGCACTCCCGCAAGAATAAAGATAATAATTGGCAATAGGATAATTAAAACAGGCAAAACCAATATTTTCTTCATTACTTGGTATTATAGCACCATAAAGTCCTTAGTCAACAGATTATGCAGGGCAATGCTTTTTTTAAGAACCAATGGTTCCTTTGGCTTTCGTAGGGCAAGGCTTTAGCCTTGCGTATGGGACAGCCCTGAAGCGATCTCAGAGCAGGCACGTGTGGCTGTTTGTTGTTTAGGACAGGGACAAGCTTGTCATTCCTGCGAAAGCAGGAATCCAATTCCAGAATATTCCTGGGATTTCGCACAAAACCAGAGTATCAGAATATTAGGAGATCAGGTTATCAAGGTTAAATTCTTCACGGGAATAAATTCCCTACTCCTGAGAAAAGATTTATTGTAATTCGTTTTTCGTTGTTCGTTTTCGCAGCCCGTTTATCAGGTTTCTTTAGTTTCTCTGGTTTTTCTGGTTTCTTTCGTTTCTTTAGTCTATTTAGTTTTTTTGTTTTCAGCAAGCGCAGCGATTCTGCAAGTCCGTCATTTCGTTTGGCGGATGATACTGCGAGTGCAGCGATCCTGCAAATGCACCATTCATTTCGATATTCGGATTTCGGATTTAATATATTTTTTTACTGAATTACTGGCTACTGGGATACTGACTACTGAGTCACTTTTGTGATTTGATTTTACCCCTTGACAGGTTTTATTTTTTGAATATACTCGCTATCGTGGTTAAGATTTTTTTGAACAAGAGACTCACTCTGACCGATTGCTCTTTAAGGGCAATATCGGCTTTGAATTATCTTAACCACAATACTACAGCATTCCACTTTAATCATTACTGGTATTGGCACTTCCGGGCCCAATAAAGGTCCGAAGAACCCTTTTTGTGCCCGGAAGTGCAACCATTCTAACCTCATAGACATCACTATTTGCAAATAAAGACAAAAAAAGACAGAAGCTAAATTCTGTCATCTGGGTCTTCAAGCATTTGATTTCTAATGATGTCTGCAACAAAAGTGAAAGGAGGTTTGAGTGCCAGTTAGACAGATAGAACAGAGATTGAAGATCGCCATACCCAAGGGAAGTATCTATGAAGGAGTAAAAAAGCTTCTTTTCGATGCGGGAATTGTTTTTGTCGCAAATGAAAGGGTCTATCGTCCATGTGTAAATGACCCTGAACTTGAGATTAAGATTATACGACCGCAGAATATTCCTGAGTTGATTGAGTATGGTTCTCATGATGCGGGTTTTACTGGCAAGGATTGGGTTGTGGAATCCAGTGCCCGGGTCAGTGAGGTTTTGGACCTGAACCTTGATCCGGTAAAGATTGTATCGGCAATTCCTGAATCCATGACACTGGAAACACTACGAAATAAAACAGTTGTAGTTGCCTCTGAATATGAAAGGCTCACGAGAAAGTTTATGGAAGAGAATGGCTTTAAATACCGGTTCTTGCGAACCTATGGTGCTACTGAGGTATTTCCGCCAGAGGATGCAGATATGATTGTGGACAATACTGCAACTGGCAACACATTGAAAGAGCACAAATTGCGGATTTTTAAGGTCTTGATGGATTCTACAACACGATTCATTGCCAGCAATGAGGCGATGAAGGATAAGTGGAAGCGCAACAAGATTGAAGAATTGAAGATGCTTTTCCAGGCAGTGCTTGATGCGCGGGCAAGGGTGATGCTTGAAATGAATGTGCCAAAAGAAAAATTCAAGATGATTGTGAAGATGCTTCCGTGCATGCGTGCTCCGACAGTTGCGCCTTTGTATGGAAAAAAAGGATTTGCCGTGAAGGTTGCAGTAAAAAAGAGCGAATGTGTAAAACTGATACCCCGATTAAAACGACTCGGTGCCACTGATATTCTGGAATATGAATTCAAAAAGGTTGTAGTATGATACCCTCACCACCACCCTCTCCCTTGAGGGAGAGGAAAAAGGAGAGGGTGAAGGATTACGCTATGATAGAGGTCAAGAAGTCAGTCCTTGAATTGCCTGCTTACGAGGTCCTCCAGCAAGCACGCATCAAACTGAATCAAAACGAGTCACCGTATGATATTCCTGTAACCTATAAAAGAAAAATTCTGCAACTAATGCAAAAGAAATCGTGGAATCGGTATCCTTCAAATCATGCCGAAGCGTTAAAGAATGCAATTGCACAATATACAAAATTTCCGGCAAAAGGCATTATCGTTGGTAATGGCTCCAATGAATTGATACTTGCCATAATGCTGACAATCTGTGATAGAGGCGACCAGATAACAACTGTTTCACCAGGATTTGCAATATATTCATATCTTGGCAGAATCCTGAATTTGCAGAATATGGAGATACCGCTGAACCCTGATTTTTCATTTAGTGTTACAGGAATCATAAAGCATTCTCATAATTCTAAAATAATATTCCTTGCTTCACCAAATAATCCTACCGGAACAATGCTCAGGATACAGGAGATTGAAGAAATAACAAAGAAATGCAAATGCCTTGTGGTAATAGACGAAGCCTATTATGAATTCAGCAGGATTAGCTGTCAGCATTTGCTTGAGCGATATGAGAATATAGTCGTTCTGCGCACCTTCTCCAAGGCATTTGGACTTGCAGGTATAAGGCTGGGTTATCTACTTGGAAATAAAAGAATTGTATCGCAGATTGAAAAAGCAAAACTGCCATTCTCAGTTGGAATATTTCAACAGACTGCAGCGACCTTTCTGCTTCAGCATAATAGCATTGTTAAGAAAACTGCACAGGAAATAATAAGCCAGAGAGAGCGTGTTTTTAATGCATTGAATATGATTGATGGTATCACTCCTGTTCCCTCAAAGGCAAACTTTATTCTTTTCAGCATTGATAAAATGGGCAGGGACAAAGTCTATGAGCAGTTATACAAAAATGGCATACTCTTGCGTCGTTTTATACATCCTGCATTGAAGAATATGCTTCGAGTGACGATTGGTACCCCGCGCGAGAATCAATTATTTCTGAAGGCAATTTCCAGAATCATCAAAAAAGGAGGATGTTTATGAGTTGTTCTATGATTGTAGCGACACGATTCATCGTGCAGAACAGCTTAATCTTCCAAAATATATGTGCCATAAATGGCACCGCTACAATTCTCTGGTATCTAACTGTAGCGGCACGATTTATCGTGCGAGACTTTTCTCGAACAAACAAAAGAATACAGGTGATCCTGAAAGGAGGTTATGATGTCTGCCCGACGAGGTAGTAATATAAAAAGAAAGACAAATGAGACAGATATTGAAATAAATCTTAATATAGATGGTGCTGGAAAGATTGCAATCTCTTCACCCATTGGTTTTTTCAATCATATGCTTGAGACATTCAGTTATCATGGAAGATTCAATCTCACTGCCCGTATAAAGGGTGATACTTCAGTGGACCAGCACCACCTGGTTGAAGATACTGGTTACTGTCTTGGTCTGGCATTTCACAAGGCACTCGGCGACAAAAAAGGGATTATGCGTTCAGGATTTTTTATCCACCCAATGGATGAGGCACTGGCAATGGCAGTGATTGATTTTTCAGGCAGACCATATCTTGATTTTCATGCCCGTTTCAGGTCTGAACGCGTGGGCGAACTGAAGACCGATATTATCCAGGATTTCTTTTCTGGATTTGTAAATGGAAGTCAGGCAACGGTTCATGTAAAGGTAATTTCAGGCAGGTCAGACCATCATAAAGTTGAGGCAATGTTCAAGGCATTTGGCAGGGCCGTAAACCAGGCATGTATGCGTGACAGGAAAATGAAAAAAATCCCCAGCACAAAGGGAGTGCTATAATGACGGGAATTATTGATTATGGAGCAGGTAATCTCCACTCTGTAAAAAATGCCCTTGATTTTCTGGGTATAAAAAATTGTATAATTAAAAAACCAGAAGAATTAAGAAAAATCAGCCGATTGATTCTTCCCGGTGTTGGTTCATTCGGTTCTGCTGTAAGAAAACTGAAGAGAACAGGACTATTTGAGGATATCTGTGAATGGATAAGAAATGACAGACCTTATCTCGGGATTTGCCTTGGTTTACAGTTATTGTTTGAACAAAGCGAAGAGGCTGAACATGTGCAAGGAATGGGTATCTTCAAAGGCAGAATCAAAAAATTCAAAACCCAAAAAGTGCCACAGATCGGCTGGAACAGTGTTCAGATTGTCAGGAAGACAAAGTTGTTTCCAGAAAAAAATAAACAGATATTCTTCTATTTTCTGCATAGTTATTATGCTGAGCCGGATTCAGACGATATTATTACCGGGATTAGTGATTATGGTATCAAATATCCTGCAATCATTAATAAGGGAAATATCTATGGAGTGCAATTCCATCCTGAAAAGAGCGGTGATACTGGAATTGAGTTATTAAAAAAATGGGTGGAAATATGCTGACAATAAGAGTAATTCCCTGTCTTGATGTTGCCGAAGGCAGGGTTGTTAAGGGTGTAAAATTCAGAAATTTGAAGATTGCTGGCGATCCTGTTGAACTTGCAAAATACTACAATGACCAGGGTGCAGATGAACTGATTTTTCTTGATGTAACTGCATCAGTGGAAAATAGAAAGATAATGTTATCGGTTGTGGAAAAGGTTGCCCGTAAGGTCTTTATCCCTTTGTGTGTGGGTGGTGGTATCAGTTCTGCTTCAGATATGCGCAGTCTGTTGAATGCGGGTGCAGACAAAGTTGCTATCTGCACCTCTGCAATAAGAAATCCAGCATTGCTGAGAGAAGGCGCCAGACTTTTTGGCTCCCAGTGCATTGTGGTATCAATTGATGCAAAAAAATATCGGAATTCCTGGCATTGTTATACACATGGTGGAAGAAACGATTCAGGTGTTGATGCAATAAAATGGGCAAGGATGAGTGAAGAACTCGGCGCTGGTGAGATTCTTTTGAATTCCATTGACCGTGATGGCACAAAACTGGGCTATGATATTGAACTGACAAAAAGAGTGGGTGCAAAAACAAGAATTCCTGTTATTGCTTCTGGTGGTGGTGGAAATCTGGAGCATATCTATCAGGTAATCAAACATGGCAATGCTGATGCAGTACTGCTCGCATCAGTCCTGCATTATAAACAGATTACCGTCAAAGAAATAAAAAAATATCTTTTGAAAAAGGGGGTGAGTGTAAGATGGTAATTGGTTCAATTGATTTGATGGAAGGTAAGGTAGTGCAGTTAAAACATGGCAGGAACAAGATGCTTGAATATGCCGATGCTACTGGCATAGCATGCAATTTCAACAGGTTCAATGAGATTGCAGTGATTGACCTTGATGCAGCAATGGGAAGGGGAGAGAATACACTTCTTATCAGAGAACTACTGAAAATTGCTGATTGCCGTGTTGGTGGAGGTATTCGTTCTGTTGAAAAGGCAAAAGAATTGATTGCCTGGGGTGCAAACAAGGTCATTATTGGCTCAAAGGCAATTGCGAATAATACGATCAATCACAGATTTTTGCAAACCTTGATTAGTGAAATTGGAAAAGAACGAGTAATCATTGCCCTTGATTCTTATAATGAAGAGATTGTGATAAGAGGCTGGCAAAAAAAGACCGGAATCAGTGTATATGATGTGATAAAAGAATGTGCCGAATATACCAATGAATTTCTATTCACTTTTGTTGAAATTGAAGGAACGATGAAAGGTATTGACCTGAAGAAGGCAGAAAAGATTAGAAGTCATACTGATAAAAAACTTACACTTGCTGGTGGAATTTCAAGCCTTGATGAAATAAAAGTTCTTGCCCGAATGGAAATTGATGTTCAGTTAGGAATGGCACTGTATACTGGAAAGATTTCAATGATTCAGGCATTTATTGAATCACTTAATTGGAGTAAGGGGCTTATCCCGACCATTACCCAGGATATTACTGGTGCAGTTTTAATGCTTGCATATTCTAATAAAGAATCATTAGTACAAACATTTGAGACCGGTAATATGTGGTATTATTCGCGAAGCAGAAAAGAACTGTGGAATAAAGGAAGGACTTCAGGTAATGTCCAGAAACTTGTGAAAATGCGCGCCGACTGTGACCGGGATGCACTCCTTGCCATTGTTCAACAGCAAGGTGTGGCATGCCACACAGGCAATTACTCATGTTTCAATCTCAGGAGGAGAAATGAACGTTAGCGATGCAATAAAACAGGTTGTTGACGGAAAGTCACTTTTTCAGGAACAGGCATACGAAGTGTGCCTTGAGATTATGAAAGGTAATGCTACACATTCACAGATCAGCAGCTTGCTAATAGCATTGAGAATGAAAGGAGAAAGTATCGACGAAATCACAGGTTTTGCAAGGGCAATGCGTGATTTGATGATAAGAATTGAATGTGAAAACGATTTTCTAATTGATACCTGCGGCACAGGTGGTGATGGTTCAAATACTTTTAATATTTCAACAACTGCAGCCCTGATTGCTGCCTCTGCTGGATGTTGTGTAGCCAAACATGGAAATCGTTCAATCTCAAGCAAGTGTGGCAGTGCTGATATTTTAGCGGGATTGGGAATAAAAATAGAAATGCCACCTGACAATATAAAGGATTGTCTTGGTAAGAATGGGTTTGCTTTTTTGTTTGCACCGTTATTTCACCCAGCAATGAAATCAGTTGCTGTGCCGCGCAAGGAAATTGGTATTCGCACGATCTTCAACCTGCTTGGTCCGTTGTGCAATCCAGCCGGTGTCAAAAGGCAGGTGGTAGGTGTTTGTAAAAAAGAATTGCTTCCTGTAATTGCTGAGGTTTTGAAAAATCTCAAAACCGAACATAGCCTGGTTGTGCACGGTGCAGATGGTATAGATGAGATAACAAATACCACTCATACCTATGTGTGCGAGGTGAATAATGGTTCAGTAAAGAATTATACAATCTCACCAGAGGACTTTGGTATAGGTTATAGTAAGCCGGAAGAACTCAAGGTTATTGATTTGAATGATGGCATAGCATCAACCCTGAGTGTTTTAAAAGGAAGTAACGGTGCCAGGACTGATATAGCAGTTATGAATGCGGGTGCTGCGATTTATGTTTCAGGGCTTGCAGAATCCATTGGTATTGGCATTGAGATTGCAAAGGGTGTAATTGAATCAGGTGCTGTACTGAAAAAGGTTGAGGATTTAAGAGAATATACAAATCAGGCATGTGTAATAGAGGTATCATGAGGCAAGTTAATGGTTTGTTAAAGAAAATCATTGAAAACAAGATGCGTGAGGTTGAAGCAAAGAAAATGCTCTGCCAGGGAATATTACAGAAAAAACAATTCTGTGATATAAGAGACTTCAGGGGTGCAATAAAAAAAAGCAGTTTCTCAATCATTGGTGAGATAAAGTACATGTCACCAGTCTCAGGCATTATCACGAATGATTTTAATCCTCAGAAGATTGCGTGGGCCTATGAGAAGTCAGGTATTAATGCCATTTCAGTGTTAACGGACAAAACTTTCTTTGGTGGTGATGACAGGTATGTTTCAGTGGTCAAAGCAGAATGTAAACTCCCTGTTCTGCGTAAGGAATTTATCATTGATGAATTTCAGATATATGAATCATCCTATCTTGGTGCTGATGCAATATTACTGATAGCACGAATCCTGGATTTACAAAAACTAAGGCAATTCTTAAAGATTGCAAGTAGAATTGGCATGGCGTGTCTAGTTGAGGTTCATTCTGAATCTGAATTGAAAAGAGTTTTCAAAACTGACGCAGAGATAATCGGTATAAACAATCGCAACCTGAAAAATTTTAATGTTGATATTACAATTTCTCTCAGACTCCGACGAATGATTCCTGATACATACCTTACCATCAGTGAGAGTGGCATCAGGAATCACAATGATATCAGGATGTTAAGGGATGCAGGATTTAATGGTGCTTTGATTGGAACATCAATCTTAAAGTCAGGTGATATCAGCAAGAAGATCAGAGAATTAAGGGGGTGCGATGGATAAGTTAAACGAATTAAGAAAAAAGGTAAAAATGATTGACGGCTCAATCATAAGATTGATAAGCCAGCGTGTAAAACTTGTTGAGGCAATTGGCAGGGAAAAGAAGAAGAAAGGCATTCCTTTGCGTGATTGGAGCGTAGAAAAGTCAGTTATGCAAAATGGTTTGAGAATTGCAGAGGGCTACGGATTGGATAAGGGTGTGGTAAGTTCAATAATTTCGCAACTTATTGAGTACTCGCGCACAAGACAGGAGAGACTGCATTATTCAGCATATACAGGAGATAAAGAAGAAATACTGATCATTGGTGGCCTCGGTGCAATGGGACAGTGGTTTTATCATTTCTTTCAAAACCAGGGCCATAGGGTAAGTGTTTATGATATTAGAGAAAAAAGTGTTAGAAGTTATTACGCAGGATTGAAAACAGCCATTAAAGAAAAGACCTGTGTGCTGATTTCCACACCATTGAGCACGATTTCTGAGATTGTAATGTGCATTAGTGATTCAGGATTCAGTGGTATTGTCTTTGACATTGCCAGCGTCAAATGCCATATTGAATCCGCACTCAAACTTGCCCGAAAAAAAGGTGTCAAGATTACAAGCATCCATCCCATGTTTGGGCCCGGAACTCGCACACTATCTGATAAAGTAATCTGTCTTTGCAGTTGCGGTTGCAAAGAGGCTGACCAGAAGGTACTGGGGTTTTTCAAAGACACAGCAGCAAGCATCATTAATCTTTCTCTTGATAACCACGACCGGTTGATTTCGTTTGTTCTCGGTCTATCACATTTCATTAATATACTTTTTATCAAATCCATTACTGATAGTGGATACAGTTTTAGGGAACTCAACAGGATTGCAAGCACAACATTTAAATCTCAGTTAAATACTGCAAATAGTGTGATTCATGAGAATCCCGATCTATATTTTGAAATTCAGGCACTTAATCCGTATCAGCAGACGCTATACAAAAACCTCAAGAAAAACATCCAGAGTTTGACCACAGCGATAATGATAAATAATAGAAAAGATTTTATCAGAGTCTTTAAGAAAGGAAGGCAGTGGCTAAATGAGACCCAGGATTAAAATCTGTGGCATAACAAATTTATCAGATGCGCTTGCCATTGCCGAACTCGGTGTTGATGCACTGGGTTTTGTATTTGCTGAATCACCGCGCAGAATTACACTGGAAAAGGCAGAACAGATTATCAAAAGATTGCCATTGTTTGTTACACCGGTCGGCGTATTTGTGGACATGCCATTGCAGGAAGTGCAAAGAATCATTGAACATACGGGCATTAAAGTTGTTCAACTGCACGGTAGTGAATCACCAGACTATTGCAATGCTTTAACGGGCGTTGGAATTATAAAGACCATCAAAGTTAGTAATAATACAAAGTCTGAAGGAATCAGGCAAATGATGAAAGGATACAATGTCCACGCCTTTATTCTTGACCCGGGAAAGGGCACTGGTATTACATTTGACTGGTCATTGGCAAAGAATATAGAACAGCGCATAATCATTGCTGGCGGATTGAAGTCAGAGAATGTCAGCAGAGTGATAAAATCTGTAAAACCTTATGGCGTTGATGTCTGTTCAGGAGTGGAAGAATATCCAGGGAAAAAAGATATTTGTAAAGTGAAGAAATTCATAAAGGAGGTCATGCAATGTTGCTCTGTGGGATAATCGGCTACCCTTTGCGCATTACTTATTCACCAACCTTGCACAATAGTGCGTTCAACAGTTTGAATATTAAAGGATATTACTTCCCCATGAGGATTTCAGAGAGAGATTTACCAGAAGTTATAAAGTTACTGAAGATCCTGAAATTCAGGGGAGTTAATATTACAAATCCTTATAAGACAAAGATTATCAAGTTCCTCGACGGGTTAAGCCCTTTAGCCCGTGAGATTGGTGCGGTAAATACAATTATTTTTAAGGGCAATAAACTGCTCGGGGAGAATACTGATGTATATGGCTTTGAGCAGTCTTTGCGTGAAAATGGTGTTTGTGCTAATAACAAAAGAATTCTGATAATTGGCGCTGGTGGTGTTTGCCCTGCAATTGTCTATATATTAAAGAAACAAAAACCATTTAATATTTATGTTGCCAATCGCACACTTGCAAGGGCTGAGGAGATTGCCCGAAAATACAACAGCAAAGCAATTAACATAAGAAATATTAAAAGTATTATCAAAGAAATTGATATGGTTATCAATGCCACGCCCAGAGATTTCCAAAAGTTCATAATATCAGCATTGAAAAAAGGCGCACTATATTATGATACAAACTATTGCTACAAACCTTTGAGAGAAAAGCATATAAGAATAATAAATGGAATTTCCATGCTTGTCCATCAGGCAGCCCGGTCATTCAGTCTCTGGACAGGCAGGAATCCGCCTGTGGAAATAATGAGAAATGCACTAAAGGAGGCAGGTTATGATTAGATTTTTGACTGCCGGTGAATCACATGGCAGGGGCGTATCAGTAATAATTGATGGGATCCCTGCAGGATTGCGCATTGAATCTGCTTACATAAACAGTGAACTGAAAAGAAGGCAGGCTGGTTATGGCAGGAGCGAGAGAATGAATCTTGAATCAGACACGATTGAAATCCTTTCAGGTGTGCGAAATAATAAGACTATTGGTGCACCGATTCATATCTTTGTCAGGAATCGTGATTTCAGAACTAATGATAAAAATCAAGAGCCGGTCGTTACACCAAGGCCCGGTCATGCTGACCTTCCTGGTGTGCTTAAATACGGATTTACTGATATCCAGGATGTGATAGAAAGGGCATCTGCGCGTGAGACTGTGGCAAGGGTTTGCGCGGGTGCAATATTCAAACTGTTTTTGAAAGAATTCAATATTCTGATTTCTTCACGACTTATCTCAGTGGGCGGAGTTGCAAAAAAAAGAGGAGTAAGACATATAATAGAACAGGCAAGAAAAGAAGGTGATACCTTAGGTGGTGTAGTAATGGTCAATGCAGACAATGTAGTCCCTGGACTTGGTTCATATACCCAGTTTGATAAAAGACTTGATGCCAGAATTGGTATGGTAATGCTATCCATTCCTTCAGTTAAGGCTATTGAAATCGGCGATGCGATTAGAAATGCATCCAGGTATGGTTCTCGGGTGCACGACGAGATATACTTTGATAGAAGAAGGCATTTTTTCCGGAAGACAAATCATGCTGGTGGCATTGAAGGTGGTGTGACAAATGGTGAAAGAATTGTAGTTACGCTCTATGTAAAACCTGTGCCAACCCTGCAAAAACCATTAAAAACAGTTGATATAAAGACATTAATGCCGGCAGTTGCGCATAGAACCCGTGCTGATGTCTGCGTTGTAGAGTCAGTCGGTGTGATTGGTGAATCAATGCTTGCCTATACACTTGCGGATGCGGTTTGTGAAAAATTCGGCAGTGATAGTCTTAACGATATAAAAAAGAATTATCGTCAATATCTGAAAAGGATAGGTTATGCAGGATAATATAGTTCTTATCGGATTTATGGGAACAGGTAAGGATACAATTGGCAGAATGCTTGCCCGAAAACTAAAAATGGAGTTTATTTCCACAGACAATTTGATTGAACTTTCAGAAGGCAGATGTATAAAAGAGATATTTGAAAGAGATGGTGAAGCATACTTCCGCAAATTAGAGGAAAACGCATTAAAAACAATAAAAGGATTGAAGAATATTGTGATTGCGACAGGTGGTGGAATAGTAATCAATCCTGAAAACCGGATCAGATTGAGAAAGATTGGAAGGGTAATACAACTTGATGCAGAACTACCCGCATTGAAAAGAAGAATAATAACCAGAGACAAGCGTCCCCTTATCAGGAATCAATCTGATATTGAAACATTATACAGGAAACGAAGTGGAATGTATGACTTTGCTGAAATCAGAGTTAATACAACCAGAAATAGTCCACAAATGGTTGTTGATGAAATAATTCATACCCTGATGTTGCAAAGAAACTACATACCAGTCAGCAGAACTAAGGTACTGGTACGGGCAAAATCCCGCTCATATCCTGTTATCATCGGCGTTGGAATACTTGATATATTACGCAATCGTAATTCAAGGACTGTTGTGGTTTCAAATCCCCTGGTTTCAGCACTGTATCTGGAAAAAGTATTGGCTTCGCTAAACAATCATACAAAATATGTTGTCATCCCGGATGGTGAAAAATACAAAACACTCAAAACCGCAGAATTGCTTTATGATTTTCTTCAAAAAAATAATTTTCAGCGGTCTGACCTGCTGGTCAGTCTTGGTGGTGGAGTTATTTCTGATATTGCCGGTTTTGTTGCTGCTACATTCAAGCGGGGTATCAGACTCATCCATATTCCCACAACATTACTGGGACAGGTGGATGCTGCAATTGGTGGAAAGAATGGCGTTAATACTGATAATGGCAAGAATCTAATAGGAACATTTTATCAACCAGAAATGGTGATATGTGATTTGAAAACGATTACTACACTATCAGATAAAGAGTTCAAAAATGGCATTGCCGAGATTGTAAAATATGCACTTATCAAATCGCCAGAACTATTCAGAATATTAAAAGATAACATTAAGGCGATAAAAAAGCGTGACCCTGGAATTTTATCAGTTATTGTTGAAAAGTGTGTTACTATTAAATCCGAAATCATAAACAAGGATGAAACAGAACGCCTGAATACCCGGCAGATTCTCAATTTTGGCCACACCATTGGTCATGTTGTTGAGACTCTTACCGGTTACAAAAAATATTCACATGGTGAGGCAGTCAGTATGGGTATGATTGAAGAGATAAGACTTTTCAGGGGCAATGAGCAAAGACTGAATGAAATAAAAAGATTATTAGAAAATTATGGACTGCCAGTAAAAATGCCTGAAAAAATCAAAAGCAGAGATATCAAAATGGTTCTTATCCAGGACAAAAAAATCTGGCAGAACAGGATTAGAATGCCGGTATTCAAAGATATTGGCAGGGTTCATATCAAGGAGGTATTATGCGAAGATTTATTGTGATCAATGGTCCAAACTTGAATCTTCTGAGCAAGAGAAATCCAGAGATTTACGGTAGTCTCACACTGGAGCAGGTCAATCAAAGAATCACTGAATATGCAAAACAAAAGAATATTCTGGTTGAATTCTATCAATCAAATATTGAGGGCGAGATTATCAATAAAATTCACCAGTCAGGAGATTATGATGGCATTGTGTTCAATCCTGGTGCCTATACCCACACCTCAATTGCAATCAGGGATGCAATTGAGGCAACAGGAGCAAAGGTGATTGAGGTCCATCTCAGCAATATCTATTGTCGTGAACCATTCAGACACAAAAGCATTATTGCACCGGTATGTCTGGGCCAGATTACAGGGCTTGGCTGGTATGGTTATATCCTTGCAATTGATTATTTGAACACTGCAGGAGCAGAAAATGGCGTATAGACTGCCCGACCTGAATGGTTATTTTGGCGAATTTGGTGGCAGGTTTGTTCCTGAAACACTGATGAAGGCATTGATTGAACTGGCTCATGCTTATCGCGAAATAAAAAGGGACAGGGAATTTAAAAAAGAACTTGTATATTATCTTAGAGAATATGCTGGAAGGCCCACACCACTTTATTTTGCCAAAAATCTCTCTGCTTTAGCCAGAGGCGCCCGGATATATCTCAAACGCGAAGACTTACTCCACACAGGTGCCCATAAGATAAATAATACAATTGGTCAGGTCTTGCTCGCAAAGAAAATGGGTAAAAAAAGGATTATTGCTGAGACAGGTGCTGGACAGCATGGCGTGGCAACAGCAACTGCCTGTGCACTCTTTGGTCTTGAATGTGTAGTATATATGGGCAGGCATGACACAATCAGGCAGAGACTGAATGTCCTGAGAATGAAACTACTGGGTGCAAGGGTTATTCCGGTTGATTCTGGAACGCAGACCTTAAAGGACGCCATTAATGAAGCACTCAGGGATTGGGTGACAAATGTCCGCAACACATACTATTGTATTGGTTCAATTGTGGGTCCGCATCCATACCCGGAGATTGTCAGGGATTTTCAGTCGGTCATTGGTAAAGAGACAAAAAGGCAGATTTTGAAGATTGAACAGAGAATGCCTGAATTGCTCGTTGCCTGTGTTGGTGGTGGCAGCAATGCCATTGGATTTTTCCATCCATTTTTGAATGAGAAGGTTGCAATGCTCGGGGTTGAAGCAGGTGGTGCTGGAAAAAATAAGCATTCTGCCTCACTCTGTTATGGCAGAACAGGTGTGCTACACGGTGCAATGAGTTTTGTTCTGCAGGATAAAGATGGGCAGATCAGGTCAACACACTCTATTGCACCAGGTCTTGATTATCCAGGAGTTGGTCCTGAACATGCCTACCTAAAAAAGATCAGACGCGTGAGATACACAACTTGCACTGACAAACAGGCATTAAAGGCATTTTCATTACTCACCAGAACCGAAGGTATTATTCCAGCCCTGGAGAGTGCACATGCAGTCTATGCTGGTTTTGAACAGGCAAAGAAAATGTCCAGAGATTCAATAGTTATAATAAATCTTTCCGGCAGGGGTGATAAGGACCTGGATATTGTAGAGGAATGGCTATGAATCCGATAGAAAAAAAATTCTTAGAACTGAAGGCAAATAATGAAATGGCATTGATCGTCTACCTGACTGCAGGTTATCCCACGCCTGAAGAGTTTTTCAAATATCTCAGATTATTTGAAAGGTCCGGGGTAGATATGATTGAGATTGGGATTCCTTTTTCAGACCCGATTGCTGATGGCAGGACAATTCAATACGCTTCAAATATTGCGCTTAAGAATAAAAATTCAATCAAACAAATACTTACAGGAATATCCCGTTTGAACATAAAAATTCCTTTGATTGTTATGACATACCTGAATCCAGTTCTCGCGCATGGTCAAAAGAGATTCTTTAGATTACTAAAGGATGCGGGTATCAGCGGTTTGATTGTGCCTGACCTGCCTTTTGAAGAACTGGAATTGATAAGGCACAATACCGAACAGCAGGCTGTGGCATTGATTCCAATGATTGCACCAACAACGGTAAAAGAACGTATGGCGAGAATAGTCAGAATTCGCTCGCCTTTTATCT
>FWPV01008079.1_pt1 | contig 18625 bp, 16 predicted proteins | sample 2228371 | NCBI WGS metagenome assembly FWPV01 (sample SAMEA103939776, study PRJEB20133) | metagenome
GCCCTAACGATACATCCCGCGCAGGTCGTTCCAGCGGACGCGGAGCGGATCGAGGAACGCTTCCAGCCCTTTCAGCAGGCTGACCTTGGTTCCTTCCGCGTTCGCCCAGCGCACGGGCACTTCCAGAATCCGGTAACCGTGTTTGCGGGCGATGTAAAGAATCTCGACGTCGAACCCGAAGCCGTCGCTCTGCTGGCGCGCCGAGACGCATTGCGCCACGTCCCGCCTGAACAGCTTGAAGCCGCACTGCGTGTCCCGGTAAGGCAGGCCCGTGATGAGGCGCATGGCCAGGTTGAACGCGCGCCCGCTCAGCTCGCGGATCCACGGCTGATGCTTCAGCACAAGATCGCGGTCGAGCGCCCGGGAGCCGATGGCGCCGTCGGCGTTCTCGCGGCGCACCGCCTCTTCCAGCCGGTCCAGGTCCTCGATGGGCGCGGAGAGGTCCGCATCGGTGAACAGCACCCACTCGCCCTGCGCTTTCTGCATGCCATGGCGCACGGCGTAGCCCTTGCCGCGGTTGCCGGGGTTCTGGAGCAGGCGGATGCGCGGGTCTGCGGCGGCGGCTTCGCGCACCACGTCGGCCGTGCGGTCGCGGGAGCCGTCGTCGACGGCCAGAATTTCAACAAAATCCAGCGATTTTGTTTCCAGATACGACGCGATCTCGCGCAGGGCCGCCGGAAGGCGCCGCTCCTCGTTGTAGGCGGGGATGATGATGCTGAGCGACCGCAAGTGTCCCATTATAATGAAGGTTTCCCGCAAAGGAGTCCCGCATTGTCCCTCGAGCAGGAGCTTTTCGAGCAGCGTTTTGCGCGCATCCGCGAAATTGAGGCGCTCGGCTGGCGCCCCTACGGCCAGCGGTTCGAGTTCACGCACACGGTGCCGCAGATCCGCGCCGGATGGGGCGGCGCAAGCGCCGAAGAGCTGGAAGCCAGCCGCGTGAACGTGCGCGCCGCGGGGCGCGTCATGACGGTGCGTCGGATGGGCAAGGCTGGCTTCTTCCACATGCAGCAGCTCGGCGAGCGCCTCCAGGTCTATGTGCGCAAGGACGCCGTCAGCGAAAACGAGTTCCGCCTCTACCAGCTTCTCGACCTCGGCGACATCGTCGGCGTCGAGGGCTACCTGTTCCGCACGAAGACCGGCGAGCTGTCGATCCACGCCGAGAAGCTCACTTTCCTGTCAAAGAACCTGCTCGGGCTGCCGGAGAAATATCACGGGCTGGAAGACGTCGAACTGCGCTACCGGCAGCGCTATCTGGACCTCATCGCCAACCCGGAAGTGCTGAAGGTCTTCGAAACGCGCGCCCGGGTCGTCGCATCGCTCCGGCGCCAGCTGAACGAGCGCGGTTTCGTCGAAGTGGAAACGCCGATGATGCAGCCGCTGTACGGCGGCGCGGCGGCGCGTCCGTTCATCACGCACCACAACACGCTGGACATCGACCTCTATCTGCGCATCGCCCCCGAGCTCTACCTGAAGCGGCTGGTGACGGGCGGCATGGAGCGCGTCTACGAGATCAACCGCAACTTCCGCAACGAGGGCATCTCGACGCGCCACAACCCCGAGTTCACGATGCTCGAGTTCTACCAGGCGTACGCCGATTACCGCGACCTGATGGACCTGAGCTGCGAGCTTCTGAAGCAGACGGCGCTGGACGCCACGGGCTCGGCCAAAGTCATGTACAACGGCGTCGAGCTCGACTTCGGCAACGTGCGGCGCTACCGCATGCGCGAAGCCATCATCGAATTCTGGAAGCACGGTCCGAAGCCCACGCCCGGGCAGGTGCGCGACCCCGAGTGGCTGCTGCGGCACTCCGACAGGCAGACGCCGGGCGAGGCGCTCGTGGACCTGTTCGAGCGCCACTGCGAAGAGGCGCTCATACAGCCGACGATCATCTACGAATACCCGGTGGAGGTCTCGCCGCTGGCCAAACAGAACCCCGAGGATCCGTCGATGACGGACCGCTTCGAGATCTACGCTGCAGGCATGGAGATCGGCAACGCCTTCACCGAGCTGAACGATCCCGACGAGCAGCGCCGCCGCTTCGAGATGCAGCTCGCCATGCGCGAGCGTGGCGACGAGGAAGCGCACCAGATGGACGAGGACTATCTGCGCGCCCTGTGCTACGGCATGCCGCCGACTGCCGGCGAGGGCATCGGCATCGACCGGCTGGTGATGATCCTCACGGGCCAGAAGTCCATCCGCGACGTGATCCTGTTCCCGCTCTTGCGGCCCGAGGGTGAAATCGGAATTGCCGAGTGGCTGCGGCAGGCTTCTGCAAAGTGACCCGGACGTTCGAGTGGTTTGTCGCCGCCCGCTATCTGCTGGCCAGGCGCCGGCAGGCGGTGATCCCGCTGGTGACGGCCGTGTCCGTGGCGGGCGTCGCGGCGGGCGTGATGGCTCTGGTGATCGCGCTGGCCATCAACAGCGGCTTCCGCAAGGCTCTGGAAGAAAGCCTCCTGGGCGCCGCTCCTCACGTGGTGCTGCTCGAAAAGACCCCCTCCACCGGAATCGGAAACTGGCGTGACATCACCGCCAGGGCCGCGCGGATCGATGGCGTGAAGGAAGCCTCTCCCGCACTCTATGCCAAAGTCCTGGCTTCCGGCCCCATGCAATCGGCCGAGGCGACGCTGAAAGGCATGCGGATGGACTCGCCCGAATTGCGGGCGCACATCCGCGAGGGCAGCCTGGACCAGATCGAAAACCTCCGCGGGCTGCCGGGCATCGTGCTGGGATCGCAGCTGGCGCAACGGATCGGGATGCGTGCGGGCGACGTCGTGCGCATCCTGAGCCCGCAGGGAGAAATGACGCCGTTCGGCATGCGGCCGGTGGAGTTCCGTTTCCGCGTGGCGGCCATCTTCGAATCCGGCTTCTTCGACCTGGACAACCAGCTGGCGCTGACGACCATCGCGCAGGCGCAGCGGGTGCTGGCTCTGCCGGACGTGGTCAACGCGATCGAGCTGAAGCTGGACGATCCGGGACGCGCGCCGGAAGTGGCGCAGGCGGCTGAGGCCATCGCCGGACCGGAGCTGGGCGCGTCGCACTGGATGGAACAGAACCGGCAGCTGCTGAACGCGCTGCGCATGGAGAAGATCGTCAGCGTCATCACCATCTCGCTGATCCAGCTCGTCGCGGCGCTGAACATCCTGACGGCGCTGTTCCTGCGCGTGATGGAGAAGAAGCGCGACATCGCCGTGCTGCTGTCGATGGGCGCGCGCCGGGCGCAGATCGCGCGCATCTTTCTCTGGCAGGGGCTGATGCTGGCGGGCGGCGGCGTGGCGCTTGGGCTGGCGCTGGGATACTCGCTCAGCGGCCTCGCGGGGCGCAACCGCTGGATCCGGATCGACGAAGAGATTTACTCCCTGTCATACGTCCCGTTCGATCCGCGCTGGGCAGATGCGCTCTGGATCGCGGCGCTGGCGTTCGCCGTGGCTTTGCTGGCGGCATGGTATCCGGCGCGCGCGGCTGCCTCGGTGGCGCCGGCGGAGACGTTGCGCTACGAGTGAAAGAATCGGACTCCGGCAAGGGCCGGACGGGAAGAGCGGGCAACCAATCATGAGTACTGGAGCATTGCTGATTCATGTGACGGGCCAGGACCGCCCGGGCGTCACGCATGCGCTGACTTCCGTGCTGTCGCACCACGGCGCGCGCGTCCTCGACATCGGGCAGGCGGTGATTCACGACGCGCTGGCGCTGGGCATCCTGATCGAGCTGACCCCGGCTCTGCGGACCTCGACCCTCATGACGGATCTCCTGCTCGAAGCGCACCGGCTGGGCGTGCAGGCGCGGTTCACCGAGGTCAGCGCGGAGCGGTATGCGGAGTGGGTGGGCCATCAGGCCAAACGCCGCTACATCGTGACCGCGTTGGGGCGGCGGCTGGACGCGGAGCATCTCGCCGCCATCGCGGGGGAGGTGTCGCGCGCCGGGCTCAACATCGACCGCATCGACCGTCTCTCCGCCCGCGTTCCGCTGGAGGAGGCAATGGCCGAGCCCCGCTCCTGCGTCGAATTCACGGCCAGCGCCGCGGACGCCTCCAGCGAGCCCGATGAAGGCGCGCTGCGGACGGCGCTGGCGCGGCTGGCGGGTTCAGGCGGCATCGACATCGCCTTCCAGCACGATTCGGTCTGGCGGCGGCACCGCCGCCTGGTGGCTTTCGACATGGACTCCACGCTGATCCAGGGCGAGGTGATCGACGAGCTGGCCGCCGAGGCGGGCGTAGGCGAACAGGTGCGCCGCGTCACGGAAGCCGCCATGCGCGGCGAGCTCGATTTCGAACAGGCCTTCCGCCAGCGCGTGGCGCTGCTGCGCGGACTGCGCGAGGAAGCGCTCGGGCGCGTCGTGCAGAGAATTCCGCTCACCGAGGGAGCGGAGCGGCTGACGCGGACGCTGAAACGGCTCGGCTACCGCATGGCGATCCTTTCCGGCGGCTTCACGTTCTTCGGGCGCGTCCTGCAGGAGAAGCTGGGCATCGACCACCTGCACGCCAACACGCTCGTCATCCGGGACGGCATCGTGACGGGCGAGGTGGCGCCGCCCGTCGTGGATGGCGCGGAAAAGGCGCGCAGGCTGCGGGCTCTGGCTGCGGAACAGGGACTCGATCTCGAGCAGTGCATCGCCGTCGGCGACGGCGCCAACGATCTGCCGATGCTGCGCCTGGCAGGCCTCGGCATCGCCTTCCGCGCCAAGCCGGTGGTGCGCGCCGGCGCCCGGCAGGCGATCTCGGCCATGGGGCTGGACGGAATCCTCTACCTGCTGGGACTTCGCGACAGGGACGCGGCTCTGGCCGCCGATTGACGCGCGCGCTCAGCCGAGCGGATAGGCCTTGGGCACCATGAACGTCCGCTTCCAGCGCGTCTTGGTGAAGAAGTTCAGCCCCAGGTCGATCAGGTGCTCGATGGAGATGAAGTTCGGATCCGCCAGCCGCTCCGTGCTCGTGTCATAGGACCAGAAGATGATCGACGGCTTCCCGATGATGTTCTCCCGCGGAACGAAACCCCAGTAACGGGAATCCAGCGAGTTGTCCCGGTTGTCGCCCATCGCGAAGTAGTGTCCCGGCGGAACCACCACCTCTCCGTTCACCACGTGGCGGGCCAGCATGTCGTATGCAGCCTCCGCCAGCCGCGTGTTCGGCTCCGAGGGGAAATTGTCGCGGTAGGAATCGACGTACGGCGTCTTGTGGACGACATACGGCTCTTCGACAGCCTTGCCGTTCAGGTAGAGCTGCTTGTTGACGATGCGGATCCGGTCGCCCGGCACTCCGACGATCCGCTTGATGTAGTTCTCGCGCGGATTCAGCGGAAACCGGAACACCACGATGTCGCCGCGCTTCACGTCGACGTACGGCAGCAGGAACCGGCTGATGGGTCCCGGAGGCGCGTAAGCCAGCTTGTCGACGAACATGTGGTCGCCGATCAGCACCGTGTCTTCCATCGAGCCCGTCGGCACGACGAACGCCTGCAGCAGCGTGGTCGTGCCGAACAGGAGCAGGATGATCGTCACAGCCCATTCCGAGACGAAAGAACGGATTTTTTCTGCCAGATCCGGCTTGAATTCCTGCTTCTTTTCAGCCGGAGGCGCGGCGGTCTTCCTCAATGCATTCTTCATGGCGGAACTGCGTCACTGCAGCGCGGCGTGGCCGCGGATCAACATGAACGTGCGGCGCCAGCGCGTCTTCGAAATGAAATTCGTTGCCAGGTCCTTCCAGTGTTCCAGCTGAAAGCCGGGACCGGCAAGGCGGTGCGTGGGCGCGTCGTACGACCAGTACACGAGCAGAGGCTTGCCGATGATGTTCTCCCTCGGCACGAAACCCCAATAGCGGGAATCGAGGCTCGAGTCCCGGTTGTCGCCGAGCACGAAGTACCGCCCCGGGGGCACGACGATCTCTCCGCCCTCCACGTGCCGTTCGAGCATCTCCTCCGCCCGCCAGTCCACGCGCGTGTTGGGTTCGGACGGGAAGTTGTCGCGGTAGGAGTCGATGTAGCTGGTCTTGTGCACCTTGTAAGGTTCCTCGATCCGGCGTCCGTTGAGGAACACCTCCTTGTTGACGATCCGGATGCGGTCGCCCGGGACGCCAATGACCCGCTTCACGAACGTCTGCCGCACGTCAGCCGGATACCGGAACACGACGATGTCGCCTCTCTTCACCGGCGTGTAAGGCAGCAGATAACGGCTGACCGCGCCGGCGGGCGCGTAGGCAAGCTTGTCGACCAGCAGGTGGTCGCCGATCAGCAGGCTGTCTTCCATGGAGCCCGTGGGAATGACGAAAGCCTGCACGAGCGTCGTGGTTCCGAACAGGAGCAGGATGATCGTGATGATCCACTCGCTGATGGCGTTGCGGCCCGCCGCGGCGGACGCCGACGGAGGATTCTGCTGCGCCGCCGGCTCGGGCTGCGGTGCGGGCTCGGGCTGGACGGGCGGGCTCTCCGGCGTCACCCTTGTCATTGTAGCGGATCGGGCGCGGGCGGCTCCGCCGGAGGGCTTGCCCCCGGCATCAGACGCACCTGCAGCGACTCGGAGAGCACGTTGCCGGGAGACAGCACGGCTTCCAGCCGGAAGTGGACGTCCGGGCTGGCGTTCCGGTAGATCAGCGCGCCGCGCGCAATGTCTTCCTTGCGCAGTTCAATGATCTTCGTGTTGTCTCCATCGCGGATGACCAGCGATGCGGCGCGGCAGACCTGCAGGGCGGGAGCGGAAGGGTTCCACCGGAAGTGGATCGTCTCGCCGAACTGCAGGGCTGAAAGCCCGAGCGCGTACGGGTCGGCGGGCTGCGGCGGCGGCGTGGCGCGGGAGTATGCGCCCGCAATCTGAAATCCGATCGCCACCCCGGCCAGCAGGAACGTGACGAGCGCCGCGGCCCAGAGCCAGGTGTAAGCCGGACGGGGCGGCGCGGCAGGCTCGTCTTTCGGCAGTTCCGTCTCCATCGGGGCGGGCGCCGGTGCGGCGGGAGGCTCGGAGACGGGCTCGGGCGCCGCTCCCGCGGCGGTGCCCCGCGGCGTTGCGCCGCCGCCCATTTCTTTCCGCCGGAAAATGAACGTCGATTCGGGAGGTCCCGCCCGGAACGCACCCTCGCTGCGGAGAAAAAAGCCTGCCTCCGCGGGACGCATCGCGTATGGGCGCACCATCAGGCAGACGGCGTGAGCGCCGGGGAAAAACGCGTCCAGCAGCTCGATGTCCTCCGCCGTCAGTTCAACGTCGCCCCGCGTGTGCGTGCGGTACAGACCCAGAGCCTGCAGCGGACGGCCGCGACGTCCATTCACGCCCGCCAGCAGTTCGGCCAGAGCCTCCCGGTCTCTCGGGGAGAGCACGAAATTCGGCCCGTACAGATGCTCGCAATCGAACGGCAGGCAGTCTTCGATCAGGACGTTCGGCTCCATCTGCGAGCCGGATACCCTGCCGAGCAGGACTCCGCCAACTTCCATCCCCCGGCGCGGCAGCGCGCTGAAACCGCGCAGGGCTTCCGAGGCGATGCGGTCAACCACGCCGAAATCAAGCCAGATGCTGGCCTTTGGCTGGCGGCTCTGGTAAAGGAAGCCGGCCGGCGCTGGCGCGGGTGGTTCGCTGGTCATCATACGGGATGGAGGCCCGCTCGCGGATTCGCCGCCCTCTTCTCAGACGGACTGCCCTCATTATCGCCCTTTGCGCGGAGGCCCGACCACGGTACGGCTTTACAATGGTCGCGTGGCAGGAACGATTTTCGTGGTCGCGACTCCCATCGGCAACCTCGCCGATCTCAGCCCTCGCGCCGTCGAAACGCTCCGCTCCGTCTCCTGCATCGCCTGCGAAGACACCCGCCATACCGGCAGGCTGTTGGCCCGCTTCGGCATCGAGACCCCGCTGCTCAGTTACCACGAACACAACGAAGAGGAGCGCAGCTCCGTGCTGCTGGAGCGGATCCGCCAGGGCGAATCCATCGCTCTGGTCGCCGATGCCGGCACTCCGCTGATTTCAGACCCCGGGTTCCGCCTCATCCGCAAAGCCGTGGAAGCGGGCGTCCGCGTGGTCCCCGTTCCGGGACCCTCCGCCGCGATGGCGGCGCTGTCCGCCGCCGGTCTCGAAACGGACCGGTTCTACTTCGGCGGCTTCCTCCCCCGGAAGCAGACCGAGCGCCGGAAACTGCTGCAGCAGCTCGCCCCGCTGGAAGCCACCCTCGTCTTCTATGAAGCCCCGCACAGAATCCTCCAGTCTCTCGAGGACATCGAAGCCGTCCTGCCGGGCAGACCTGTCGTCATCGCCCGGGAGCTCACCAAGATCCACGAGGAATTTCTCCGCGGTTCGCCCGCAGCCCTGCGGCAGGAATTGTCCCGGCGCGGCGCCGTCCGCGGCGAAATGACCGTCCTGATCGGGAAAAAGAAGGAAGAAGAGAAAACGCCTCAGGTCCCGGCTCCGGACTCGAAAAGCGTCAGGGACCAGCTGCGGCAGCTGGAAAGCCAGGGCGTGCCGCGCATGGAAGCCCTCAAACAGATCGCCCGCCTTCTCGGAGTATCCAAACGGGAGGTCTATCGCATGGCCGGGCTTCAGGATTGATCCCCGTCCTGACCCAGCCACAGCCGGCGCGCGTTTTCGACAGCCGACCTCATGTCCTCGTGGCGGGCGAGACCCCCTTCCAGAAACTGCAGTCCCTGCAGAAGCCACTCGGCCATCTCCCGGTTGGTCAGGGAATAGTAGACATGACGCCCCTGCCGCCTCTCTCGGACCAGGTGGTGCGCCCTCAGGATGGCCAAATTCTGAGACACTGACGAATGACTGATGCCCAGCAGCTCCTGCAGGCCGTTCACGTCCCGTTCTCCCGCGTGCAGCTCGATCAGAATGCGCAGCCGGTGCGGGTGGGCGATGGCGCCCAGCAGCTCGGCCAGCTCTTTGGCAATGAGGGCTCGGGCAGGAATCGAAGTGCCTCCGGGTGGTGTTCTTCACTCGCGATTATGGCCGAAACCATGCATCGGAGTCAAACATCTAAACATGTCGATGCCATAAGGCTTCGGGCCGGACGTGCGTGCCGGACCGTTCAACGTCCTTGGCGCGCCTGCCTGCCCGCAAGCCAGGTGGCGCCTGCGGCGCCAGGCGATCGGGACGGACGGGGACGGCGGGCGGAATCCGCTTCAGGCTCAGGGGCCAGGCAAGCGAGGAAAGTCTGACGCATGTCAGCCAAGGGATCACAACTGACGATTTATCACTCCGTCCACCCCATCGTGCGCCTGCGCGAATGGCTCCACCTGGAATCGGAAGACGCCTGGGTGGTCGTCATTTACACGGCTGCAACGGGTCTGGTCGCCCTCGTCGTGCCGATCGCGGTGCAGTCGGTGGTCAATACCATCGCCTTCGGCACGCTGCTGCAGCCTCTGGCGGTGCTGACGATCATGGTGTTCGTCGCACTGATCGCCGTGGCGTGGCTGAACGGCTACCGGCAGTACGTCGTGGAAATGATCCAGCGGAGGATCTTCGCCCGCCTGGCCGGCGACGTTGCCGACAAGCTCGTCCGCGTGGAGCCGAAAGCGTTTGACCGCTACCACGGTCCTGAACTGGTCAACCGTTTCCTGGAAGTCGTCACGGTGCAGAAAGCCGGAGCCACGCTGCTGCTCGACGGCCTCACGGTCGCCGTCCAGACGCTGATCGGCATGATCCTGCTGGCCGTCTATCACCCCTTCCTTCTGGCTTTCGACGTGCTCCTCGCTCTGAGCCTGTTCGTCGTACTGGTGCCCATGGGGTCGGGCGCCATTCCGACGGCCGTGAAGGAATCCAAGGCCAAGTACAACCTGCTGGCCTGGCTGGAAGAGCTGGCCCGGCATCAGATCGCCGTGAAATCGCGCGCCGGCCTGATGCTGGCGATGGAGCGGACCAACGATCTGGTCAAGGACTACCTGCACTACCGCGCCTCGCACTTCCGCATCCTGATCCGCCAGATCGTCGGCTCGTTCGTGCTGCAGGCTTTCGCCAGCGCCACCCTCCTGGGCGTGGGCGGCTGGCTGGTGATCGACCGCCAGATGACTCTGGGCCAGCTGGTCGCCGCCGAGCTGGTGGTGGCGCTGGTCACCAGCGGCATCACGAAGTTCGGCAAGCACCTCGAGCTGTTCTACGATTTGATGGCCTCGCTCGACAAGCTGGGCTATCTGACGGATCTGCCCAAGGAGCGGGAAGACGGCGAGCCCCTGCCCCGCAGAAACGGTCCGGCGTCGATCCGCGTGGTCTCCGCCACCATCACGGCTGGCGATTCGATCCCTCTGCTTCGTGGCGTGAATTTGACCGCGGCCGCCGGAGAGCGGATCGGCCTGATTGGTTCCACCGGCAGCGGCAAGAGCACCCTGCTCGATACGCTTTACGCCCTCCGGCAGCCCGCGCAGGGCAGGCTGGAGATCGACGGACGCGATTACCGCGAGCTGAGCCTCGATGATCTGCGCGACCAGATCGCGCTGGTGCGCGAACCGCAGATCTTCGAGGGAACGATTCTCGAAAACCTGCGGCTCGGGCGCGAGGATCTGTCCACGGACCGCGCCCGCGAGGCTCTTGAAGAGGTCGGACTTCTCGACCACGTGCTGAAAATGCCCGAAGGCATCAACACCCGCCTGGCCACCGGCGGCGCGCCTCTGTCGGCTGGACAGGCCATTCAGCTCGAACTCGCGCGGGCGCTGGCGCACGAGCCGCGCGTGCTCGTGCTGGACGAATGCCTCGACTGGCTGGAGGATCTCCCTGAACGCAGCCGCCTGCTGGATTTGGTCTTCAGGCCCCGCGACCGCTGGACCGTGATCGTGGCCAGCCACAACGGGGAGATTCTGCGCCGTTGCGACCGCGTCTATGAAATTGCAGATGGGTGCCTCAAGGAGGTGACGAGATGAGTACCCACGTTCTTCCCGTGATGGCTGAACTCGACAGCGGGAAACGGATCCGCTCCGTCGCCCGCTCGCTGGTGATCTTCTTCGTCGTTTCCGTCATCGCGCTGATCTTCACTCCCTGGCAGCAGAGCGTCTCCGGCATGGGCCATGTGTCCGCCCTGACGCCCGTCGAGCGCGTCCAGGCCATCAGCGCGCCTGTCGAAGGCCGCGTCGCCCGCTGGCACGTGCTGGAAGGCGCGCACGTGCGCGAAGGCCAGCTGATCGTCGAGCTGACCGACAACGACCCCATGATCCTCGACCGCCTGCGCAACGAGCGCCAGGCCGTCAACGAGCGCCTCATGATGGCGGAAGGCCGCGCCGCCGCCCATGAAGAACGGCTCGCACGGCTGCAGGAGTCGAAGACCAACGCCGTCAACGCCGCCCGCAACCGCGTGCAGATGGCCAACGAGAGAATCGTCCAGAACGAGCAGGCCATGCGCGCCGCCGAAGAGCGCCTCACCGCGGCGAGGCTGAACATCGCCCGGCAGAAGAGCCTTCTCGACCGCGGACTGACAAGCCAGCGCAGCGTCGAGCTGGCCCAGCAGGAGTTCGCCACCGCCGAGGCCGAAGTCCGCCGCGCCCTCGCTTCCCTCAACGCCGCCCGGACCGAGCGTCAGGCGCTCGAAGACGACCTGCGGAAGATCATTGCCGACGCCGACGCCGCCATCGAAAGCGAGCGCGCCTCGCTCAACCTGGCCCGCGCCGAGATCGCCAACATCAAGGCGGAACTGCAGCGCGTCGACTCCCGCCTCGCCCGCCAGCAGACGCTGAAGGTCTTCGCTCCGCGCAACGGCACCGTGCTGCGCCTGCTGGCCCAGCCGAACAGCGAGCTGCTGAAAGGCGGCGAGCCGGTGGCCCTCTTCGTGCCCGATGCGCAGGAGCCCACCGTCGAGCTCTGGCTCGACGGGATGGATATGCCGCTCGTGCACGTCGGCGACAAGGTGCGGCTGCAGTTCAACGGCTGGCCTGCCATCCAGTTCGTCGGCTGGCCCGCTGTGGCGGTCGGCACGTTCGGCGGTGTCGTCCGCCTCGTCGACGCCGCGGAAACCAACGGCGGCAAGTTCCGCATTCTCGTCACTCCCGATCCGGAAGATGACCCCTGGCCATCGGCCCGCTATCTCCGCCAGGGCGTGCAGGCCAAGGGCTGGGTGCTGCTGCGGCAGGTGACGCTCGGCTGGGAGCTCTGGCGGCGGTTCAACGGCTTCCCGCCGGTCATCGCGGAAAACGAGCCTGGGGCGGCGGGGGCGAAAGGGAAGAAGAAGTGATGCGCGTCCTCGCTCTTCTGGCCGCCGCCCTGCCGCTGGCGGCTCAGGAGCCGCTGCGGCTGGAGGAAGTGCTCGAGTCGGTCGACAGGCATTATCCGCCCCTGCTGGCCGCCCTGCAGGACCGCGTGCTGGCCGCCGCCGACGTGCTCGTCGCTTCTGGCCGCTTCGATCTGTCTCTCAAGAGCGGATACGAAGGCGATTACCTGGGCAAGTACCGCAACGATGTCTACCGGGCGGGCGTCGAGCAGGCGACCCAGTTCCAGGGCATGACCTACTTTGCCGGCTATCAGCTCGGCCGCGGCGAGTTCGCCTCCTATGACGGAAAATTGCAGACCGACCTCGGCGGCGAATACAAGGCCGGCCTGCGGCTCCCGCTGTTCCGCGACCGCGCCATCGACTCGCGCCGCGCCGATCTGCAGAAGGCTCTGATCGGCCGCCGCGTCGCCGATCTCGGCATCGACCAGCAGCGCCTCGTCATCATCCAGCTCGCTACGCGCCGCTATTACGACTGGGTGGCCGCAGGCCAGCGGTACAACGTCGCGAAAGCCGTCCTGCAGGTGGCCGAGCAGCGCGACGGCCAGCTGCGCGAGGCCGCCCGGCTCGGCCAGATTCCGGCCATCGACGTCACCGACAACCAGCGCGCCATCCTGACCCGCAGGGCGCAGGTGATCGAGGCCGAGCGGGCGCTGCAGCAGGCCTCCATCGAGCTTTCGCTCTTCTACCGCGACTCCAGCGGCTCGCCCGTGCTGCCTCCGCCGGAGCGCCTCCCCTCTTCTTTCCCCGCCGCCCGCGACATCGACGAACAGCGGCTCCGGGATGATATCGAACTCGCCCTGAAACGGCGGCCCGAAATCCAGCGCTTCCGCGAGCAGCGCAATCAGGTGGAAGTCGACCGCAGGCTCGCGCAGAACCAGCTTCTGCCCAACATCGACCTCTCGCTCAGCTTCACCAGCCAGCTCGGCGAACGGCGCGTCGGCCGCGGCCCCAACGACCTCGTCGCCGCCCTCGTCTTCGACCTGCCCGCGCAGCGGCGCGTCGCCAAAGGCCGCGATCTCTCCGCTCTGGCGCGCATCGAGCAGTTCGACCAGCGCGAGCGCTTCGCCCGCGATCAGGTGGAAGCCGAAGTCCGCGACGCCTACTCCGCCCTGAAAACCGCCTACGACCGCGCCCGCGTCCTGCGCGAAGAGGTGGAAGTGGCCCGCCAGCTCGAAGTCGCCGAGCGCGTCCGCTTCGAGCTCGGCGAAGGCAACCTGTTCCTCGTCAACCTGCGCGAACAGGCCACCTACGAAACCGAGCTGCGCGAAGTGGCCGCGCTGACGGAGTATTTCCGCGCCCTCGCGCTCTACGAGTTCGCCATCGCCGAAGCCATGAGCCGTCCGCGGAAGCCCTGAAGCCCGCGCCCGCGGTCAGAGGGCCAGCTTGCCCTCGTACACCATGTCCTTCAGCCTGAACTTCTTCTTCACTTCCATCGGGCCGCGGCGCATGCAGAATTCCACTTCCTTGTCTTCCAGCTCGATCGGGTGATCTTTCGGAAAGTGGAAAACCAGCACGCCCCGCTGGCCTCCCGGCGGAAGAACGATCGAAGACGGATGCACCTTCTCGTGGTCCTTCCACGCGAGCCAGGTGTTTTCTTTCAGCCCGGCCATCCACTGCTCGGGATTCCCGCGCCCCTCCTGCGGCGCGCCCTCGCTCTTCGGCGGCGCAGCGCCCGGCCGCCCGCCCTCCGGAGGTCCGCCCATCGGCGGTCCGATCACGGCGATGACGTAATCGGGCTCCTCCCTCTCGACAAACTCGCGCGCCTGCGGCGACGTATCGGCTTCGGCCCCCATGCGCGCCCGCACGGTGGCCAGCTTGATCGGCTTCGCCGACTGCCAGCGGATCTGGAACTGCACCGACGGCGCCATCGAAGCCCCCATCCCTTCGCCCATTCCGGAGCGGCCGATCCCCATGCCGCTGTCGCCTCCGGCGCCGGCGCTCGCATCCGGCAGGCCTCCGCTGATGCCGCCGCCTCCGCGGCTGCCGCGTCCTCCCCGTCCTCCACCGCCTCCCATGGGCATGCCCCCGCCCAGGGTGATCGAGACGCTCTTCGACCACGGCGAGTCCGTCAGAATCCGCTGCACGTCTTTCTCGGTCCATTCGGCGGGCGGCTTGGCCCACGGATCGGCCGCCCGCAGCGGCAGCGGAACAGCCGCCGCCGCGCTTGCAATCAGGGTGCGCCGGCAAATCAGGCTCATCACTGGCTCCGACGATAATATATCGCAGTAGCATCTCTGAAACTCCCCTGCCGCCTCCGCCTCCTCCGCGATGTCATCATGGAGGATCAGCATGAGTTGGACATGCCTCTCCTCAGCATCCTGATCCCGGCCTACAACGAGGAGGAGTTCCTTCCCGTCCTGCTGGAGAGGGTGCTCGCCGCGCCTCTGCCCTCAGGCATCGAAAAAGAAGTCCTCGTCGTCGACGACGGCTCCACTGACGGCACCGGCGTGGCGGCTCTGGAAGCGGCCCGCCGCGCTCCGGGTCAGGTCCGCGTCCTCCGTCACGAGCGCAACCGCGGCAAGGGCGCCGCCATCCGCACCGCGCTGGCCGAAGCGCGGGGCGAATTCGCCCTCATCCAGGACGCCGACCTCGAATACGACCCCCGCGACTACCCGCGCCTGCTCGAGCCGCTGCTGGAAGGCCGCGCCGACGCTGTCTACGGCACGCGCTTCGCCGTCGGGCTGGAACGCCGCGTCCTCTACTTCTGGCACGCCCTCGCCAATCAGTGGCTCACCGCCCTCGTCAACGCCGTCGCCGATCTCAACCTCACCGACGTCTGGACCGGTTACAAGGCCTTCCGCACGGAGCTCGTCCGCAGCATCCCGATCCGCTCCGACGGCTTCAGCTTCGAAGTCGAGATCACGCTCAAGCTCGCGCAGCGCGAAGCCGTCATTTACGAAACGCCCATCCGCTACCACGGCCGCACCCGCGAGGAGGGCAAGAAAATCCGCCCGCGCGACGCCCTGCTCGGCATCTTCACGCTCCTCCGCTTCGCCCTCCGCCGCGACGCCTGCGCCGACCCCGGCGCCGACATCCTCGACCGCCTCGCGGCCGCGCACCGCTTCAACGCATGGATGGCGGAAACAGTGGCGCCCTTCGCGGGCCGGCGCGTGCTCGAAATCGGCGCCGGCATCGGCAACCTCACCAGAAGGCTCGCCCCAGGCCGCGAGCTCTACATCGCCTCCGACATCGACGGCGAGCACCTCTCCCGCCTCGCCGCGCGCCTCTCCCACAGGCCCAACGTCCGCACCGCCCGCGTCGACCTGACCTGCGCCGACGACTTCGCGCCGCTTCGCGGCCTCGTCGACACCGTCGTCTGCCTCAATGTCGTCGAGCACGTCGAAGACGACCGGCTCGCGTTGCGCAATCTCTTCGGCGTCCTCGCCCCCGGCGGCAGGGCCATCATCCTCGTGCCCGAAGGGCAGCGCATCTACGGCGAGCTGGACCGCGTCCTCGGCCACTGGCGCCGCTACTCGCAGGCCGAACTGCGCCAGAAGATGGAGCAGGCAGGCTTCGAAATCGAGCACCTGCTCGGATTCAACCGCGTCACCCGTCCCGGCTGGTGGTGGAACGGCCGCGTCCTCCGCAGGCGCACCTTCAGCCGCCTCCAGCTCGGCATCTTCGACCGCCTCGTCTGGCTGTGGAAACGCATCGATCCCTGGCTGCCCTGGCGCGGCGTCTCCCTCATCGCCGTCGGACGCAAGCCCGCCAGCGGCCAGCCGGCGGATCAGACCAGATAGTCTTTCAGCTTTTCAAGCAGCGATTTTTCCTGCGGGTCGCTCTCGTCCGGCAGCGTCTCGCGAAGCTGCTCGAACAGCTTGCGCTGTTCGCGCGTCAGCTTCCGCGGAATGCGGACATCCAGATGCACGACGATGTCGCCCCGCCCCTTCCCGTGCAGGTGCGGCACCCCGCGCCCCTTCAGCCGCAGCGTCTCGCCGCTCTGCACGCCCTCGGGCACCTTGACGGTCTGCACGCCCTCGAACGTCAGGATGTTCAGCTCCGTCCCTAGCGCTGCCTGCGCCACGTTCAGCGGAACCGTGCAGTGCAGGTCGTGATCCCTCCGGTCGAACACCGGGTGCGGCTTGACGATGATGAACACGTACAGGTCGCCCGGCGGACCGCCATTCAGCCCAGGCTGCCCTTCGCCCGCCACCCGCAGTTTGTCGCCGCTGTTGATCCCCGGCGGAATCTGGATCTTCCGCTTGTGCGTCGTCCGCACGAACCCTTCGCCCTGGCACTGCCGGCACGGTCGCCGCAGAAGGCGCCCCGCGCCGCCGCACTGCGGGCACGTGCGCCGGATCGTCAGGAAGCCCTGCCGGTAGAACGTCTCGCCCCGCCCGTGGCACGCCGGGCACGTGCTCCAGCCGTCGTGCGTCTCCGCGCGCGAACCCTTGCACGACGGGCAGCTCTCCAGCCGCGGAACCTGGATCTCGACTTCCTTGCCGAAAATCGCGTCCTGCAGCTCGATCTCCAGATCGAACCGCGTGTCCTCCCCGCGCTGCGGCCGGTTGCGCCGCCGCGCAGACGATCCGAACAGGTCCCCGAACCCGAAGAAATCCCCGAAAATATCCGCAAAATCGGCGAACGCCTCCGGATCGAATCCCGGCGCCCCCGCCCCCGACAGCCCCTGATGCCCGTAAGCGTCATACAGCCGCCGCTTCTCCGGATCCGACAGCACGCTGTAGGCTTCCGCCGCCTCCTTGAACTTTTCCTCCGCCTGTTTGTCGCCGGGATTGCGGTCCGGATGGTACTTCAGCGCCAGCTTGCGGTACGCGCTCTTCAGCTCCTGCTCGGAAGCTGAACGGGACACGCCGAGGATCTCGTAGTAGTCGCGCTTGGTCACGATCCGCTCTTGACGGCCACGCGCACCAGAGCCTCGCGGAGCAGCCGCCCCTTGTACGTGTATCCGCGCTGGAGTTCAGCGGCCACCGTTTCCTCCTCCGCGCCGGGGTCCTCCACGCGCTCGATGGCGTGGTGCAGGCTCGGATCGAACGGCTTGCCTTCCGCCTCGATGGGCTCCACGCCCAGCTTCCGCAGCGCATCGGAAAAGCGCTGATGGATCAGCTCCACGCCGCGCGCATACTCCGCGTCCGCGGTCGGAGTCTTCAGCGCCCGCTCCAGATCGTCCAGCACCGGCAGCAGCGCCTTCAGCGCTCCCGCCGCCGCGAACTCGACCGCCTCCAGCCGCTCGCGCTCGCTCCGCTTGCGGAAGTTGTCGAACTCGGCCGCCAGGCGCAGCAGCCGGTCCTGCAGCTCGGCCTTCTCCTGCGCCAGCCGGTCCCGCTCCGCTTCCAGCGCCGCAACGTCGGGCCCTTCGGCCGGCGCCTCCGCCGGCTGCTCCAGCGCCGCCTGCGCCTCGGCCGACAGAGTGGCGGCGTCTTCCGGTGTGGAGTTTGACAGTTCCTGCTCAGACATCGTGATTCCAGCTCGGTTCAAATCCCAGAGTAGCAGGCGGGCCGCCCGGCTACTGCGGCAGGCTCGCCAGCAGCGAGCGCATCTGCGCCACCGCCGACATCACGCGCGCATAGTTCATCCGCAGCGGTCCCAGCACCGCCAGCCGCGTTTGCAGCCCGCCGGGTCCCTCCACCGCCATGCCGATCAGCGCGAAGTCCCGCAGCGCCGGATGCGCCTGCGCCAGCCCGATCCGCACCTGCAGCCCCGTCTCGCCCGCGTCCAGAAACTGGTCCAGCAGCTCGATCAGCCGCTGCTTCTCTTCCAGCGCCCGGAACAGCTCCCGCAGCCTCTCGCGCGTGATGTGCAGGTCCAGCCCCAGCAGGTTGGACGCGCCCTCCATGTACACCCTCGGAGGCAGCTCGAACGACAGCAGCCCCTGCGCGTGCAGCAGCTGCAGCCGCCGCAGCAGCAGGTCGTAGACGGCGCGCTCCTCGGTCACCATCCGGTCCAGTTCGGCGCGGATGTCGCGCAGCCGCCAGCCGGAAAAATGCTGGTTCACGTAGTTCCGGATCGACTGCAGCTCGTCCTGCGTCACCGGCTCCGGCAGATGCGCCACCTGGTTATGAACCAGCCCGTCCCGCGTCACCACGATCATCAGAATCCGGCTGTCCGGCAGCCGGATCAGGTCGATCTGATCCAGCATCTGCGCCGACGCCGGAATCGCCGCGGCGATGCCGACGTTGCGCGTCAGCGACGTCAGCAGGTGCGACGCCTGTTGCACGCACTCGTCCGGGCTGCCGTACGGTGCCAGCTCCGTCCGCAGCCGTTCGTCCGCCTGCACGCTGCTCAGTCCCGCGGCGATGCTCGCCGCATAGTGCTGGAACGCCTTCGCCGTGGGCACCCGTCCCGCCGACGTGTGCGGCTGTTCCAGATAGCCCATCTCGGCCAGGTCCGACATGATGTTGCGGATCGTGGCCGGGCTCAGGGGATCTTTCCGCCTCCGGGCGATCGTCCGCGAGGCCACCGGTTCGCCCGTCTCGACATACGTCTGCACGATCGCATGCAGAACTTCAA
>FWPV01008080.1_pt1 | contig 18622 bp, 14 predicted proteins | sample 2228371 | NCBI WGS metagenome assembly FWPV01 (sample SAMEA103939776, study PRJEB20133) | metagenome
GGAGTAGCCGATCGGCCTCTGCTTGTCGTCAAGGTAGGACAGCGGCACCGAAGCGTCTCGATGGCCGATCTTGATGACCCCGGTGTCCTTGATTTTCTTCAGGGTGCCTGTGAGTTCCTGCGCCTGCAGTGGCGCGGCGATCAGGCCGGCCACGGCGACTGCGGCGAAAAGGGATCCGATACGAAGCATGTTCAGCCTCCTTGATTGTCAGAACGGGTACGATGCCGAACGGTCGTCGGCGGGATGGTCTTGCTCGGGACAATCTAGGCGATGCGAGTCCCTTTGTCCAGTCGCATACGGCGTACGACGGCAGGCGCTTCAGGGTGCGGCGGCCGCCATTGCGCTCCGGTACCAGGTGACGCAGGCCCGTGCGAGCGCGCGGGTGGCGTCGATGCACAGCGGTGTTGCGGCGCTGGGGGCGTGGTCGATCGCCAGCGGGGTCTCGGTGCAGGCCAGTACCACCGCGCGTGCACCAGCTTCGTGCAGGCGCAGCACTGCCTGCACCGCAAGGGGGTGCGCCAGCGCCAGGTCATTGGTCTTGACCGCGGCGATTGCCGGCATGACCAGTCCTTGCTGGTCTGCAGGAGTGGTGGCGATGCAGCCGAGGCCGCGTGCCGCGAAACGCTGCTGGAAAAAACCCGCCCGCAGCGTGCCCTCGGTGCAGATCAGTCCGATGCTGCCGGTCGTGATGCCGCGTTCCGCGAGCAGGTCGCAGGCAGCGTCGGCGATGTGCAGGATCGGCAGTCCGCCCTCGCGCTGCAGCTCCTCATGCCAGTAGTGGGCGGTGTTGCAGGCGATGGCGATCGCCTGCGCGCCGGCCTGCTTCAGTGCGGCGATGCCGTGCAGCATCTGTGGCAGGGGCGATTCCCCCTTGCCGAGTATGGCTGCCGGCCTTTCGGGAATCTGCGGCACTCCCCAGGCGACATAGGGGACGTGGTCCTGGTCGCGGGTCGCCGGTGTTTCCTGGGCGAGCTTGGCGAGGAAATCTGCGGCAGCGAGCGGCCCCATGCCGCCGAGGACGCCGAGCAGAGGTGGATTGCGGATTTCGCTCATGGCGCGAGAAAGTCCTCTATCAGGCCGGCGACGGCCGCCGGCTGCTCGTGGTGCATCATGTGTCCCGCGTCCTCGATCCATGCTTCACGATAATCGCGGAAGGCGCCTTTGCGTTCGGCAAGCTGTTGCGGGGTGTCCTTCAGGTAACCGGTGCCCTCGGAGTCGCGTCCGAACACCCACAGCACCGGCGCCGTGACTTCCTTCCAGCAGGCGATCAGTTCCTCGATGCGGAACAGTACCGGATTGGCGTACTTGTGCCGCGGATCGCTGAGCATCTCGATCTGCTCGGGCGCGGTTTCACGGGCCCAGGCGCGGGCAATGAACTGCGCCTTGTCCGCGGTCAGCCTGGGGTTGTCGCGCTGCAGTCGCGCCGCCAGCGCATCGAAGGAACCGTAGATGCGGAAGCGCGGCTCGGATGCGAGTTCGTCGAGCCAGCGCCGGTAGCGTGCCGGAGCCTCAGCGGGGCTGGTGCGGGCAAGTCCGAAGCCCTCGAGTGAAACCAGCCGCGCGATGCGCTCCGGCCGCAGGCCGGCATAAGTGCAGGCGATCACGCCGCCCATGCTGTGGCCGGCGACCAGTGCCGGCCGCTCCGGCGAATAGATCGCCAGCAGAGCCTCGAGGTCCGCGTAATAGTCCGGAAACCAGTAGCCGCCGGCCGACCAGCCGGACAGGCCGAAGCCGCGCCAGTCGGGCGCGATCACCCGCCAGTCACGCTGCAGATGGTCGACGACCCACTGGAAGGACAATGACACGTCCATCCAGCCGTGGAGCAGGAACAGCGGCGGCGCACCGGCGTCACCCCAGATCCGCACGTGGCAGCGAATGCCGTTGATCAGGTGGAACTCGGAGTGGGCGGGGCGGTTGACGATCAATGCCGTTTGACCGGCTGCTGCCGTCGGTGATTGAGGGATGGGCATCTCGGGATGGGACGGTTCGGCCTTCGTTTGCGTGGTCCCGCAAGTATAATCGGCTGCAATGAACGGCAAAAAATCTGCAATGCGCGCCGACGTGGCGGTACTCGGTGCCGGCATGATCGGCATCTGCGTGGCCCTGCATCTGCAGAAGCGGGGGCGCGCCGTGGTGCTCATTGACCGCCGCGGTGCGGCCGAGGAGACTTCCTTTGGCAATGCCGGGCTGATCCAGCGTGAAGGTGTCTACCCTTACGGTTTTCCCCACGACTTTGGCGCCCTGCTGCGATATGCGCTCAATCGCACGATCGACGCCCACTATCATCCTTCGGCGCTGCCCGCGCTGGCGCCTTTCCTGTGGCAGTACTGGAAACATTCCCGTCCGGCGCGCCATGCCGAAGTTGCGCGGCGCTATGCGAAGCTGATCGAACACTGCCTTGCCGAACACTCTGCGCTGGCAGCGGAATCCGGCGCCGCCGGGCTGCTGCGCAGCCGGGGCTGGATCAAGGTGTTCCGCACCACGCGTGAGCGCGACAGGCGCTATGCCGAGGCAGAGCGCTGGAAGCGCGAATTTGGGGTCAATTACAGGATGCTCGACGCCCGCGCCTTGCAGGAGGCCGAGCCGCATGTCGCGCCGGTGCTCGTCGGCGCGCTGCACTGGACTGATCCGGCGAGCGTCGACGATCCGCAGGGGCTGGCACTCGCCTACCTGCGGCGTTTCGAGGCGCTGGGCGGCCGCTTTGTCCAGGGCAATGCGGCGAGCCTCGAGGCCGAGGGGGCGGGCTGGCGCCTGCAGACCGTGGACGGCGAGCTCGCGGCGGACCAGACGGTGATCGCGCTGGGTCCCTGGTCCGACGTGATGACGCGTGCCCTGGGTTATGAGCTGCCGCTGGCGGTGAAGCGCGGTTATCACATGCATTACCGCGCCGCGGGCGTCGCCCGGCTGAACCATCCGTTGCTGGACACCGAGCGCGGTTATTTCCTTGCACCGATGAGTCGTGGCATCCGCCTGACGACCGGCGCCGAGTTTGCGATGCGCGATGCGATCAAGACGCCGGTGCAGCTGGGGCGCGCCGAGCCTGTTGCGCGTGACCTGTTTCCGCTGGGCGAGCGGCTGGACTCCGAGCCGTGGATGGGCGCGCGGCCCTGCACCCCGGACATGCTGCCGATCATTGGCCGCGCGCCGCGGCATTCGAGTCTGTGGTTCGCCTTCGGCCATGCCCACCACGGCTTCACGCTGGGCCCGGTGACCGGACGGCTGCTGGCCGAGATGATCGCGGGTGAAGCACCGTTCGTGGATCCAGCGCCCTACGCAGCGGAGCGCTTCCGCGGCTGAACCGGCTTCAGCCGCGGCGGCGCAGTGCCGACCACGACAGTACGGCCAGGCTTGCCACGATCAGCAGCATGCCGGCCGATTCCACCGGGCCGGGCTGCTCTCCGAGCTGGATGCGCGAGGACAGCACGCCGATTGCCGGCACCGCCATTACCGCGAGGCCGGCCACCCCGGCGGGCAGCAGCTTGAGTACGTAAAACCAGAGCGCCCAGCCGAGCACGGTGCCGAAGATAGTGGCGTATGCCAGCAGGAACCCGAAATACGGCGTCCACTGCACCGGTCGCGCTGACAGGAAGAAACCGATCACCGCGAGCACGAGGCCGCCGAGCAGCATTTGCCAGGCGGTCAGCGCGAAGGTGCCGACGGCGAGGTGACTGCGCCAGCGCCGCGTCAGCACCGCGGCGATCGCCCAGCTGACGCCGGTGAGCACTGCCAGCGCGTTGGCGGCGAAGCTGCCCTGCAGCGACCAGGGCTCGAGCACCAGCAGCAGGCCGGCTGCCGACAGCGCGACGGCCAGCCACTGCAGGCCGCGGATGCGCTCGCCGAGCGCGGGCCAGGCGATGAGCAGGGTCCAGAACGGCATCGTGTAGACCAGCACCGCGGTCTTGCCTGCCGCACCGGAGACCAGCGCCCAGGACACCAGTCCGTTGAAGGCGGTGGTTTGCCACAGGCCGAGGATGAACACATGGCGCGGCGAGCGCAGCGCGAGACTTTCGCCGCGCCAGGCGGCGATGGCAAACAGCAGCAGCGCGCCGGGCAGGGTGCGCAGTGTCGCGTAATCCCAGGGATCGGCGTAACGCACGCCTTCCTTGAGGATGACCCAGGTGTAGCCCCAGACCGCGCAGAGTGCGACCAGCGCGAGGATGCCGGAGCGGGGCAGCGGTGCTGTGGACGGCATGCGGGCGGTGTTGTTATGCGAGTGGGCGTGGTGCCCGGGGCGGGCGCATTATGCGTGAAAGCGCGCAATGCGGCCATGCGGATTCCGGCGACTGCGTACGGCGCAGGCAGCAGGGCGCCATATGTCGCGGATTTTTCGGGAATATCCGTGACGTGAGTATTGGGCGGAATTTGCGTGTGCGCCATGTTCTAGAATACGCGCATGAATCCGGCGTTCGTCCACCTGCGATTGCACAGCGAGTACTCAATTGTCGATGGCATCGTGCGCGTCGACGAGGCGGTGGCCGCGGCGAAGGCCGACGGCATGCCGGCACTGGCGCTGACCGACCTGTCGAACGTCTTCGGCATGGTCAAGTTCTACAAGGAGGCGCGCAGCAGCGGTGTCAAGCCGATCATCGGCTGCGACCTCTGGCTGACGCACGAGGCCGATCGCGACAATCCGCATCGTGTGCTCTTGCTGGCGCAGAATTACGATGGCTACCTGCGTCTGTGCGAACTGCTGACCCGAGCCTATCGCGGCAACCAGCATCGCGGCCGCGCTGAAGTGATGAAGTCCTGGTTCGCGGAGACTGGCACGGAAGGCCTGATTGCACTGTCGGGGGCCCATCACGGTGACGTTGGCCAGGCGCTGGTCGCCGGCCGCCAGGATGAGGCGACGCGCCTGGCCCAGGAATGGGCCGCGCTGTTTCCGGACCGCTATTACCTCGAGGTGCAGCGGCTCGGACCGCAGGCGATGACCAGTGGTGCGGCCGCGGTGCCGGTGGAAACCCATGTCACCCGGGCACTGCAGCTCGCAGCCGGACTCGGCTTGCCCGCTGTTGCGACGCACCCTGTGCAATACCTGAAGCCCGAGGATTTTCGTGCCCACGAGGCGCGGGTGTGCATCTCGGAGGGCTACATCCTGTCTGACCAGCGCCGGCCGCGGCGCTTCAGCACCGAGCAGTATTTCAAGACCCAGGCCGAGATGGCGCAGCTTTTTGCCGATGTGCCGGAGGTGCTGGAGAACAGCGTCGAAATCGCCAAGCGCTGCACGCTGGGGCTGACGCTGGGCAAGAGCCGGCTGCCGCATTTCCCGACTCCGGACGGCGCCAGCCTCGAGGACTATCTGCGCCTGCGCGCCGGCGAGGGGTTGACGGCGCGCCTCGTCGAGCTGTACCCGGACGAAGCGGAGCGCAAGGCGCAGGAACCCGCCTACCGCGAAAGGCTAGAATTCGAGACCAAAACCATCGTGCAGATGGGCTTTCCCGGCTACTTCCTGATCGTCGCCGACTTCATCAACTGGGCGAAGAACAACGGCGTGCCGGTCGGACCCGGCCGCGGCTCGGGCGCCGGCTCGCTGGTGGCCTACAGCCTCGGCATCACCGACCTCGATCCGCTGCGCTACAACCTGCTGTTCGAGCGTTTCCTCAATCCGGAGCGGGTGTCGATGCCCGACTTCGACATCGACTTCTGCCAGGACGGCCGCGACCGCGTGATCGACTACGTGAAGACGCGATACGGCGCCGACTCGGTATCGCAGATCGCCACCTTCGGCACCATGGCGGCGAAGGCGGTGGTGCGCGACGTCGGACGAGTGCTCGATCTCGGTTACAACTTCTGCGACCAGCTGGCGAAGCTGATTCCCTTCCAGCCCGGCAAGCACATCACGCTGGAGGACGCGCGCAAGATGGAGCCGCAACTTGCCGAGCGTGAGAAAAACGAGGAGGAAGTCGCCGAACTGCTGGAGCTGGCCGGCACCCTCGAGGGCCTGACGCGCAATGTCGGCATGCATGCCGGCGGCGTGCTGATCGCGCCGGGCAAGCTGACCGACTTCTGCCCGCTCTACGTCGCCGACGGCGCCAGTTCCGCGGTCAGCCAGTTCGACAAGGACGACGTGGAGTCCATCGGCCTGGTCAAGTTCGACTTTCTCGGACTGACCACGCTGACCATCCTCGACTGGACATTGAAATACATCAAGCGGCTCGATCCGTCCTCCGAGCTGAGGCTGGAGAAGCTGCCGCTTGACGACAGGGCCACTTACGACATTTTCGCGAAGGCCAATACCTCGGCCGTGTTCCAGTTTGAATCGCGCGGCATGCGCGACATGCTGAAAAATGCCAAGCCGGACCGCTTCGGCGACATCATCGCGCTGGTGGCACTGTACCGCCCGGGTCCGATGGAGCTGATCCCGGAGTTCTGCGCACGCAAGCACGGCAAGCGCTTCAGCTATCCCGACCCGCGGGTGGAGTCCATCCTCTCCGAGACCTACGCCATCATGGTCTACCAGGAGCAGGTGATGCAGATGGCGCAGATCATCGGCGGCTACAGCCTCGGTGGCGCCGACCTGCTGCGCCGTGCGATGGGCAAGAAAAAGCCCGAGGAAATGGCCGAGCACCGCGGCCTGTTCCGCGAGGGCGCGGCTAAGAACGGGCTCGACCAGCGCAAGGCGGACGAGCTCTTCGACCTGATGGAGAAGTTCGCCGGCTACGGTTTCAACAAGTCGCATGCCGCGGCCTATGCGCTGGTCGCCTACCAGACCGCCTACATGAAGGCGCACCATCCGGCCCCATTCATGGCCGCCAACATGTCGGCGGTGATGAACGACACCGACAAGGTGCAGCAGCTGGTCGATGATGCCCGGGAAAACGGGCTCGAAGTCCTGGCCCCGGATGTCAATTCCGGTGTTTACCGTTTCGAGCCGGTCGATGAAAAACGCATCCGTTACGGGCTGGGCGGCGTAAAGGGTACGGGCGAGGGTGCGATCAACCACATCGTCGAGGTGCGCACGGCCGGCGGCCCGTACAGGGACCTGTTCGACTTCTGCCACCGCGTAGACAAGCGCCTGGTGAACCGCAGGGTGGTGGAGTCGCTGGTGCGCGCCGGCGCTTTTGACAGCGTCAACGACAATCGCGCCGAACTGATGGCCTGTGTCGGACTGGCGATGGAGTCCGCCGAACAGGCGAGCCGCGCGGCCTCGCAGGTCAGCCTCTTCGGTGACGCGGTCGAGGCGCCGCGGCTGGTGGCCCCCGCCAACGTGCCCCGCTGGAGCAAGAAGGAACTGCTGCAGAACGAGAAGCTCGCGCTCGGCTATTACCGCAGCGACCACCTGTTCAATGTCTACCGCGACGAGGTGCGGTGCATGGTGGCGAAGAGGCTCGGCGATCTGCAGACCGCCGGCGATCTTGCCGGGCGCAACGTGACCATTGCCGGCGTGGTGCTGTCGCTGCGGGTGCAGAACACCGCCAGCGGGCGCATGGGCATCGTCACGCTTGCCGACGACAGCGGCAAGCATGAGGTCGTGGTCTACCGCGAGGCCTTCGACCGTTTCCGTCACAAGCTGCGCGAGGACGAGCTGCTGCTGATCGAGGTGCGCGGGCGCCAGCGTTATCGCAGCGCCGAGTCCGAAGGTGAAAACGGCAACGGCGGTGGCGACAACACGCTGCGGCTGGAGGCGCTGAACATTCTCGATCTCAACGAGGCGCGCAACCGCTATGCCCGCGGCATCCGACTGACCTGCAATGGCCAGTCCTCGGGCAGCAGGCTGAAGGAACTGCTTGGCCCCCACCGCCAGGGCAGCTGCCCGGTGGCGATCGATTACATGAGCAATGGCGCACGCTGCGAGGTGAAGCTGGGTCCGGCTTGGCAGGTCAATATCAACGAAGACCTGCTGCGCGCGCTGGGCGAATGGCTGAAGCCGGAAAACGTCAATATCGACTATGGCAATTCGGCCTAGCGGAATCGCCGCGCTTGTTGCTGCGCTGGCGCTTTCACTCGTGGTGGTTCCGCTGCGGGCCGGCGAAGTCGAGTGGAAAATGCTCGTCGACCAGGCGAATCTGCATCTGCAGCGCGGCAGCCTGCAGCAGGCCGAGCTGTTCGCGCGTGAGGCGATTGCGGAGGCCGGGCGCAGTTTCGGGCCGTCGCACCGCGCGGTGGACCAGAGCATCGCGACCCTGGGACTGGTGCTGCGCTTTGCCCAGCGCTATCCGGAAGCGGAACGGGAGTTCCGCCGCGCGCTGGCGATGCGCGAGAAAGCGCTCGGGCCGCGCGACCCGCAGACCGCGATCCTGCTCAACAATCTCGCCGATGTGGTGCAGGCGCAGAAGAAATTTGCCGAGGCTGAGAAGCTGCACCGCCGCGTGCTCGCGGTGTTCGAAAAGGCCTACGGTGATGACCCCAAGACCGCGGCCAGCCTGAACAACCTGGGCGCCGTTCTCCAGGCGCAGGGGCGCCATGCGGAGGCCGAGCCGGTGCTGCGCCGCTCGCTGGCGATGAAGGAAAAGACGCTGGGACCGAACAGCCCCAGTGTCGCGCATACCCTCAACAACCTTGCGCGGGTGCTGGAGGCGCTGGGCCGCCGGGCAGAGGCGGAGAAAATGCTCGCCCGGGCTGCGGCAATCCATCGCGGTACGCGTGCGTCGGGCAAGGGTTGATTGTGTGCGGGCCTTTGAACCAGCACGTTTAATCGCCGGGATGCACTGAAAATCCGCTGAATTCCCCGCTGGCCTCGTTGATATCGACGGCATCGACCCGGGCAGCCCGTGGCCCGCGCCTGGCGCAGGCAATGATTTCCGCGACGGCTTCCGCCGTGCCCTGCACCACGGCTTCGACGCTGCCGTCGCTGCGGTTGCGCACCCAGCCCCGGATGCCGAGCACACCGGCCTTGTAGGCCATGTAGTTGCGGTAGCCGACGCCCTGCACGAGGCCGCGTATTCGCAGTCGGCGTGTCATGACGCCGGTCATTCCCGGCCCCCTGGCTGCTGTTGCAAGCCCGGATGTTGCGGCGTAGGCTCACACCGCTGTTCTGCAACCCATAAAACCATAATTTTCGCTAATTCACCGATTGGAGGAGTTTATGAAAATGTCATCCGTGGCGGTCTTGGTCGCGGTGTCGGCGCTGGCTGCCGGCTGCGCCGCAACCGGCAGCAATCCCAATGTGGCATCCGACAAGGTGGTGTACCACGTCAATAATTCTAAGGCGCAGGCAGCCAATGCGCTGCGCAACATCGGCAACCATCTGGAGGTCAACCCGCAGGCGAAAATCGTCGTCGTGACCCACGCCGGAGGGGTCGACTTCCTGTTTGACGGGGCGAAGGACGCCAACGGCAATCCCTACAACATCCCGGTCGAGCGGCTCAAAGGCAAGGGTGTACAGTTCGACGTCTGCAGCATCACGCTGCGCAACCGCAAGCTGGATCGTGCGAAGTTCATTCCCGAGGCGAGCTTCGTGCCTTCGGGCGTTGCCGAGATCACCCGACTGCAGCAGCGCGAGGGTTACGCTTACCTGCGTCCCTGAACGAACTTCCATACGTGTCGACCTGATGGCTGCCCCCTCCGGACGGAGGGGGCAGCCATGTTCATGATCCAATGAAATTTTTCGCCAGGCACAGGGGCGATATTTTTGGCGGGCTCACTGCCGCCATCGTGGCGCTGCCGCTGGCGCTGGCCTTTGGTGTCGCCTCCGGCGCGGGTGCGCTTGCAGGGCTCTGGGGCGCCATCCTGACCGGTTTTTTTGCCGCGGTGTTTGGCGGCACGCGCCACCAGGTTTCGGGGCCCACCGGGCCGATGACGGTGGTGATGGCCCTGATCCTCACCGAACTCGGCGGCAACCTCGCGATGGCATTCACGGCGGTGATGCTCGCCGGGGCCTTCCAGATCCTGTTCGGCCTGCTCCGCTTCGGCCATTACATCAAGCTGGTGCCGCAACCGGTGGTGTCCGGGTTCATGACCGGGATCGGCGTGATCATCATCATCCTGCAGTTTGCCCATGCGCTGGGCCACGAGCCGCCGCCTGGCGAGGTGGTGGAGAAACTGGCGGCATTGCCGCCGATGCTGGCCGCCCCGGTTTATCCCGCACTGGCGCTGTGCGGACTTTGCCTCGCAATCATGACGTTCACACCGCAGCGCGTGGCGGCCGTGCTGCCGCCACCGCTGATTGCCATTGTTGCCGGCACGGTCGTGGCAATCCTGTTCCTGCCCGGGGTGCCGAAGATCGGCGAGATCCCGACCGGATTGCCGCAGGTTACCGTGCCGGAAATGACGCTCGCGGATCTGCACATAGTCCTGCGTTATGCGCTGATCCTGGCTTTTCTTGGTGCGATCGACTCGCTGCTGACTTCGCTGATTGCCGACAGCGTGACCCGGACCCGCCACGACTCGAACCGGGAACTGGTCGGGCAGGGCATCGGCAACATCGCCGCCGGCCTTTTCGGGGGCATTGCCGGTGCCGGAGCAACGATGCGCACGCTGGTCAATATCCGCGCCGGCGCGACTTCCCGGCTGGCCGGCGCGATACATGCGCTGGTGCTGCTGGCGGTGGTGCTCGGATTCGGCACTGTGGCGAGTCATGTCCCTTTCGCGGTCCTGGCCGGCATCCTGCTCAAGGTCGGCTACGACATCGTCGACTGGCAGTGCCTGAAGCGCCTGCGCCACTCGCCGCGCGGCGACCTGGCGGTGATGTTCGTCACCCTGGGTGCCACGGTGTTCATCGACCTGATGACGGCAGTGGCCGTGGGCGTGGTGATGGCTGCGCTGATCTTCGTGGCGCGGACTGCCGAGGTGCAGACCGGCAGCGCGCGCATTTCCCGCAGTTCCGCAGAGGCCGCCGGACTCGGCCCCGAGGAGGCTTCGATACTCGACGCCGGCGGCGGCCGCATCGTGCTGTTCCATGTCGAGGGGCCGCTGAGTTTTGCCTCGGCCCGCGACCTGTCGCGGCTGATGCAGTCTTCGGAAGCCCGTGATGCGCTGGTCATCGACCTCTCCGACGTGCCCTTCATCGACACCAGCGCATCAATGGCCCTGGAGGAGGTGATCATTGATGCGCGCGGCAGCAACGACACGGTAATACTTTGCGGCATGCGCGAGCTGGTGCGCAGGGCCGTCGAGCGTGCCGGGGTGCTGCGCCTGCTCGACGCGCGGCAGGTGGCTGCGACGCGCCTGCAGGGATTGCAGGCCGCGCGCGATTTTGTCGAAGGCAACGGCCGGTCCGCCGCTCCCGGTTAGCGGCCGCCAAGGGTCGCGAGATCGCGGGCGTGGATGACGCCGGCCGCGCGGTGCGGAAACAGCTTGTCCGCGCCCAGTCTTTCCGCGAATCCGGAACGCCTGAACAGTGACGCAGGCTGGGTGCCGGCCCCGGTGACTATCAACGATTTTCCGTTCTTGACCAGCTTGCGGCGCAGGGACTCGAGGATGTCAAGTCCGGTGGTGTCGACATTGATGGTTTTCTGCATGTCCAGCACAAGTACCCGGCAGGGGTCTCCGGGGTCGGCCCTTGCGAGCAGGGGCTCCAGTTTGTTGGCCGAGCCGAAGAACAGTGAGCCGAACATTTCGTAGCAGCGCACCCGATCGCCGGCGACGGTATCCGGGCCGTCGTCGACTATGCCGGTCAACGAGGAGATCCTGGTGATGAACAGCAGCGCGGCCATCACCAGGCCGACTTCCACGGCCACCACCAGGTCGAAAACCACGGTCAGCACGAAGGTTGCGAGCAGAACCGCACGGTAATTCATTGTGTAGCGGCGCATTTCGCGGAAGTCGCCCCATTCACCCATTTTCCAGGCGACGACGACGAGGATCGCCGACAGCGCGGCCAGCGGCACGTGCTTGGCGAGCGGTGCGGCGACCAGGATCACCCCCAGCAGCGTGGCTGCATGCACGATGCCCGAGACCGGACCGTAGGCCCCCATGCGCACATTGGTGCTGGTGCGGGCGATGGCGCCGGTGGCGCAGAAGCCGCCGAACAGGGGCGCGGCGATGTTGGCAAGGCCCTGGGCGACCAGTTCCTGGTTGGGATCGTGGCGGTCGTCGATCATGTTGTCGGCGACAGTGGCGGAGAGCAGGGACTCGATCGCGCCGAGCAGCGCGATGGCGATCGCCGGCGCAATCAGGTGGCGTATGGTTTCGAGCGTGAGTTCCGGGAAGGCGAAGGACGGCAGCGTCTGCGGAATGCCGCCGAACTTGGAGCCTATGGTTTCCACCGGCAGGTTGAGCAGCGTCGCGGCCAGGGTGCCGAAAACAAGGGCGACGATGGGGCTGGGCACCAGGCTCCAGCGCTTCGGCCAGAACACGATCAGCAGCAGGCAGGCGATGCTGAGCCCTACGGTGGTCCAGTTGATGGTTTTCAATGCGGCCCAAAGCACGGCAATCTGCGCGAAAAACTCCGCCGGCAGCTGGCTGGTCTGCAGGCCGAAGAAGTCCTTGACCTGCGACAGCAGGATCAGCACTGCAATGCCCTTGGTGAAACCGCTGATCACCGATACCGGGATGAAACGGATCCAGCTGCCCATCCGCAGCAGGCCCATCGCCAGCAGCATCACGCCGGCCATCAGCGTGCAGATCAGCAGGTTGGCGACGCCGTACTGGACGACGATGCCGTAGACGATGACGATGAAGGCGCCGGTGGGTCCGCCGATCTGCACCCGTGAGCCGCCGAAGGCGGAGATGATGAAGCCGGCGATGATCGCGGTGTAGATGCCGGATTCCGGCGTCATGCCGGAGGCGATGGCAAAGGCGATGGCCAGCGGCAAAGCCAGGATACCGACGGTGATGCCGGCCAGCACATCGGTGCGCAGGCGCGCGGCATCGTATTCGCCAATGACGTCGAGCAGGCGCGGGCGGAAACGGGGCAGAGCAGGCATTTAGGGCGGTGATTGGCGACCGCTTCAGTTCGTGCGGAACCTGCGGATCATGTCCTCGTCGAGTTCGATGCCGAAGCCGGGGCCTGCGGCAACCGGCATCATGCCATCACGCACCGGCGGGCGGTTGATCCACATCAACTGCCATACCGGATCGCGCGCCGGGTCGGCAAAGCATTCGGCATAAGTGCCGTGCGGTACCGCGGTCAGCAGGTGGCTGGCGATCTGCGCTTCCTCGTGGTGTGCCATCGCCACGCCCGCCGCATGGCACAGCCCGGCGGCGCGCAGCCAGTCGGTGACGCCGCCGCCCTCGGAGGCATCGTAGTTGACGAGGTCTACCGCATGCGCGTCGACCAGGCGGCGGATCGCATGGCTGGTGATTTCGCTCTGTCCCGCGGTGACGGGCATTGCGATTGCCCGGCGCACCCGCGCCATCTGCGCCGCGTCGTCGTACCAGTGGCAGGGTTCCTCGAACCAGCGGATGTCGTGCGGCTCGACCAGCCGTGCAAAACGGATGGCGTCCTCCGCGGTCCAGCCGCGGTTGGCGTCGACGCAGAGTATGAAATCCCCGCCTGCGGCCTTGCGTGCCACGGCAACGCGCTCCGCATCCTCCTCCGGCGACAGGCCGCCGACCTTGAACTTGCAGCCGGCCATGCCGGCTTCGCGGTAGGACTCGATTTCACGGCCGATGTCGGCGTGGGTCTTGCCCGGCATGTAATAACCGCCGATGGAAATGATCGGCAGTTCAGTACGGTGGCCGCCGAGCAGTTCGCGCACGCTTTTGCACAGCGCGCGCCCGGTGAGGTCCCAGATCGCGCAGTCGATGCAGGCAATCGCCTCCAGCAGCAGCTTGCGGTCAGCGGCGGTATGCGTCAGCGCAAACATGCGCTGCCAGGCAAGCTCCCGCTGGTATATACTTAAGCCATTGATTTTATTAAATAATTCTTTTTCTATCAGCTGCGCGATATGGAGGCTGTGGGCACGGTTGTCGCCGTTGTAGACATTGCTCACCAGTCCGTCATCGGTGCGCAACCGGGTGATCACCGTCGAGCGCTTGAGCACGCTGTAGGTTGATCCGCCGAAATTTTTCGCCAGCGGAATATCCACTGCAATGGCTTCCACGGAAGTGATGCGCATGGTGCTCCTTCAGGCCAGTACGATGAGGGCGCCGATGACCAGCGCGCAGCCGGTGGCACCCAGGAAAATGCGGCGGTCGCGTTTCGACCAGGGCGGTGAATGCATGACCGTGGTCGCCCCCCAGTTGCGTTCCGATTCGTCCTCGGCGTTGAGGATCGCGGCGTCGATGGCATGGCGGCTGACGCCCAGATCGGCGGCGAAGCTGCCGGGATCGGTGATGGCTCCGGTTTTTGCGGCCAGCCGCATCGTCGCCGCCATCGAGTCGAATTCCCGCGCGAGGCCGCGGGTGGGTGGTGCCTCGGCAGCGGGTGCGGGGCTGGCATCGCCGGCGCGCGACGATGGCAGCGTGTCCATGAACAGGTCCGCCGTTGATTCCGGAGCCATCTGCGGCACTGCAGCCTGCGGTGGCGGGATTGCGGAGGAGAGCCCCTGCGCGCGGCAGGCACGCAGGTCGGCGGCAAGTTCGGCGATATTTGCGTAGCGGTCTTCCGCGGACTTGGCGAGCGCCTTGGCGATGATCAGGTCGAGCATCGGCGGCAGCGCCGGGTTGACCGAGCTCGGCGGCGGCGGCGTGAAATTGACGATCTGGAACATCAGTGAATTGACGTCGACGCCGTTGAAGGGCGTCTGTCCGGCGACCATTTCGTAGATGATCACGCCCAGCGAGAAAATGTCGGCGCGTCCGTCGGAGCGCTTGCCCAGCACCTGCTCGGGCGACAGGTAGCGCGGCGAGCCGAGCACGACGCCGGTCTGCGTACGCACATCGGCGGTGCGCATGCGCGCGATGCCGAAGTCGGTGATTTTCACCCGGCCGTCGCGCAGGATCATGATGTTCGCCGGCTTGATGTCGCGGTGGACGACGCCGTGCTCGTGGGCGTAGGCCAGTCCGTCGGCGACCTGTGCGGCAATGTCCAGCGCGCGGTCGGGGGCGAGTTCGCGGCCGATGATCAGGTCGCGCAGCTCGCGGCCCTCGAGGAATTCCATTGCCATGTAGGCGAGGTCACCGCTGCGACCGATGTCGTGGATGATGACGATGTTGGGGTGGTTCAGGCCGCCGGCAGCGCGGGCTTCGATGGTGAAGCGTTTTTCATAGTGCTCCATCTCGCCCGGATCGAGCGCCATGTTGATGGTCTTGATCGCCACCGTGCGCTCGAGCATCGGATCAACCGCGCGATAGACCACGCCCATTGCACCGCGGCCGATTTCCGCGGTGACGTCATAGCGTCCGATCCTGGCGGGCTGGTCCACTGTGTACTGCCGGGTTCAGCGGCCGCGGGCGACGCTGCGGTAGACCGGGCCCCAGGTCGGGTGGCCGGACTCGGCGGCGGTCAGCGCGAACCTGGGATCGGCGCTGAAGGCGTTGTTGAATTCCTGGCGGCACTGCGCGATGCGGTCGGTGACGCAGTAGATGAAGGCGAGGTACTTGTAGGCCTGCGCCTGGTCACTGCGCGAGGCAAGGCCGGTGGCCAGCGCCGACTGCAGCGAACGCTGCGCCTGGGCGTAGTTGCCGTCCTCGTACTGGCTGATGCCGGCCTTCAGGCGGGTTTCCGCGCTCGGCAGCTGGGTCTCCTGCGCCTTCGCGCGTTCCTTGTCGAAATCGAGTGCGTCGGTGACGCTCTTGACGCCCTTCTGCACCGTTTCGCAACCGGCGAGCAAGGGCACGAGCAGCAGCAGGATGTGGAGCGGACGCATGGACTCTCCTAACGGAACCGATGCCGGATTCTAATCTCTTCGCCGGACCGGACCTCCACCACCTGCAGGTAGGAGGCAAAGCCCGGATTGCGGACCTCGACCTTGTAAATGCCGGGCTTCAGCGCAATGTCGCGCAGTGGCGGTGACACGCCGTACTTGTTGCCGTTGATCAGGATCTCGCCCCAGGGCAGCACCGCCAGGCGCAGGGTGCCGGTGGCAGCCTCGGCTTCGGCAGGGGGGGGCTTTTTCGCCGGACGCGGCGGTTCCGCGGGTCGGGCTTCCACCACTGGCGCGGCAGGCTTTCCGGCAGCCGGTGGCGGTGCCGGCAGGGGACGCGGCATGATGACCGTCGCTTCGGCGAGTTCCGCCTGTTTTTTATCCCGGGCCTCGATGCCCTTGAGCACAAGTCTCAGGGCGAGGGCCGCGAGCAGGATCAGCGCCACCGTGAGCGCGGTCGCCAGCGGCGGGCGGCGCATGACCTGGGCGCGGGCAACGTGTGCGGCGTGGGTGACCCGGTCCAGAGCCGCTGCTGCATGCGTGGCTGCCGCTCCGGGCAGGTGCCGCGGCGCACGTTGCGGCACCGGCGCGTCGCCCAGCGCATAGACCTCGTGCTCCCGCACGTGCTTGTCGGTGCGCGAGCCCTCGAAGGCGAACAGCAGCGCGTAGTCGGGGGACAGCGCGGAGACCACCTCGTAGTAGGAGCGCGAAACGAACACCTGGTTGACCCCGGCGAAGCTCATGATGCGCTGGGCGACGTTGATCCCGTCGCCGATGATGTTGGGCTGACCGTTGATGTCGCGCACCAGGCGCACCGGACCGAGGTTGATGCCGGTGCGCAGCTGCAGCGTGTCGTCACCGCGCAGCGCGTCGCGCAGCGCGAGGCCGAGGAACAGCGCGTCTTCCGGGTCGCCGAGAAAGCTGATCGCCGCGCCGTCGCCGGTGTCGAGGATGATGCGGTCCTTGGCCGGCACGTCGGCGAGCGCGCTGGCGAGCAGGGCATTGAAATGCTCCTTGATCCGCAGCTGCTCGGCCACCGACTTCTTCGAATACTCGACGATGTCGATGAAGACGACGCTGCAGATGAAGGTGCGGTTGCCGTTGCTCATGGCGGGCGCCCGGTCGCGCGGTCTCTCGCGGCCCTACTTGATGCGCATGCCGGGCTGGGCGCCCGAATCCGGGGACAGCAGGTAGAGGCCCGGCGCCTCGCCGCTGGCGGCGAGCACCATGCCTTCCGACATGCCGAACTTCATCTTGCGCGGCGCGAGGTTGGCGACCATCACCGTCAGCCGCCCGACCAGCGCCGCCGGATCGTAGGCCGACTTGATGCCGGCGAAGACCTGTTTGGTGCCGAGGGCGCCGACGTCCAGCGTCAGTTTCAGCAGCTTGTCGGCGCCTTCGACGTGTTCGGCATTGGCAATGCGCGCGACGCGCAGATCGATCTTGGTGAAGTCGTCGATCGAGATGGTTTCGGGTTGGGTGGCAGCTTCCACGGCGTTCTCCTGATGCTGGGCATGGCGCTGCTGGGAATGCGGCGCCGGCGTTGCGGGTTTGAGGCTTTCCTTGTTTGCGGCGACCAAAGCGTCGATTTGTTTGGGGTCGACGCGGGTCATCAGTGGCTGGAATTGACCGAACTCGTGTCCAGTGGGTAAAAACTTTTCGACATCAATAGGAAGTGCCACATTCTTCCAGGTTAGCGATCCTGAATTAAGGAATTGTTCTGCGGCCTCAGCTAGTCTCGGAAGAATTGGCTTCAGGTAAATCGTGAGTAATTGGAATCCTGCTATAGCGTTTGCGCAGATCTGCCCCAGTTTCACTTTGGCTTGTTTGTCTGTGGCAATTTCCTTTGCCAAGAGCCAAGGTTTAAAGCCATCGATTTCTTTATTAATGGCATCGGCAACTTCCATAATCGCGCGAGTTGCTTTGCTGAACTCCCTTTGCTCAAAGTGCTCGCGGATAGTATTGCTTTGAGCTGTGGCGACGGCTAGTCCCGCAGCATCTGCCGGAACAGGTACTCCACTGAAGCTACCCATCCTAACCCCGGGCATTCGGTTGTCGAAATGCTTCGCAATGAACGGTGCTATCCGACTGGCAATGTTCACATATTTGCCGACCAAGTCACTATTTACCCGCGCGACGAAGTCCTCGAGGTTGAGGTCGATGTCCTCCATCGTCGGTCCCAGCTTGGCCGCGTAGTAGTAGCGCAGCCACTCCGGATTCAGCCCCTGCTGGATATAACTCTCGGCGGTGATGAAGGTGCCGCGCGATTTCGACATCTTTTCGCCGTTCACGGTCAGGAAGCCGTGGGCGAATATTTTGGTCGGCACGCGGAAGCCCGCGTGCTGCAGCATCGCAGGCCAGAACAGCGCGTGGAAATAGAGGATGTCCTTGCCGATGAAGTGAACCAGTTCGGTGTCGCCGCCGGGACGCATGAAATCCTGCAGCAGCTTCGGATCCAGATTCCTGCTGCGCACATGGTGGGTGAAGCTGCCGAAATAGCCCACCGGCGCGTCGAGCCAGACGTAGAAGAATTTTTTTCCGTCGCTGCCGGGGATCGCGAATCCGAAATAGGGTGCGTCGCGCGAGATGTCCCAGTCCGAGAGTTTGGCTTCGCCGGGCTCGCCCAGCCACTCCTTCATCTTGTTGGCGGCCTCGGGCTGCAGGCGCTCGGCATTCTGGGTGAAGTCGCGCAGGAAGGCCTCGCAGCGCGGATCGGAGAGCCTGAAGAAGTAATGCTCGGAGGCCTTGCGCACCGGCGCGGCGCCGGAAACCGTGGAATAGGGGTTCTTCAGTTCGGTCGGCGCATAGGTCGCGCCGCAGACTTCGCAGGAGTCGCCGTACTGGTCCCTGGCACCGCACTTCGGGCACTCGCCCTTGATGTAGCGGTCCGGCAGGAACATCGCCTTTACCGGGTCGTAGAACTGTTCGACCGAGCGCACGGCGATCAGATCCTGCGCCTTCAGCGCGCCATAGATTTCCTCGCACAGCGCCCGGTT
>FWPV01008081.1_pt1 | contig 18621 bp, 15 predicted proteins | sample 2228371 | NCBI WGS metagenome assembly FWPV01 (sample SAMEA103939776, study PRJEB20133) | metagenome
GGCACCTCCACCCACTCGATCCCCGCCGAGCGCGCCCAGGCCGCCACCCGCCGGTCGCGGGCATAGGTCCAGAGGCTCCCGGTCTCCTCGTGGCTCACGATCCGCGTGATCCCATGCCGCTTGCACAACCCCGCCAGCACCTGCACCGCATCGCCCACCCGCACGACCAGCGGCGCGCCCAATCCCGCCAGCGCCTCCCGCAAGTCGGCCAATGCCTCCGCCACGACTTCCCACTGCCGCGCCGAGGCATCCGACCCAGCCCACAACTCCGGCTCCACCACATAGACCGGCAACACCGGCCCCAACCCCGCTGCCAGCACCAGCGCCGGGTGGTCATGCGCGCGCAGGTCGCGCTTCAGCCAGATGAGAACATTCATGGAACAAAGATGTAGCGGCGCGCAGGGATTCGTAAAGCTGCAAAAGACTGTTACCGGCACGCCCCCTTGCTTCCCCGCCCATTCCCCGTAGCTTCACGGCAAAGGGAGCCCCCGATGTCCGAGCAGAAGACCGTCTACCTCGCCGACTACCTGCCCTACAGCCACCTCGTCGACAGCGTGGACCTGACCTTCCGGCTGCACCCCACGGCGACCCGGGTGCTCGCACGCCTCAACCTCCGCCCCAACCCCGACCGCAAGGACCGCGACCACCTCCGCCTCGATGGCGAGGGTCTGACCTTGATCTCCTGCCGTCTCGACGGCCAACCCATCACACCGACCGTCGACGCCCAATCCCTGACCATCGCCGCCCACGAACTCCCCCACGCCCCCTTCACCCTGGAAACCGAAGCCGAGATCGCGCCCCAGGCGAACACGGCGCTTGAAGGCCTCTACATGTCGAACGGCATGTATTGCACCCAGTGCGAGGCGGAAGGCTTCCGCAAGATCACCTGGTATCCCGACCGCCCCGACGTGATGTCCCGCTTCAAGGTCCGCATCGAAGCCGACCTGCCGGTGCTTCTGTCGAACGGCAACCCTTCCGACCAAGGCACGGGATGGGCCGAATGGGACGATCCCTGGCCCAAGCCCGCCTACCTCTTCGCCCTCGTCGCGGGCGACCTCCGCGCCCATTCCGCCGGGTTCACCACCGCCTCCGGCCGCCCGGTCGACCTTCACATCTGGGTCCGCCCCGGCGACGAGACCCGCTGCGCCTATGCGATGGACAGCCTGATCCGCTCGATGCGCTGGGACGAACAGGTCTACGGTCGGGAATACGACCTTGAGGTCTTCAACATCGTCGCGGTCGACGACTTCAACATGGGCGCGATGGAGAACAAGGGACTGAACATCTTCAACTCCCGCTACGTCCTCGCCAGCCCCGAAACCGCCACCGACGACGATTATGCCCGGATCGAGGCGATCATCGCGCATGAGTATTTCCACAACTGGACCGGCAACCGCATCACCTGCCGCGACTGGTTCCAGCTTTGCCTGAAGGAAGGCCTCACCGTCTTTCGCGACCACCAGTTCTCCGGTGACATGCGCTCTGCCCCCGTCCGCCGGATCGAGGATGTCGCCACCCTGCGCGGCCGCCAGTTCCGCGAGGATGCAGGGCCGCTCGCGCATCCCGTCCGCCCCGAAAGTTTCATCGAGATCAACAACTTCTACACCGCCACCGTCTACGAAAAGGGCGCCGAGGTCATCGGGATGCTGAAATCCCTGGTGGGCGAGGCTGGCTACAAGCGCGCGCTCGACCTCTACTTCGACCGCCACGACGGCGATGCGGCGACGATCGAGGACTGGCTCCAGGTCTTCGAGGACGCCACCGGCCGCGACCTGTCGCAGTTCAAGCTCTGGTATTCCGAGGCCGGCACGCCGCAGGTCAAGGTCGACGAGGCCTGGGACAACGGCGTCTACACCCTGACCTTCACGCAAAGGAATCCGGCAACCCCCGGCCAGCCGAAGAAGCAGCCGAAAGTCATCCCGATCAAGGTCGGGCTTCTCAACCCCAACGGCGACGAGGTCGTGCCGACGATCATGCTGGAAATGACCCGCGCGAAACAGTCCTTCCGCTTCGAGGGACTTGCGGCGAAACCCGTCCCCTCGATCCTGCGCGGCTTCTCCGCGCCGGTCGTGCTGGACCGCAAGGCCCCGGCGGCCGAGCGCGCCTTCCTTCTGGCGCATGACACCGACGCTTTCAACAAATGGGAGGCCGGTCGCGCGCTCGCCAAGGAGGTGATGGCCGACATCGCGCTGAAAGGCGCAACCGTCACCTCCGACTGGCTGGATGCTCTGGCCAGCGTGACCTTCGACGACAGCCTGGATCCGGCCTTCCGCGCGCTTTGCCTGCGCCTGCCGGGCGAGGACGACATCGCCCAGACGATCCACGCCATGGGCCGCCTGCCCGATCCTGCCAAAATCCATGCCGCCCGCCGCGAAATGACGGGGGCCCTGGCCGTCCGACTGGGCGAGGGCCTGCAGCGGCTTTACAAGGATCTCGACGACAATGCCCCGTTTTCGCCCTCGGCCGCGCAGGCCGGCCGGCGGGCCCTGAAGATCGCCGCGCTGGGCCTGCTGTCGCGCCGCGACGGCGGCAAACTGGCCGCCTCGGCCTTCGCCCGCGCCCGCAGCATGACCGAGGAAATCGGCGCGCTGTCCGCACTTCTCGACCTGCGCCAGGGTCAGGCCGAGCTTGTCTCCTTCGCCGCGCGCTGGGGTCGCGATGCGAACGTGATGGACAAGTGGTATGCGCTGCAGATCGCCCATGCCGATCCCGCCGAAGCTGCCGACCTGACCGCGACCCTGATCGGAACGCCGGGCTTCGACTGGAAGAACCCCAATCGTTTCCGCGCCGTCATCGGGGCGCTTGCAGCCAATCACGCGGGCTTTCACCACCGCTCGGGCAAGGGGTACCGGCTGGTCGCCGACTGGCTTTTGAAACTTGATCCGCTGAATCCGCAGACCGCCGCGCGTGTCTCGACCGCCTTCGAGACCTGGCCGCGCTACGATGCGGCGCGGCGCAGGCTGGCGCGGGCGGCGCTTGACACGATCCTGTCCGCACCGGACCTGTCGGGGGATCTGCGCGAGATGGCGGAACGGATGCTGTCCGCCGGATAGGGGATCAGCCTGCCGCGCAATAGGGTTGCGCGCTGGTCCAGGCCGACATCGCCGACCGCTTTTCATTGCTGCGCAAGGGGGCCCAGTCGCGCCCTATCCCGCTGGTGCCGCCGCCGGCCACCAGCCCGTCCTTGGCGACTTGCGTCGACATGATCTCGACCGCGCATTCCAGGTTGGCCCCGCCATCCTTCAGCGCGGCGGCCGAGGTCGCCTCGCAGCCGTAGTTCGTCGCCGACCGGGGCGAGATCTGCATCAGGCCGATCCAGCGCCCGCCGCCACCCGAGGCCCGTTCGTTCCAGGTGCTTTCGTATTTCGCCACCGCCGACAGCAGCCCCGCCCAGAAGGCGCGACGCTCCTCGACCGAGGCTTTGGTATAGCCCGGACACCAGGTCTCGATGTCGGCAGGCACCCGCTCGGACAGCACCGGGTCCTTCGTCGAGACCGCCAACAGGGTGGACTGGGTCCATTCCGCGCCGTCGGGGTGATAGTCCCACTGCATCGGCGGGGCAACGAAGGCCATCGGCTCCGGTGTCGTGGCCTGCACGCAGGCTGCCAGCGAACCCACCGCAAACATTCCCATGGTCACGCGTTTCTGCATGTCGAAGTCACCCGAAAATCACTGCATTTCCCTTTTTTCGCCCCGATCCGGCGTCAGGTTCGACCCAAGGCAGACGAAATCTGCCCCGGAGGGCGTCGGTATGCTGGTTACACCATCACTCATGCATGTGAAAACCCGCTCGGGTCGCAGTCAGCAAGAAGACGCCGTGTCGCTGCGCCATCAGTCCGGGGCTGGGGCCACCTTGCCCGATGGCATGACCGCCGACCAGGTGCTTGCCCGGCTCGATGCGCCCGTGCTGCGGGTTGGTGCCGAAAAGACCGAATGGCAGTGCATCCGCGATGATCATGCCGCAATGGCCGCCGCCGGTGAATGGTCCGACCTCCTGGAAGCCTTGCGCTACACCGATCAGGAACGGGTCATGGCTTCGGGCGGGCGGCGCGTTGCGTCCCTGATCAGCGAAGGCATGCGCGCAGGTCTGTCGCAAGCCGTCTTGCGCCAGGACTGGACCGCCGCCCTGGCCCAGCTCGAGACGCTGGAAGGCCTCCATGACCGCAACCCTGACGATTACTGCGCGGCGCAGGTGGTCGCCCAGGGCCATGTCGACTATGCCACCGCTCGGCGCAACGCCGCGGCGCAGGGTCAACTGTCGCATGAGGTCTGGTCGGAAGCTGCCCTGCATTTCGACCGCGCCGAAACCCTTGTCACGCTGTTCGATCCGATCGAAGAGATGTCGCCGCTTCTGGCCGCCACGCGGTATGCCCTGCTTTCCGGGATCGAGGATGGCGGCGCTGTCTGCCGCGAATGGTATCAGGACTGGGTCGACCTTGACCCCGAGGACGCCGCCGCCCATGCGGCTCACGCGATCAACATGCTGCCCGGCTGGCACGGCTCGCTGTCCGCCTTCGAGAAGGAGGCCCGCCGTGCCGTCCGCCTGACGGAAGCCGTGACCGGCAAGGCCGCCTATGCCGTCTTCCACCTCACCGCGGTCGAGACGCTGGGCGACCTGTCGCCAACCGTCGATCTTGCCTATTTCTGCGAGGCGATCGCGGATTACCAGTCGGCAACGGGCTGTCAGCACCGCGCGAACATTTCGGCGCAGCTCTTGTCGCGCCTGGCGATGGGCTTCCGCAAGGAAGGTGCCGGCGCCGGTTATCAGCTGACCAAGGTGCGTGCCGCGCTGTCCGACGTGCTGTGGAACCGGCTTCGTGAGATCCATCTCGAGACCTGGACGCGGGGCACCGAAAGCCTTGCCTTCGCCATGGCCGAGGTCTTCGGTCCCGCCCTCAAGCGCGGCGCGCGGATCGTGCGGCGCGGCGACGGGCTTGGCACGCTTGTCCGCCGGACCTGACCCCTTGCCCTGACGGTGCTTGCGGCCTAAACCCGGCCCCAAGGACCATCCCGGAGGCACTCATGCTTGACCTGACCTACACCGCGCCCACCCCGAAAGTGATCGCCGCGGCCAGGCACGACTGGGAACTGGTCATCGGGATGGAAATCCACGCTCAGGTCGCGTCCAACGCCAAGCTCTTCTCCGGCGCCTCCACCGCCTTCGGGGCGGAGCCGAACGCCAACGTTTCCTTCGTCGACGCCGCGATGCCGGGGATGCTGCCGGTCATCAACGAATACTGCGTGGAACAGGCGGTGCGCACCGGGCTTGGGTTGAGGGCGCGGATCAACCTGACCTCGGCCTTCGACCGGAAGAACTATTTCTACCCCGACCTGCCGCAGGGCTATCAGATCAGCCAGCTTTATCATCCCATCGTGGGCGAGGGTGAAGTGCTGGTCGAACTCTCCCCCGGTGTCGCCCGCCTCGTGCGGATCGAACGCATCCATCTGGAACAGGACGCCGGGAAATCCATCCACGACATGGACCCGACCCTGTCCTTCGTCGACTTCAACCGCACCGGCGTCGCGCTGATGGAGATCGTCTCCCGCCCCGACATCCGGGGGCCCGAGGAGGCGGCGGCTTACGTCACCAAACTGCGCCAGATCCTGCGCTATCTTGGCACCTGCGACGGCAACATGCAGAACGGCAACCTGCGCGCCGACGTCAACGTTTCTGTCTGCCGCCCCGGCCAGTATGAGAAATACCAGGCGACGCAGGATTTTTCCCATCTGGGGACGCGCTGCGAGATCAAGAACATGAACTCGATGCGCTTCATTCAGCTGGCCATCGACTTTGAGGCCCGCCGCCAGATCGCGATTCTGGAAGACGGCGGCCAGGTGCATCAGGAAACCCGGCTTTACGACCCCGACCGGAACGAGACCCGCTCGATGCGGTCGAAGGAAGAGGCGCATGATTACCGCTACTTCCCCGACCCGGACCTCCTGCCCTTGGAGATCGAACAGGCCTGGGTCGACGACATCCACGCCTCGATGCCGGAACTCCCCGATGCCAAGAAGGCCCGCTTCATGGCAAACTATGGCCTGACCGATTACGACGCCAACGTCCTGACCGCCGAACTCGACTCGGCGCGGTATTTCGACGAGGTCGCCCAGGGACGGGACGGCAAGATTGCCGCGAACTGGGTCATCAACGAGCTGTTCGGCCGCCTGAAGAAGGAAGGCCACGACATCACCGAAAGCCCGGTTTCGGCCGCGCAACTGGGCGGGATCATCGACCTCATCGCCGCCGGAACCATCTCCGGCAAGATGGCCAAGGACCTGTTCGAGATCGTCTACACCGAAGGCGGCGACCCGGCCGAGGTGGCACAGGCGCGCGGCATGCAGCAGGTCACCGACACGGGCGCGATCGAGAGGGCGGTGGACGAGATCATCGCCGCCAACCCCGAGCAGGTGGAAAAAGCCAAGGCCAACCCCAAGCTCGCGGGCTGGTTCACCGGGCAGGTGATCAAGGCTTCGGGCGGCAAGGCGAACCCGGCAACGGTCAACGCGCTGGTGGCGGCGAAACTGGGCCTCTGAAACCCGGCTGCCGCCCGACAGGCGCGGATTTGCCGGAAAGTGCGGCCAAGGTTTGCGGACGGGCGCGGAATCCCCTATGTCAGTCACGGGCAGTGCGAGAGCAAATCGATGCAGCGTTTCGAGTTCAAAGTCATCCCGGCCCCCAGACGGGGTGAAAAGGCGCGGGGCGTGAAGACCACCGAAGACCGCTTCGCGCTGGCGCTGACCACGCTGATGAACCAGCTCGGGGCCGAGGGCTGGGATTATGTTCGCGCCGATACTCTGCCCTGCGAGGAGCGGGCCGGCTTTACCGGGTCAAAGACCACGTTCCAGAACCTCCTGGTGTTTCGACGGGTCATCGACGGCGCGCAGTCTGCGGCGCAGTCCTCCCGTCTGATGCTGACCGAAGCTGTCGGCACCACGCCGCGCCTTGGACCCGCCGAGGCCCCGCTGCTTGGCCATGCACCCGCTGTCGGGCCGGCGAAACCCGACCTCGCGGCCGAGTGATCAGCCCGCAGCCACAAGCGCCCGCGGCAGCGCCGCTTCGACCAGATCGAGTGCCGCATCCTCGCCAAGGCTGATGCGGATGCAGCGGTCCAGCGGGGGCACGCCCGGCATGCGGATGAACACTCCCAAGCGCTCCAACTCGGCCAGCACCCGGCGCGCATGGTCGCCGTCGCGGCCACAGTCCATGGTCACGAAGTTGGTCGCCGAGGGCAGGGGGTTCAGCCCGTTGGCCCGCGCAATCGCAGACAGCCGCAGCCGCGCCGCGACGGTCCTGTCCTGCACCCGTTGCAGCCAGTCCTGATCGGCCAGCGCCGCAAGCGCACCCGCCTGCGACACCCGGCTGATCCCGAAATGATCCCGCACCCTGTCGAAGGCCAGCGCCAGATCCGGGTTGGTTATCGCATAGCCCACCCGCGCGCCCGCCATCCCGTATCCCTTTGAAAACGTGCGCATCCGGATCACCTGCGGATGGTCCGCCGGGATGGTCGGAGCCGTTCCGGGCGGGGCGAGATCGGCATAGGCCTCGTCGAGGATCAGCAGGCTGTGGTCAGGCAGGTTCGCCACCATCTCCTCGATCACCGAGGCCGGGTGATGCGACCCCATCGGGTTGTCCGGGTTGGCGAGGTAGATCAACCGCGCACCCGAGGATTTCGCCGCGGAAACAAGCGCTTCCGGGTCCTCGTGGTCGCCCTTGTAGGGCACCCGCGTCAGATTTCCGCCAAAGCCCGCGACATGGTAGTTGAAGGTCGGATAGGCCCCGAGACTGGTCACGACCGGCGTCCCGGGTTCAATCGTCAGGCGGCAGATCAGGCCCAGCAGCCCGTCAATCCCCGGCCCGACCGCGATATGGCCCGGCGTCACCCCATGATGGCGGCCAAGCGCCTGTTTCAGATCGTGGTTTTCCGGGTCGCCGTACATCCAGGCGTCAGCGGCGGCCATCTGCATCGCCGCCACCGCCTTGGGCGAGGGTCCGAACAGGCTTTCGTTCGCCCCGAGCCGGGCGCGGAACGCAATGCCCGTCTGCCGCTCCAACGCCTCCGGCCCGGTGAAGGGCACGGTCGAGGGCAGGGCGGCGGCGTGGCGGGTCAGAAAGCGGCTCATGCGGTGAAGGCTGGCACAACGGGCCGGCGGGCCGCAAGGGTCGAGTTGGCGCTTGTCACTTGGGCTGCACACCGCCTATTCTCAATGTGGCCAATGCCGATACCGGCACCGGTCGGGCGCAAGTCGGCAAGGGAACCCGATGATCCTGCTCTTCCTCCTCGCCCTGATCCTGTTCGTCCTCGGGCTGACCGCACTCCTTTACGCGTGGCGCGTCCACCGCCGCGGCTGGTGCAACCGCAAGGGCGGCGGCCGCATCCGGCGCGAGAAAGAGCCCGCGGTCTTCTGGGTCGAGGTCTTCGGGATGGCTGGTGTCGGGCTGGTTGCGCTCTGGCTTTCGGCCTACACGGTCTGGCTTCTGCCCCTCTGAGCCGGGCGTTCAGCCCAGATCGGCCAGCCGCGCCAGCGCCGCGCGCATCTTCGCCGCCTCCTCCTCGCGCGCCTCCAGGTTCGACCGCGCCTCCATCACCACGTCTTCGGGGGCCGAGCGGGCGAAGTTCGGGTTGTCGAGCCGACCTTTCAGCCCGCCGATCTCCTTCGTCAGCTTGTCGAGCGCCTTCTGCAGCCGCGATTTCTCCTCGGCAATGTCGATCAGCCCGGCCAGCGGGATCGCGAAGGCCGCACCTTCGGCGGCAACGGCGATGGACCCCTTGGGGGCCGGGCCTTCGGTCACGTTGTCCACCCGGGCGAGGCGCTTGATCAGCACCTCGTTGCGCCGGAACGCCGCCCGCGCCTCGTCGGTCAGGGACGTGGCCACCAGATCGGCCTTGAGCCCCACCGGCACATGCACCTGCGCGCGGGCCGACCGGATGTCGTCGATCAGCGTCGTCACGAAGGTCATTTCGCGGTCGGCTGCGGCGTCGACAAGGCTGGCGGGCAGGGTCGGCCAGTCGGTATGGACGAGGAGCCTTTTCCGCTTGCCGGTCGTCCCCCACAGCTCTTCGGTGATGAAAGGCATGAAGGGGTGGAGGAGGATCATCGACTGATCCAGCACCCAGGCCATCGTCGCCCGCGTTTCCGCGGCGTCGGGGCCGTCGAACAGGGGCTTGGCGAACTCGACATACCAGTCGCAGACGCGGCCCCAGACGAACTTGTAAAGCGCGTCGGCGGCGGTGTCGAAGCGGAACACCTCCAAGGCCTCGTTGACCTCGGCCAGGGTCTTCGCCGTCTCACCGATGATCCACTTGTTCGCGGTGGCCTTGGGCGAGGGGGCGGGGCCGGTCGCGTGACCCTCCCACACCCCGTTCATCTCGGCAAAGCGGCAGGCGTTCCAGAGCTTGGTGCCGAAGTTCCGATACCCCGCGATGCGCTGGGTATCGAGCTTCAGCACACCGCCAAGCGAGGCCATCGCCGCATTGGCAAACCGCAGCGCATCGGCGCCGTATTCGTCGATGATCTCCAACGGGTCGATGACGTTGCCAAGCGACTTCGACATCTTCTTGCCCTTGGCGTCACGGACCAGGCCGTGCAGGTAGACGGTGTGGAAGGGCACGTCGTTCACCACGGCAAGCTGCATCATCATCATCCGGGCAACCCAGAAGAACAGGATGTCCTGCCCGGTCACGAGGACCGAGGTCGGGAAGTATTTCTGCAGCTCCGGCGTGGGTTCCGGCCAGCCGAGCGTGCCGATCGGCCAGAGGCCAGAGGAGAACCAGGTGTCAAGGACGTCGGGGTCACGACCTAACGAAATGAAGGACTCAGCAACGCCCGTGCTCCTGCTGACGCTTGCCCCAAGGCCCGGCATTGCTGGTTCACGGTTGCCCTCAGAAACCGGGATTGGTCCGAGTTGCCCTTCTCTGAATGCTTGATCGCTTCCGTAGTATTTTTTGGCAGCCGTGACAGCTTGATCAAAACTAGCCGCACAGAAAGGAACAAGCTCTGAAAAGTCGAGGTCGCCCGACTTCAGTTTGGTCGGCCCATACCAAACCGGAATCTGATGCCCCCACCAAAGCTGGCGGCTGATGCACCAAGGTTCGATGTTCTCCAGCCAGTGGTAATAGGTCTTCTCGCCCGAGGGCGGGATGATCTTTGTGCGGCCCGTCCGCACCGCCTCCAGCGCCGGTTCGACGATCTTGGCGGTATCGACGAACCACTGGTCGGTCAGCATCGGCTCGATCACCACCTTCGACCGGTCGCCGAAGGGCTGCATGATCGGCTTCGCCTCGACATACGGCACCATCTCGACCCCGTCCCGGGCTTGACCCGGGACCTCGTCGTCAGCCGCAGCGCCGGTTGCAGCCAGAGGCCCCGGGTCAAGCCCGGGGCGGGGTTTCGCGGGCGGGGCGGGGATCATCACTGCCAGCCCCTCGGCCGTGATCGCCTCGACCACGCGCTTGCGGGCCTCATAGCGGTCCAGGCCGCGAAGCTCATCCGGCACGAGGTTCAGCGCGTCGATCTCGGATTCGGTCAGGGTGAACGGCTGCTCCGCAAAGCCCGGCGTTGCATAGCCCTTGGCCACCAGCCAGGCGCGGGACATGCGACCGGCAATCCCTGCCGCCTCGGCATAGGGCACCCCGTCCGAGCGCATCTGTGCCCGGGTGTCCATCAGCCGGTAGCAGGGAATGCCCGCTCGCTTGGCCACGGCGTAGTCGTTGAAGTCATGCGCGCCGGTGATCTTGACCGCGCCCGAGCCGAAGGTGGGGTCCGGGTATTCATCGGTGATGATCGGGATCAGCCGGCGATGTTCCTTCGGCCCCACCGGAATTTCGCAAAGTTTCCCGACGATTGGCGCATACCGTTCATCCGATGGATGAACCGCAACCGCGCCATCCCCCAGCATCGTCTCAGGCCGCGTCGTGGCGATGGAGATGTAATTCCGCACCTCCCGCAGGGTCACGTTCCCCTCGGCGTCCTTCTCGACATAGTCATAGGTCTGCCCACCTGCCAAAGGATACTTGAAATGCCACATATGCCCCGGCACTTCGATGTTCTCGACCTCGAGGTCACTGATTGCCGTCTCGAAATGCGGGTCCCAGTTCACCAGCCGCTTGCCGCGGTAGATCAGGCCCTTGTTGTAAAGGTCGACGAAGACCTTGATCACCGCGTCGTGGAAGTTCCCCTCCTCGCCCGCAGGCGCACCGGGAGCGCCCGACATGGTGAACGCCTCACGGTCCCAGTCACACGACGCTCCCAGCCGCTGCAACTGCCCGATGATCGTGCCGCGCGACTTGACCTTCTGCTGCCAGACGCGGGCGAGGAACTTCTCACGCCCCATCGTCCGCCGGTCGGGTTCCTGATGCAAAGCCATCTCGCGTTCCGTCACCATCTGGGTCGCGATGCCGGCATGGTCCGTCCCCGGCTGCCAGAGCGTGTCGTCGCCCATCATCCGGTGCCAGCGCACCAGGATGTCCTGCAGCGTGTTGTTGAACGCATGGCCCATGTGAAGGCTGCCGGTGACGTTCGGCGGCGGGATCATGACGGAAAACGCCGGATGCCCCGCCCTGGCATTGGCCCCGGCAGCAAAGGCCTTCCGGTCAAGCCAGAGCTTCGAGATCCGCGCCTCGGCTTCGGTCGCGTTGAAGGTCTTTTCCATCGGCATCTTGCGTTCCCCCGGGGTCCGCGCGGGTTCTAGCGTGGCCCGCCGGGAAGGGGAAGCGTCACGATTCCGTCAGACCGGCAACCCGGCATCCGGCTTTGGCCGGTCCATCACGATCCGGCTCGGCACGCGGGACACGGCGGGTTTCGGCAAAAGCCACTGGTGGATCAGCGTGTTCAGCGCCAGCAGGTCGGCGCAGCAGAGGCGAGGCAGGTGGTCGGCCTCGCCCGTCAGGGTCGGGCAGCCGGTAGCCTCGGGAAAGGGGGCACGAGGCGCAGAAAGCTCTTCGCAGCCTTGGGGGGAATGCGCGGCCATCAGGACCTGGACACAGGCCTGGACGCTCGGGCCCAGCTTGGCCGCTTTGACGCGATGACCGCGCGCGACATCGGCCGGATCAGCCCTGTCGACAAGACCAAGGTCTCCCGTGCCGTGGCGGGGATGGCGACGACGGGGCTCATGACCCGCGCGACCAGCGACCGGGACCTGCGGGCGGAAAACCTGTCGCTGACCCCCGGGGGGCCACGCGGTCTTTGCCGAGACCTGTCAGCACGCTCGGGCCTTCGACGCCGGGGCTTCGCGCCCGGCTCGGCTCCGACGCTGCCGCCCGGATCGACAGCATCCCGCGCGAGATCATCGCCCTTCGGCCCGACGCGCCGGGCGCGGACGGCTGACACTTCGTGTCCGCGCCGGAAGGGGCCAAGGCGAGACGCGCCGAAGTCCGCGACGCGGGTCCGGTCATCGGCGTGCCGCAATCACGCCTGCCAGCCGCTCGGCATCCTTCCAGGCTCCCCAGATGAAGGCCGACCCCCGGCAGGACAGCCAGGGCAGGCCCAGGAAATACAGCCCCGGAACCTCGGACACGCCGTCCTGGTGGCGTGGCCGGCCATCCGCCCGGAAAATCTTCATGTCGATCCAGCCGAAATCCAGTTGGAAGCCGGTGGCCCAGATCACCGCGGCGATGCCTGCCTGACGAAGGTCAAGCGCCAGAACCGGCTGCGTGACGCAGTCCGGCAGCGGTCCGAGAGCGCGCGCTTCCGGCTCCTCCGGCAGATCGAGGCCCTGCGCCCTGGCAAAGGCATCGGCCTCGTCCAGAACCGAAAGATAGTTGCGGTCGCCGGTCTCCACGTTGATCCGCAGATCATCGGCACAGCGCAGGATCCCGTCGCCGTAGCCACCCGCCCGGCCCAGAAGGGTGACCCCCATGGCCGCAAGCCGCCGGAAATCCATCGTGTGTCCGCCATAGGCCCCGCTGACCGCGATGGTGACATGCTCGGTTCCCGGGGTCGGAGCCTTCATCTCCCATTTGCCCAGCTTGCCCAGCCACCAGACGAAATCCCGGCCGCGATAGCGGCGGGGCGGGCGGTCATGCGGGCCGACCGACAGAAAGACCTTGCGGCCCGCGCGGACCAGCTCCTCGGCGATCTGCGCGCCGGACGATCCCGCGCCGACGACCAGCACCGCCCCCCCGGGCAGAGCACCGGGGTTGCGGTAGGCGCTGGAATGCAGCTGGATGATCGCCGGATCGCCGATCACGGTCGGGATCACCGGCTTCTGGAACGGTCCGGTGGCGACGACGACACTCTGGGCCTCGATCATGCCCGCAGAGGTGGTGGCGCGAAAGCCGTCGCCGTGACGTTCCAGTCTGGTCACCTCGACGCCGGTGCGGACGGGCAGGGCGCGGTCCGTCGCGAAGCGTTCGAAATAGTCGGCGACTGCCTCCTTCGGGGCGAACGCGTCCGGGTCGAGCCCCTCGAACTCTGCCTCTGGAAAGCGGTCGTGCCAGGCCGGGCCGTTGGCGACCAGGCTGTCCCAGCGCCAGGTCCGCCAGCGTTCAGCGATCCGCTCGCGCTCCAGCACCAGGTGCGGAATGCCGCGTTTCCGCAGATGCGCCGAGGCCGCAATTCCTGCCTGCCCGCCGCCGACGACCAGGGTATGGATGGTCTCCTGCATGGTCAAAGCCCCGTTCCAGAGGTAAAGATTTCCTGAACGCCCGCATCCAAGGGATTGATATCCCTTGGATGGGCAACAGCGCCAGGCGTGGTCGGCTCAGGCTCACTCATCCCCCGGCACCCCGTATCCCGGTGCCCTGGCCGGGTCTTCCGCCCGCTGGACATAGGCCTCCATCTGCGGCGCGTAGACCTCCCAGGCGGCGCGGAGCATGGCCACCGGATCGGCCGCCCAGTCGATCCGCAGGTCGACCAGGGGCCAGTCCAGCCGGTCCGCCAGCTTCAGCCCCGCCGAATGCACCGGCCCGGCCTCGCCCCCCGCTTCCAGTCCGGCCTCCAGCGCCTGCATCAGCCGCTCCCCCAGATGCCCGCCGGCGGCCGCGAAGGCCTCCACCATCGCCACCGGCACCCGTTCCCCGGCCAGAAGGTTCCCCCCGGCTGCGCAGTCCGTGGCCCTGGCCTCGCCCCAGACCCCCAGCACCTGCCGGCCGGAATGGATCGCCGTCGTCCCGGCCCGGTCGACGACCAGAAGCTGCCGGTAGTCGAGGTGGGCGCGACCCGCGCTGACGGCCTTCAGGGCCTCGGCTGCCGGCAGCCCCGCCGCCATCCGGTCCAGCACCAGCGGCCCCAGCGCCGGATCGGTGATGTTCTGGGACGCCACCGCTCCCACCCCCGCCCGGACATGCGCGCAGCGCGCGGCGACGGCGGGCGAGGACGACGAGATCGCGATCCCGACCTGCCCGGTCCGGGCGCAGCGGGCGACGATGGAAAAGGTCATGGCGCCCGCTCCTTACGCTTCGTCCGGGATCACGGCGGTCCCGTCGATTTCCACCAGCCAGCTTGGCCGGGCGAGGGCTGTCACCACCACCCCGGTCGAGACCGGATGCACGCCCTTGATATACTCGCCCATGGTCCGGTAGACCGCTTCCCGGTGCCGCACGTCGGTCAGGTAGACCACGACCTTGCACAGGTGGCTCATGTCGCCGCCGACCTCCTGCAGCAGCTGCCGGATGTTCTGCATGACCTTGTGGGTCTGCTCGACCGGGTCATGGCTGCCGATGTCCTTTGCGGTGTCCAGGTCCTGCGGGCACTGGCCGCGCAGGAACACGATCCGGCCCCGCGCCACGACGGCCTGAGCCAGATCGTTGTCCAGTTTCTGTTCCGGGTAGGTGTCGCGGGTGTTGAACTTGCGGTGGCGGAAGTGGGTCATCATGGGTCCTCGTCAGGGCAGTAGAGAGAGGCCGGGCGCCAGCGCGGCGATCTCGCGGCGGAAGGGCAGGGTATCGCCCCGGTCGGGCATGTCGAGACCCTCGGCCCAGCTTCGGCCCGCATAGGTCGCCCAGGCGATCGGGCCCGGGGCGGCGGCGTCGCCGATGAGGGTCAGCGACCGGATGCCCGCGGCCCGCCAGTCGAGGGCTTTCGTGGCCTGGTAAAGCTGGTCGTCCGGCTGCCGAGACGTGACGAGGACGACAGCCTCCACCGGCAGGGCGGTCTGCCGTCCGGTCCAGACGCAGCCAAGCGTCATTTCCGTCGCACCGATCGTTTCGGGGCCCTTGCTCAGGTGAACCTCGACGCCGATCTCCAGCAGGCGGCGCATGATCGTCGCCTGCTCCAGCGTGTTGTCGGTCCATTCGGCGACCTTGACGGCCGGGGTGACGAAATGGACCCGGTTGCCGCTTCGCACAAGGCGCTCGGCAAGGACCGAGCCCATGTAGAAGTGATCGTCATCGTAAAGCGCGACCGTCCTGCCTTCGGGGATGCGCCCCGCCATCAGGTCGTCGGGGGTGTAAAGCGGCATGGCGGGATCGGTCGGAATCGGGTGCAGGTGCCGCCGCGCCACGGCATCGCGCCGCCAGGTCGCGCCGGTGGCAAGGGCGATGTGGTCGGCCCCCGCCGCAAGCAGGTCTTCGGGCGTCATGCGGCTGTCGCGGTAGATCTCGACGTTGGGCAGGGGCGCAAGCTGGCCGGTGCGATAGTCGGCCACGCGGCCCCAGGCAGAAAGGCCGGGCAGGGCGCGTTCCCTTGCGACCCGTCCGCCCAGCGTGCCGGTCGCCTCGGCGAGTGTGACCCTGTAGCCGCGCCTGGCGGCTTGCAGCGCGGCCTCAAGCCCGGCCGGGCCGGCCCCGACGATCAGGACAGAGCCGCTTTCGCCCTTCGGCCGCGCACGCTCCGGGTGCCAGCCCTTGCGCCATTCCTCCATGAAGGCGGTGTTCTGGGTGCAGCGGCTGATCGCTCCGGTCATGTCGCCAGAGACGCAGATGTTGCAGCCGATGCATTCGCGGATGTCTTCGGTGCGGCCCTGTTCCACCTTCAGCGGCAGGAACGGGTCGGCGATCGAAGGTCTTGCGGCCCCGATGAAGTCGAGAACGCCCGCCCTGATCTGGCGCACCATGGCATCGGGGCTGGTGAAGCGGCCGACCCCGACAACGGGTTTCGACGTCAGGTCCTTGATCCCGCGGACCAGATCTTCCTGCCCGCCCTCCGGCGTGAAGCGCGAGGTGCCCGAGCAGGTCTCCCAGGTGCCATGGGCAAGATCCCAGAGGTCCGGCAGCTCAGCGTGCATGGCGATGAAGTCGCGAAGCTCGGCGTTGGAAAAGCCGTAAGGGCCGGCCTCATGCAGCGACATGCGCAGGCTGACTGCCAGCTCGCCTTTCGTGGTTTCGCGTGCATCTTCAACAATTTCGCGCAGAAACCTCGACCGGTTTGCGAGGCTTCCACCATAGTCGTCGGTCCGCTGGTTGGTGGCGCGCGACAGGAAATGTTGCAGGATGCCGAAGCCATGGGCACCGTAAAGGCAGATCAGGTCGAAGCCCGCCTGTTGGCTGCGGCGGAAGGCGTTGCGGAACCAGCGGCGGAGGTTGCGGATATCCTCCCTGTCCATCGTGCGGGCCTGGACGGGGTCGGAGGTGAAGGTCAGGATCGGACCGCCGGTGACGGCCAGCGGCACCTCGCGGCTGTAGAGGTTGGGGCCGTTGATGCCGGAATAGGCCAGCTGGATGCCCGCCAGCGCCCCGTGCGATTTCATCGCCGCCGCCATCCGGGCCAGGGCGGGCAGGTCGCGGTCGTCCCAGAGGTGCTGTTCGATGAACGGGGTGATTTCACTGGTGGGGTGAATTTCGGTCTGCTCGGTGAAGATCACCCCCCAGCCGCCCTCGGCCTTTGTCCGGCGCATCTCGACCACGGCCGAGGGGTCGCGGTAGCCGCCGCCATTGCAGTGCGGGACCTGGTAGAAGCGGTTCTTCGCGGTCTTGGGACCGATCTGCAGCGGCGTGAAGAGGATGTCGTGGCGCGGGTCGCGGGGCATGGGCTGACCTTGGGGGCTGACGATGGACTGCCAGGACCGGAGCGACCGGAAAATACCCCCGGCCTGGCCAGGTCAGTCTAGTATTGCCCGATCAAGGGGGTATATACCCCTTTCGAGGTATGACCGTGTTTCATCCGGCAGACAGCACGCAAGAGGCCGCGATTGCCGAAGCCATCGGCGCGGTGCGGCAAAAGGGCTTTGCGGCGGCGCTGTGGGGGCTGTGCCGCAGTCTGGCCCGGCCCGACAACCTGATCGTGCTGGCGTACCGCGACGCGGGTCCGCCCGTCGTCCTTGTGCAGCGGCCGGGCCATCCGCAGGTCTTTCAGCGGCTGGAGGCGACCTATCTGGCCGGGGCCTACCGGCTTGACCCGTTTTTCGCGCTCCATCTGAACCGGGCCGGGGACGGGGCCTACCGGTTGCGGGACATCGCGCCCGATGCCTTCCGTCGCAGCCGCTATTTCGTCGACTATTTCGGCGGGACCACGCTGGTGGACGAAATCGTCTTTGTCGTGCCACTGGCCGAAGGCCTGTCGTTGAGCCTGTGCCTGGGGCGGGATGCGACCTCGGGCCGGGCGTTCGGCGCGGCGGACATGGCGGCTTGCGTCAGGCTTTCTCCGGTGGTTTCCGCGCTGGCCCGCGCCGAATGGCAGGGGCTGGACCGCGGGACGGGTCCGCTCGAGGACACGCCCGCGCTGCTGATCCACGCCGCCCGGCAGCAGGGAATTGCCTTGTCGCCGCGGCAGGCGACGGTCGGGCTGATGATCCTGCGGGGGCATTCGACCCCGTCGATTGCCCTGTCGCTGGGCGTCTCGCCGCAGACGGTCAAGGTCTTTCGCAAGCAGCTTTACGCGCGCTGCGGCATCTCCTCGCAGGCGGAACTGTTCTCGCTGATGCTGCCGCTGCTCAAGGGGTGAACGTCAGCCCTCGGACTCCAGCCCGGCCTTGGGGCGCGGTTCGGTCGGCATCGATCCGGTCGCGAGGTAATGGGCCTGTTCGGCGATCGTCGTGGCCTGGTCGCCGGCGCGCTCGATGTTCTTGGCGATGAAATGCAGGTGCATCGAGGGGCCGATGTTTGCCGGGCTTTCCATCATGTAGGTGAAGAGCGAGCGGAAAAGCGTGTTGTACATCTGATCGATGTCGATGTCGCGCTTGCGCACGGCCTCGGCAAGCTGCGCGTCCTTGCCGACCAGGGCCCGGGTCGCTTCATCCAGCATCCGGGTGACCTGCGTCGTCATGCGCCGGACGGTGCCGGCATGGCCGTCCAGCGGCGACGAGCGCGGCAGGACCCGGGTGCGCTTGGCGACGTTCTTGGCATAGTCGCCGACCCGTTCCAGGCTCTGTGCGGCGCGCATGACCGCCAGGACCCGGCGCAGGTCGCTGGCCGTGGGCGCGCGGCGGGCGATCAGGCTGGCGGCCTCCATCTGGATGAATTCCTCCAGCCCGTCGATGGCCTTGTCTGCGGCAATCACCCGGTCCGCCGCCGCGATGTCAAGATCTTCCAAGGCCCTGGCAGCCTCGGTCAGCGCCTGCTCGGCCAGACCGGACAGCTTGAGGAAATGCGCCTGAAGGGCTTCGAGGTCGCGGTCGAAGGCCGAAAGGATGTGCTGGTCATTGTCGGCCATGGCGGCGCTCCTTATCCGATGCGGCCGGTGATGTAGGCTTCGGTGCGGGGGTCTTTCGGGTTGGTGAAGATGGCGGGGGTGTCGCCGTATTCGACC